>Ga0153940_1001211_pt1 | contig 11815 bp, 12 predicted proteins | sample TSNJ024MetaG_FD_104736 | JGI IMG/M metagenome (GOLD analysis project Ga0153940, IMG submission 104736) | Attine ant fungus gardens microbial communities from New Jersey, USA - TSNJ024 MetaG | ecosystem: Host-associated > Fungi > Mycelium > Unclassified | place: USA: New Jersey, Brendan T. Byrne...
ATACCGCGATGTTTATGGAATCCGGATAGTTGATGTCCGACCGGTCAGGGATAACGAGTATGATCCTGGTGATTTTCAAATCAGGCTGCCAGATGATGAGATAGACCGCTTAGAACAGCGGCTTCATGAACTAATCAACAGTATTACTGACAACGCATACAACGCATTATTGCAGGCGGTCTTCACCCCGGGAAGGATAAAACGGTTTGTTAATTTACCAGGTGATGGCTGCTTCCATCATGTCTATACTGGTGGGTGGCTGCAACACACAATAGCGGTTGCAGAGATAGCCCTGTTTGTAAAGCATTTATGCAGTAATAACCCGGTAGAGGTCACAAAGGCGGATTATAATCTGCTGCTTACAGGAGCTTTGCTATTCGATGTGGGGAAAATCAATTCTTATACCCAACAAAGGTTGGCACCATCTTTGACCCTTCGAGGAAGACTGGTAGGACATATCCAGGATAGTTTAATATTTATATCCTGTATGAACAATAACCTGCAAGGAACTTTAAAGGTAGCCGATTTAACAAAGCTATTGCACATTGTTGCATCGGCACACCGCAGCAGTGAGATAAAGCCGATGACGAAGGAGGCAGTGATTATATCGCAGGCAAATGCCATATCGGCAGCACATGCGGCATACGATGAGCTGTTTTATAACTTCGACAAATGGCATCCGGAAGAAGATGGAAAGCGGCATGTGTACAGCAAATATTTTGAAACTGATATGGTACGGTCGGGAAAGGGGGATAATACTTATGTTCGATGATTTATTGTTAAACCCGGATACCCGTGAACGATTGGAACTGTATCTTAGGATCCCGGCGGCGACAGCCCCGAGTTTAGTGTTAGCAGGAGAAAATGGCCTGGGTAAACGGACAGTTGGAGATGAAATTGGAAAATTTCTACTTAATTACGGTGGCGCCCTGATCGATAAGCATCCTGATTTTCTGCGAGTGAATCCAGAAGGGGGGAAGATATCGAAAGGTCAGGCAGATACAGTTCGGGCATTTACGAACATTCATACATCGATTGCTCCACGGCGAGTGATTCTGATAGATGATGCGGAATGTATGGGAGATTCAGCTGCTAATAGTCTGCTAAAGACCCTGGAGGATGGAGCTCAAACATGTGTATTTATTTTTGTAGCCCATAAGCCATTACTGCCAACAATTAATAGTCGGTGTGCGTTTATTTCATTTTCAATAATGGAAGATCATGAATTAAAAAATTCTATGCCATCGGATGTGAATGATATTGTACTTGCTGCCAGTGATGGCAGAATAGGGCGGTATTACATGCTTCAGGAAGATACAGATTTTCAGAAGCAAGCGGATAAGATTGTTCATACATTAAATACAATGACTCATCCCAGAGCATTACTACTGGTTTGTCATGCTATGATGGAAAAAGATAAGGACTATCTATTTGAAGTCTTTAGTAGTGAACAGTGTCAGGGGCTTTATGCATTGCTGATGGCAATTTTTCGTCATCATTTACTGCATTTGAATCAGGGTGGAGAGGAACTTACTTTCATCAATGCTGAGAACCTATGCCATTTTTATGATTCCCAGAAAACAGTCAAAATACTAAAACAATTAAAGAGGGCACAGTACCTAAGTGGCAAAAAGGGCAGGTTTTCAAAAAATGATTTCTTTGAACTCCTGACTTTTTTTATTAATTAGAAAGGGGATAGTTAAAATGTTACACCAAAAAATGAGGCCATATCGATTCGATGATATGATCGGTCAGGAAGTAACAGTAGAAAATATCCGGATTCAGGCTCAGAAAGATATCTGGTTTCAAGTATATTTGCTGGTTGGGCAATATGGAAGCGGAAAGACTACCATGGCACGAATAATTGCCTTAGCTGCCAATTGCCTGAATCGGGATGAGAGAGGTAATCCGTGTTTGAGGTGCGAAGGTTGCCGGACATTTTTCCAGGGTAATCCGGATATTCGGGAAATAGATGGAGCATCCAATACTGGAGTGGACAATATCCGTGATCTAAAGGAATGGATGGAGTATAAGCCATTGGGCCGCTATAAAGTGGCTATTATTGACGAAGTACACATGCTTAGTACCAATGCTTTTAACAGTTTGCTCAAAATGCTGGAAGAACCACCGGCTTATGCTATTTTTATTTTAGGAACAACAGATAAGGATAGCATACCGCTTACGGTTCGTTCAAGAAGTGCAGTATATGCATTTGGACAAATATCAGCCCCTTTAATTGCCGCTTATCTGCGTAGTGTGGCTGAAATAAATAATATTGTAATTGATGGAGATTCGTGTGCACTGATTGCTAAGCGTTCAAGCGGAGCTATGCGAAATGCCCTTGTCTATCTTGAGCAACTAAGTGCTTCAGGTATAGATATTACTGGAGCCTTATGTAAGCAGATTCTGGGGATATCAAGCGACCAACATATTTTTTTGCTTCTGGAAGCATTTCTATCTCATAATGTCCCGGGGTTCGTTGACATTGTCAGGAAACTTGGACAAGTAGGAAAGAACTTTTCTGTTGTTGCCGGGGAGTTGGTGGAAGCGTGCTCAGATTTAATTGTTGCGTCATCGGGATTTGAAAATATTGATGGAACAAGCGAGTATAGGAGGCTTGTTTCTGAATTGGCTGGAAAGTACAAGCTGTCAGAATTCTGTGAATTGTCTGAACAGATTATGATCGTTCGGCAATCCGTCAAGGAGGATGAAAGCCAAAATTGGTTTATAGTAAATGGCATTACAGTGATACAACACATGAAGAACGATGTCAGTAAAATTCATGAAGAGTTGGAAACGTTTAAGCGGCAATTGATTGGTTTAGGTCATGGTGATGTACAAGAAACTTCACCACCTTCTAAAGGAATGACTGAACTAGCACTTGAAGAAGATGAGGAGCTTCATTTTGCTATTATGGCAGACCAGTCAAAAACTCCAGATACAGTCGCCAATGTTGATATTGCATTAGGAGAAAGCTCTTTTGATGTGTCAGTCCCATCCCAGCCGGCGGTTGAAGAGGATGATGACATCTTTGATGATGATGAATTTTTTGCGTCTGTGGAGGGGGCAAGAGAGGGTGATTTTCATGTGGGGTATAATAATTCAAATTCCTTACAATCTGTATCTGATGATAATTTAACATCAGATAATATTGTGCCGAAATCAGAGCCGGCTGAACTGACGAAGGCGGAAATTTATAACAAACAACTAATACAGTTGGGGATAGAGAATCCGGAAATAGATGTGCATTTAAAACTATGTCATCGGGAATATGAAGAAAAGCGACTGGTTCTTGTGGCACCTGATCAGGCGATATGTAATCTATTGCTTTTGTTTTTTGGTCGACAAGGCATTACCAATTTTGATGTTCGTTGTTGAGGTATAGGCTGGGAGCCTGTCTTCATTTAGTAGATTTTTTAATTTTATATGGGTGTGATAGTGGATTAACCATAAATCAGTCAATTATTGAAAAGTTGACTGATCTTTTGTTGATCCTCTTTAATGTTTTATTTGGAAAGGGGAAATGAGGTTTGATTGGACAATCAAGAGGACCTCCGTTGAGTAAAATGGTAAGTCAATCGTATATAAAAGACAGGGACTGTACGAAAGATACACCCGTTGTTTTAGGGAAACGATGTAGGCCAATATATGGAACCGGTCAGAAAATAAAGCCGCGGGTTCCAGGTCGTGCAGACTCAAAATATTTGAAAAGTATATTACTTCCAGAACTATTACCATTAGAGGAATATGATCTCATTGTAGTATTGATGTCTGGTGGAAAAGATAGTGTTGCTGCCTATTTTCATCTACTGGAATTGGGGGTGCCGAAGGAAAAGATCGAATATTGGCATCATGACATCGATGGTGGGCATCCAGAGCGTAGGATGGACTGGCGCTGCACACAAAACTACGTTAAGGCATTGGCTGATGCAGAAGGTGTGTCTCTTAGACCTTCTTGGCGTGTAAATGGCTTTTTCGGAGAGCTTTTTCGGATAGGGGCATCAGAACCGGTCGAATGGAAAGAGCCTGATACGGGAAAAATTTGTCAGTGCAGGCTGTCACCCAAATACATAAAATGCCAGGATGTGAAACGAGCTGCCACTAAACAAATGGAGGAGCAACTTAAGCAATATGGTCACAGGATGAAGTTTCCCATGAAAACTGCGGATTTGAGCAGACGATGGTGTAGTGCCTATCTCAAGATTATGGTTGCCGATACGGTGATAAGTAACTTGGATAGACTTGGTGAACTGGAGATGCTTGGTGGTAAATGTCATAAGTTTCCCGCCAAAAGTGGAATTGGTAGTGGGCGTTGGTGCAGTGCGGAACTAAAAAGGCAAGTAGCAGATACTGTTATCAGGAATCTTAAAATATTGGAATCTGTTGGCGGTAAGCGATATAAGTTCCCTGCAAAAGGCGGTACCCACCAAGGCCGATGGTGCAGTGGTAATCTTAAGGCGGCTGTACAAGATAGTGTGACTTCCAACCTAAGAAAAACCAAATCTGAAGTTAAGATATTGGTAATATCTGGTGAACGGCGAGGGGAATCATCCAGCCGATCAAAGTATAATGAGCTGGAGATCCATCGCACGAATGCGGATAAAAAATTACACAGGATTGTACACCAATGGCGGCCAGTTATTGACTTTACCGAGAAGGACGTGTGGGAAGTATTAAAACGGCATAAAGTTAATCCACACCCGTGCTACAGGGCTGGATGGAATCGTTGTAGTTGTGCTATGTGTATCTTTTCAACACCGCGGCATTTTGCTGGGATTAAGGAACTGTATCCTGAAGAGTTTGAGAAACTCAGGCAGGATGAAAAGGCATTAAATTTTACTATAGATAATAACTGTGATCTTGAATCCTTCGTGGGAGATGCAGAATCTTGTGTATATTGGAAAGACAAAGAGGCAATACACAGTCTGCTTACGGGAGAATTTACCATGGATGATATTTATGTTACTGGAGATTGGTTATATCCTACCGGGGCATTCCATGGAGCAGAGGGGGGGCCATGCTAAAACGCAATAGGCTGACCAATAATCCCGGCTTAAGTCGGAGTATGGGGCAGTCAAAAGGCTGGAAATAGACTGGAGAAGGAGGTGGAAGCGTTTGTTTAAGAGCGTGCTCCTGCCAGTAAACAATTAACAATGTTAGAAAAGAGTCACCACATTCTGTTTTTTGAAGGTTGGCTCTTTTTCTTTAGTGAAAGGGGATGTTTTATTATGATTATTATTCATTGTCCAGAACTGAAAATGGCTCAAGAACTTTTAAACCTGCTACCTTGTGCTTATAGTGAAGAGGAAGCGATAGACGGCTGGAACAAATATCAGGATATGACTTGTTATGGTGTAAAGGAGGGCGATGGACTTGAGATTGTATTTGTTGGAGGCAGAAGGGATTCTGTAATAGAAAAGTATAAAATTGTCGAGTTCATTGAATGGAAACAGCAATTTATCAAAGATAAGGTGATTAGTACAGTCTATAAGAGCATGTGTCTGGGAGATGTTATTGAGGCCTGCCGAGCCAACGGTATAAAAATCCGAAAAGAAAGGCATGTGATGGAACAGGCTCTTATTGAAATAATGGTCGAGAAGGCAATGAGTAACTTCAATATTGATGATTCAAATCATTTGGAGAGCACATGCTTTTTTCATGAAAGGGGATTATTTGATTCATGATTTCATTTTGTGAGGGACGCCCATATAATTTAAAATCCGAGTCATCGGAAAAGGTTGTTTTGTGTCCGCAATATATGCTAAAAGATGGGAAGAAATTATTTTTATTCAACCGTTGGATTCCAGATGATGAGTATACAGAAAGAAAACTAACGAACATGAAACAGCAATTGTATATCCAATAATGGTTCATTTGTAACTTTGTTCGGCTTGTATCAAGAACCCTGGGATATGGTTCGAGAGATTTTCTTAAATGAGCATAGCTTTATATTACCGGATCAACTTTTTATTGATTGGATTGGCTACACCAATTTTCAGGGAAGAAGGTATGAAGTATCAGAGTCTTTTCGGTATCGGTTATATGATACTGTTCTAATATCTACTCTCAAACTTGTTGTTGCATATATCAATTGCAGTGAATGGCAAAAAGCAAATCAGTTTTTCCGGCAGAATAGAAAAACTAAATTGATTTAATTTAGAAAAGGAAATATAGTATGAAATTTCATAAAATTAGAGGAATTGATAAAGGTGTATGCACTGCGGAACAAAGAATAGCATATAATTATGCATTTTCCGACTATGATTGGGTAGTACGCAGCAATATAACACTAGAAAACTATCTATGCAATGTATCTGATAGGATAATGAAAAATGATAATATTATGCGCAAATATAACATTGACGCAATAATTCATTGCTTAAGAAACGGTTTTATTGCTTATAGCAAATCAAGGCATCATATATTGACTTCTTATGAGGATATTGGCAAGGCATTTTATAGCTTATATCCATTAGATTAAAGTTTAACTGTATAACGGGAAAGGGGTAAGAGGTTTGCGGCCGCGTTAAATTCGGTGCTGCTCTGAGTAATGGAATGTTTATTAAGGAAGATGATCTAAAATTAAATGCTTGGCAATTCAGTCAGCGTAAGGGATTGCCCTGGGAAATAAAACTGAAACTCACAAAAACCAGAATTCAGGAATGGTATAACAATTGGGGAGGCATGGTATATTTGAGCTATTCCGGAGGGTTGGACAGTACGGTATTACTGTATCTGATTCGAGAGGTGGTTGGTGATGAGATCCCGGCAGTATTTAGCAACACAGGCCTGGAGTATCCTGAAATTGTTAGATTTGCCAGAAAGGCAAGTGGTGAATTTATTGAAATCAAACCGGAAGATAAAAACGGTAAGAGGATATCTTTCCGAGATGTTATACTGACAGAAGGTTATCCGATACTGAGCAAAGATACCGCCAGTAAGATTAGAAAGCTCAGACATGGAAATTTGAGTGAGCGATATCGAAATTATCTGCTTAATGGAGATGAGCGAGGGAAATTTGGTATGCTTGCTAAGAAATGGCAATTTCTAGTCAATGCTCCGTTTGACATATCCGAAAAATGTTGCGATGTAATGAAAAAAATTCCGTTCAACAAATATGTCAAATCTACTGGCAGGGTGCCATTTATCGGAGTAACACAAGATGAAAGTTTCCGCCGGGAACATCAATATGCACATACTGGTTGTAATGTGTATTTTGGAACGACTATTAAAAGTCAACCGCTCGGATTTTGGACTAAGCAGGATGTTTTGCGTTATGTAGTAGAAAATGACATAGAGATATGCTCGATCTATGGAGACATCAAGAAAAGCTCCTGCGGACAATATTATTTGACTGGTGAACAAAGAACTGGCTGTATGTTTTGTGCGTTCGGAGCACATCTTGAGCCAGAACCAAACCGTTTTCAGAGAATGGCACTTACCCATCCTAATCAATATAGACTTTGTATGAGACCAATCTGCGAAGGTGGGTTGGGAATGGGAGCTGTGCTCGATTACATAGGGGTTCCATGGAGAACTTGGAAATCAATCTATATGGTAAATTATAAATGAGGATAAAGGATTATTTGAACGAATATTTATCTGATGTAAGAAGTTATGCGCCAAATTAATTTTTAACTGATAGATAAAGGAAGGAGTAAAGATGGTAGACGTTATAGATACAAAAATAAGAAAAGCCAAGCAAATGAGATACAAAAAACCTATTGTGAGAAATCTCAATCTGGAATCGATAACACAGGACTTGTGGGATATTCAAGAAGAATGTGAAAATGTTAGATGGTATACAGATTCGGAAAATGGGACGGATTCACTCATAAATGCACTGGATGGAGATGACGATGAAGCGTATGAATTTAAGATGTCTTTTGCCGACCTATGTGCGGAATGCGATATGATGACGCGAGACTTAGCGGAAGAATGGGTACCTGAATGTTTTGACATTTTCTTTGTTGCAATAGGTGCCGGAGGTTCAGGAGGCGGTTTGTTTGGATGGGATTCATATGAACAGGATTATTTTGGCTTATCATGTGCTGATTGCTTTGTAGAGGATGAAACGAAAAAGAAGCTTAAGCAATTAACAAAGGATGACCTAATTGCGGCGGCAAGACAATGTTTTAAGATATACCACGCCTATCTGGGTTTACGGAATAGATATGATAACCTGAAAGCTGCAATTGACATATTACGTGACCAAAACACCGGACATCTGCAAGTGGTGAAAGAAATTGAAAAGTTGTATGAAGCAGCGAGCGATAAATGGAATAGAGATAGTGAATGGAATAAGGCGGCGAGAGAATGGAGAATGTACACAGATGCACTACCGCCGGAAGCATGGATTGCATAATGAACGACCCCGCTGCTTGCAGCGGGGTATCAAGACCAAAACTGCTTTAAGAGAAAAAAGAATTAATTTTAAAATCTCTTAATTCGCAAAAATAAAGTTTAGCGGTTATTGCCGGGAAAGGATTTGAAATGGATAAAGTAAGATATGAGAAGTATGTAAAAGTATGTGAGAGATTAGAGCAGATGGGGAAAACATTGGATAGAATGTCACTATTGATGGATATTGAAAGTGCTGATAAAGTGTTTGAATTAAGACTAGATGACTGGTTAGCGGCGGATGATTTTAATTTCCTTCATGATATTTATGACATTATGTACAATATTGTAAGAGAACGTTTTCCGGCGACTGATTTTGGACTTTTTGTGCCAAGATTTGCGGCACAAAAATCATTGAATTAAGATTTACCAGATAGTGCGGAGAAAGGAGAAATATATGAAATTGAATGTTGGTGATATATTATCAGGTGGAAACAACCAGTGAATTACCATAATCAAGGTAGATAATGAAAATGAGGTTTTTCTTTTTCTTTTTGAAGGATCAGGAGAGCCGTTTGTCGTTACCAATGATTAGTTGGTAAGTAAATCGAGATAACTCGTGATTAAAAAACATAGTACTCATAGTACTCGAACAAAAAATACCGTAGTCATGGGGCTTTCAGCCCCATGGCCACGAGTTATGATGATGAGGAAATAATACATGAAAAACAATAAGGATCAGCTTCAGCAATACAAAAAACAAAAAGACGATTATGAGCAGAAAGAGAAAAAACATCGTGAAGCATATAATGCTTGGTGGCAGGAAGTGAACGTTAATGGTGATTGGACAGAAAAAGCTGATGTTCTCGGCTTGGAATATGATAAGGCAACATCTGATTTAGATATTTCGAGGGTAGCGTATAATTTTCTTGCCCATGAGGCCTTGAAAGTATATATGTTAAAAGATCCGCAATTTGAGCAAGCCAAGGTATGCGAGGGAGACAAAACTTGGAAAATGTGGAATTTAAAAAAAAGAAAACATAAGGGAAAAGAAGTGATAAAATCTCAAGAAAAAGATTTGAAAAATTTCATATATGAACTAGAAGAACTGTATAATGAGGGGTATCGTTGGATAGCGAGGTGTGGATATTGGGATATTAATGGCGTATACTTCCCGGAACACGGTAGACTGGAAGTTTATAAAGAAAAGCCTGTTAGACACAGTCAGGATTACTGGTACTCCAAGACTGCTTGTGGTATCTACGATAATGGATTACTTTATCCTAAGATAAGCTGGGATAATGATCCTTATGAATTGTCGTGTTTAATAAAAATTAAAGATTAGCAAATTAAAGTTTTTTTTATGTGTGGAAGGTCTCGAAGGTAGTGTGAAAAATCTTATGTCTTTGGAAAAAAATGGCTCCTTTGTGGTAAGAATCAAGATATCACAAATCTTATCGAAAAGGAGTTTTTATTATGGCAATTGCAAAGGAGCAAATCAGACAAATTATTGCACAAAACGACATAAGCAACGTTGAAGATGTCTATGTTTTTATGAAGGAGGGATTCAGAGACATCCTGAAGGAAGTCTTTGAGGCAGAAATGGATGCCAGCATCGGCTACCCCAAAAACCATAAGGGGGATGTCGAAAGCACAAACAAAAGGAACGGCCATATCCCGAAAACTCTTAAGAGCCGCTTTGGGGAACTCCCCATTGACGTGCCAAGGGACAGAGAGGGGGAATTCAAACCGAAGCTGATCCCAAAATACCAGAGGGATATCTCTGGGATAGAGGAACAGGTGATTTTGTGATTTCCCTTTACGCAAGAGGGATGATTACCAGGGACATCCATGACCAGGTACAGGACCTCTACGGAATCGAAATGTCGGCCGAAATGGTCAGCAAGATAACCTATTATCCAGAATCATTAGATAAGATGTTTGAAGGAAACAGAGTCATGGTTGAAGTGGATAAACCACTGGGGTGATTATATATACTCAATGAAGCCAGGAGCAGATTGCGCTAAGTAAAAAATGCTCCGGTGATGAGCCGGGGAGAAGATTGCGCTGAGGCAGCCAACCTGCGGCATCCCATTAGGGTGGCCGCAGGTTGGTTTTTGGATGGATGCCTCTGCTCTGGTGGCAGGCAATACATGAGAATACAATTCTATTGCCAATGCAAAGATTGAATGTCCCAGAATCGTCTTTAATGTTTGCGGCTTCATACCGTTTTCTATTGCCCTGGTTGCAAAGGTATGCCAGAATAAATCTAAACTTTTGGATTTGCTGCGAAATCCAAACTTAAATAAAGTCCAAACTTTCTGTCAAAACTGTAGGAATATTGCTGTTTTACTTTAAAATAAGTTTGGATTTTATTTTCTTGGTTTGATCGCTGCATGAGTTCCATTAGCTTTAGTCCATCTCGGTACAACATTTTTATCAATCTCTTCTCAAAGCCGGATTATTAGTTGTAATTGGGAATAAAAATGATAAAATTTCAATAAGAAATGTATGAATTCTGATGGTTAAATGTTAAATACAAGCTTCCCCTCGTTTTACCTGTTTACGCCAATAATGATAGGTTCCCTTTGTTACGTTATGATCCTGGCACCAGTGGGCAATGGTTTGGCCATTGGACTTTCGTTCTGTAATCCGCTGTTTTCACAGAGCAACTTCATCTGTCATATAGCACAACTCCTTCTATTTGTATATTTTATGGGAAAGATTCTACCATTTTAGCTGGTGGTAATCACGATACCTTTTTTTGAAGCACTTACCAACGATCCCTGCCCCTGTGGCAGTGGAAAGAAGTATAAAAAATGCTGTGGGTAAAATTTATAAGGATTGCGAGATGAATTCTGTGGTGAAAGATCCGGCAGCCGTGGATATCCGGTTTGCCATGTGCTTCCCGGATGTGTATGTTAAAGGTTAATTTTTCAGTTTCAAAACACTGCATATTTTCATATAAAAAATCGCTTGGTATGCCAGGCAGTTTTTTATTCCATAAGGCAATTGAAAGATTTTAAACTCGATTTTTACAATGGTAATGGGAAGAGTGTATTGTAAGCACAGAGTGAGCTTTCTTTCTTCGGCTTGCGTAGAATGTATTCCGATTAGAAACCAGGCGAAAATTGCGATTCGGAAAATCAAATAAGGAACCAGAAAAAGGGGCTGCTGTACATGGTGCGATGGCCAATATATCTTTATTTCAAGCTAATTTATTCCGGCAAATATAAGGATGAGAGCAGTGAAAAAATGTACATTTAATGTTTGACATGTACAAGTGACTGTGGTATGATTTCCACATGAGACACGTGTATTTGTAAAACAATTATAAAAAATCACAAAAAAAGTTGGAAGAGAAGCATGAGACAAAAAATCAAGGGAATCATAAGCTGTTTGGTCGTTGTTATTCTCACCAGCTTAAGCGTGGTTATCTCCCAGGATGCCTTTGCAGCGGAAATCAGTGGACAGA
>Ga0153940_1001212_pt1 | contig 11806 bp, 13 predicted proteins | sample TSNJ024MetaG_FD_104736 | JGI IMG/M metagenome (GOLD analysis project Ga0153940, IMG submission 104736) | Attine ant fungus gardens microbial communities from New Jersey, USA - TSNJ024 MetaG | ecosystem: Host-associated > Fungi > Mycelium > Unclassified | place: USA: New Jersey, Brendan T. Byrne...
CTTTTTGCCTCATTGCCGCGTCAACTCCGCCTAGCGCACCTCCAGTGCGCGTCGTTGTCGTTTCCTTGCACTGCGGCAAAAATCCTGCGGAATTTGTAAAGTTTATTTCCGCGCACTGCCTAAGCGTCTACTTTAGCCATATGGCTTATTAATTCAAGCACCTTAGTAGAATATCCCCATTCATTATCATACCAGGAAACCAGCTTGACGAATTTATCGTTCAAAGCGATTCCGGCCTTTGCGTCGAATACAGAGGTGCAGCTTTCACCGATGAAGTCTGAAGATACCACATCGTCCTCAGTGTAAGCCAGAATACCTTTAAGCTCCGCTTCGGAAGCTTTCTTTACAGCGGCTTTGATTTCTTCATAAGTGGCGGCCTTATCAAGACGGCAGGTAAGATCCACGACGGAAACGTCTAATGTGGGTACCCGGAAAGCCATGCCTGTCAGTTTACCGTTCAAATCTGGAATTACCTTGCCAACGGCCTTTGCCGCGCCGGTAGAAGAAGGAATAATATTGCCCGCAGCCGCCCGGCCGCCTCTCCAATCCTTTTTGGATGGCCCGTCAACCGTCTTTTGGGTAGCTGTAGTAGCATGGACGGTAGTCATCAACCCTTCCACGATGCCGAAATTATCATGGATGACCTTTGCCAGAGGCGCAAGGCAATTGGTTGTACAGGAAGCGTTGGAAACTACGTTCATATCCTTTGTGTACTTATCCTGATTAACACCCATTACAAACATAGGGGCGTCATTAGAGGGCGCGCTTATAACTACCTTTTTCGCGCCGCCCTGCATATGAGCGGAAGCCTTATCGGTAGTGGTAAACACTCCTGTGGATTCTACCACATACTCCGCGCCTGTATCCTTCCAGGGTATTTCCGCCGGATTGGAGCAGGCATATACGGCAATTTCATTACCATTTACAACCAGCTTATCGCCCTTAATGCAAACATCACCCTTAAAACGGCCATGAATGGAATCGTAAGTAAGCATGTAAACCATATAATCCAGATCTATGAACGGATCATTAATGGCCGTTACCAACAGATCGTCTCTTTCTACAGATGCGCGGAATACCAGACGTCCGATACGCCCAAAACCGTTAATACCAACTTTTATCATTTTGCATTACCTCCCGTTTGTTTTGGAACAAAACGCGCTGCGCGCGTATTTGTTTTCCGTGATTAGTCTAGGAAATTGCTTCCTTGTGCGTTTCGCCGCGCTTCTGAGCGAAACGCTGGAATCAAAGCAATTTCCTATGACATGAAAAAAGGGATAACCCTGTTTCTTCATTATAGTTAACTATAGCACAAATTGGAAAAATAATAAATAATTTTTTAACAGATGAGGGGAAAATTATTAATTATTAAGCCAGCGTGCTAAAATACTCCCGCCTTTATAAGGCGGTAGTACGTCACATCATAAACACCGGAGGCTCAATACTATCAGCGGCGTCCATGCCGCAATTTCTGGAAGAAAAATAGACGCAGTCTTTACAGCTTCCGCTGTGAGTGCCGCGCATAGGATGGGAAATCATTTCCTGATCGATGGCCTTATAGTTAGCGCAATTTTTTATTTTTTTACTTGTGTTCATAGCACATTCTCCCTCCAAAGACTTTATTATTATTATCAACAGCTTTCAAGAAAAAATACAATAAATCGAAACTTGCATGAGAATATACATAAATGCTATACTTCCCTGAATGATATTTTCAGGATTCATACAGGGAGGAAATTATGGAAAATTTAAAGTATACTGCTGAAGATGTAAAAAAGCTTTGCAAGGAAATGGATATAAACTTCTTAAGGCTGCAGTTCACGGATATATTCGGCATATTAAAGAATGTTGCCACAACTGTGGATCAACTTGATAAAGCACTATCTAATACTATGATGTTTGACGGGTCGTCAATACACGGCTTCGTCCGTATTGAGGAATCGGATATGTATCTGTATCCCGACCCCAACAGCTTTACCGTTATGCCCTGGTTCAACGGCTATAATATCGCCAGGATGATTTGTGATATTTACAGGCCGGACGGCACGCCTTTTGCTGGAGACCCCCGCCATGTTTTAAAAGAAGCCGTGGCGGAGGCTAAAGCCATGGGCTATGATTTTTTTGTGGGCCCGGAGTGCGAGTTTTTCCTTTTTCAAACTGACAAGGACGGCAACTGCACTACCAACACTCACGACGAAGCTTCTTATTTTGACCTGGCTCCTATTGACAACGGCGAGCTGGCCCGTATTGATATGGTGAAAACCCTTCAGGATATGGGCTTTCAGATAGAGGCTGCTCATCATGAAAACGCGCCCGGCCAGCATGAGATAGACTTCAAGTACAGCGACGCCGTCAGCGCGGCGGATAATATAGTAACGTTCAAGCTGGTTGTCAAGGTTATAGCGAAAAAATTCGGCCTTCACGCTACGTTTATGCCAAAACCCCTGGACGAAGAGTGCGGCTCCGGCATGCACTGCAACATGTCTCTGTTTAAGGACGGAAAAAATGCTTTTTACGACCCCAACGGGAAAAACGGCTTATCACAGGAAGCGTATCATTTTATGGGCGGACTTTTGGCTCACGCCAAGGGAATGACCGCCATAACAAATCCTCTGGTTAATTCATACAAACGGCTGATGCCGGGCTATGAAGCCCCGGTATATATAGCCTGGTCCGATTCTAACAGGAGCCCGCTGATCCGTGTGCCTGTGTCCAGAGGCAGCAGTACCCGCTTAGAAATGCGCCATCCAGACCCCACCTGCAATCCTTACCTGGCTTTGGCCGTAATGCTGCGGGCAGGCTTGGAGGGCATTCGCAATAAAATAGAGCCTCCCGAACCAATAGGAAGAAACATTTATACAATGTCCAAGCAGGAGCTGCGCAGTGAAGGCATACAGCATTTGCCCGCGGATCTTAACGAAGCCGTTAAGGAAATGCTGAAGGATCAGGTGGTGCTGGACGCTCTGGGTGAACACGTAGTAGATTATTATGTTAAGGCTAAAAAAATAGAATGGCATGATTACGCCGTTAAGGTGCACCCATGGGAAATAGAACGGTATTTAAAGATTTATTGATATGAAGAGAAAAAAGAAGCGAGTAAAGGATTTACCGGCAAGTGTTCTGATATTCATAATAGTATCATTGTTATGTCTTTACATTGGGCCGGATTTTTTGGAAAAACCCGGCCCTGTTGCAGGCAGCGCGGAATTTCATTTTATAGACGTAGGTCAGGGAGACGCGGCTTTAATACGCGCGGAGGGAGCAAACATACTTATTGACGGCGGCGATATATCCGCCCAGAATACATTGATAGAATACCTTAATGCCGAGGGTATTAAAAAGCTGGACCTGATGGTAGGCACTCATCCCCACAGCGATCACATAGGCGGCCTTGTCCCCGTTGTCAGGCAGCTGGAGATAGACCAAATAATAATGCCCAGGGCGGATCATACCTCCGCGGTTTACCAGGAGCTGCTAACGTCCATACAGGAAAAGGGGTTGAAGATTACCTCCCCGGCCTCTGGCGAAGCCATACAGATAGGCCCTTTAGAAATATTGGCGTTAGGCCCTGTAAGAGATAACTACGGAGATTTGAACAATATGTCCGTTATATTAAAAATAAGCTTTGGAGACATATCCTTCCTGTTTACAGGCGATGGGGAAAAAGACGCCGAAGCGGATATTTTAGGAACCGGCCTTAATGTAAATGCTCAGGTTTTGAAGGTTGGACATCATGGAAGCGTCAGCAGCACGAGTTATGATTTTCTTGAGGCCGTAAACCCGGATATAGCGGTAATAAGCTGTAAGCTTGACAACGAGTACGGTCATCCTCACCAAGAGGTGCTGGACAGGCTGAAAGCCGCTGGTATTACCGTATACAGAACCGACCTTATGGGGGATATTATATTAGTGACGGATGGGAAAAGCATTGAAAGGAAGACCACTCAATGAAAACCTTAGCTATTGACCGCTTTGAGGGAGAATATGGAATATGTCAGGACCTTGATACGAAGGAAATTGTGCGCTGCAAAAAAAACAGCCTTCCGCCGGAAGCTGAGGAAGGTGATGTTTTGGTATATAGAGATGGCAGTATTATAGTAGACCGGGAATTAACGCAAAAAAGACGAGCCCAAATCCAAAAACTGGTAGATGAGCTTTGGGAATGAAATTTGTATTAAATCTCTATCTTCTTTTTCTATCTTCTTTTGTTGCGTTTATTAAGCCCGGCCTGACGCTCGTTGGAAGATTTGACCCAATCCTTGAATAAATCCTCAAAGCCTGCGCTGGATTCGGCGGAGTTTGGTTCATTCCGGTGATATTCTTCACGTTTGGGTTCGTCTTGAGCTTCCTTCATTGACAATGATATCCTGCCGTTATCATCGTTTATTTGAAGGACCTTGACCTTCACAATGTCCCCAACCGCTACGTAATCGCCTATATCCTGCACGAAGCTTGAAGATATGTGGGAGATATGTACCAACCCTTGGACGTTATCCGGCAAAAGCACGATTGCGCCGAAAGGCTTGATCTTAACTACCTTACCTTCAATAATGCTGCCTAGTTGAATCGTATCTGACATTTATACTCTCCTGTCTTGAGATAATTAATTTTCTTAGTGACGTTCTTAAGATTATAACACTCCGTTATTTTTAAATCAAGAAAAACAACTGGAAATATGCAAAACTGACTTATCACGTCTGACTTATCATGATATAATAAGGAATGAGAAAATAATAACTGTTAAGATTTTTGCAAGGAAAAAATTCAAGAAAAGAGGAGCACCATGATTTCAAAAGTATTAGACCATCCGGAGATATACCGGATCGAGGTTACTCTGCCTGATAACCCTCTAAAGTATCTGAATAGCTATGTTCTTCCGCATCCGGACAGACCGCTGATCATTGATACGGGCTTTAACAGACCGGAGTGTTATGAAGCCTTAATGTCAGGGCTTAGTGAATTAAACATTGACATCAGCTGTTCGGACGTTTTTGTTACCCATGTTCATGGAGATCATTCAGGACTGGCCTACAAGCTGCACAAAATGGGCGCGACAATATATATGAATCCCGTTGATCACAACCATTTAAAAGAAAACATTGAAAGCCCTGCCTGGGGAATTATGGAGGATTGGTATGCTAGAGAAGGCTTCCCGGATACCATAATCCAGGAGCAGCAAAGAAAAAATCATGCCAAGCTCTATAGGGCCGAAGCCCTTTTCCCAATAAAGCCGGTTAACGATGGAGACATTTTAAGCTTCGCGGGTGAAACCTTTGAGGCTGTCTGTACTCCAGGACATACAAAGGGCCATATATGCCTGTACATACCTTCAAAAAAGATAATGTTTCTGGGTGATCATGTTCTGTTTGACATAACGCCTAACATAACCGTGTGGAGCGACATGGATGACGCCCTTGGCAGCTATTTAGACAGCCTGGAAAAGATAGCTCAATACGATGTCGCCTTGTCATTACCGGCTCACAGAAAAAACGACATATCAATGCGCAAACGTATTGAGGAGATTAAAGTACACCATCGGAACAGGCTAAATAGCTTGGAAGAGATTGTAAGGCGGGAACCGGGATTAACCGCCTACGAAATTGCCATGCGGCTGCCCTGGTCTATGAGAGGCAAGGAATGGGATGAATTCCCCGCTGGGCAAAAGTGGTTTGCTATGGGAGAAACACTGTCTCATGTAGATTATTTAATTGCAAGAGACAGGCTAATAAGCAGTGATGAGAATAAGCGGAAATTATACTATATTCCTCAAGCTTAATGCGGGCGGCAGAGATGCGGGCGGCAAAATGCCGCCCCTACAGCATTAGAAGGATCACCATGGTGATCCTTCTAATGTTTTAATCAGGATAAAATTATCTTTCTTCAAACTCCCCTATCCTTCGAAAACGCTCATAGCGTTTTTCCAGCAACATATCAATACCCATGTCACAAAGGATATTAAGCTCCTCCATCAGCGAATCCCGTATTCTATCCGCTGTTATTTCAAAATAATTTTCATCTTCCTCCCGGGCTTCCTCAATAATTTTTTCAATAACCTCCAGCTCCAGAAGATCTTTAGCCGTCAGCTTCATCAGCTGCGCAGCCTCTTTCGCCCGTGATGAATCCTTCCATAATATACTGGCAAAGCCCTCCGGTGAAAGAACGGAGTAAACTGTATTGGACAGCATCCATACCCTGTCGGCTAACGCCAGCGCGAGAGCGCCGCCGCTGCCGCCCTCCCCTATCACTATAGAAATTATGGGAGTCCTTAAGCCGGACATTTCGAACAAATTACGGGCGATAGCCTCTCCCTGGCCTCTTTCCTCCGCGCTGACGCCGCTAAAGGCGCCGGAGGTATTTACTAAGGCTATTACAGGCCGGTTGAATTTTTCAGCCTGCTTCATTAAGCGAAGGGTTTTCCTGTAACCCTCAGGATGGGGCATTCCAAAGTTGCGCTCCATGTTTTCTTCAAGGTCATGACCTTTTTGGATTCCAACAGCGGTTACAGGCCTGCCGCGCAATAAGCCGACGCCTCCAACCACAGCCTTATCATCCTGAAAGCTCCTGTCTCCATGAAGCTCGACAAAATCATCAAGTATATAATTAAAATATTCCAACGCGGTGGGTCTGGTAACCTTTCGGGCCAGAGTCACAATATCATAAGCGTGCTTCATGCTCCGGCTCCTTTCACCGCGTTATGAATCCTCAACAGTTTTATCAAGGTTTCCTTAAGCTGAGGCCTGGGTATTATTTTGTCAATAAATCCATTTTCAAGCACAAGCTCCGCCGTCTGGAAATTCTTCGGCAGCTGATGCTTCATGGTTTGCTCTATGACCCGGCGGCCGGCAAAGCCTATAACAGCCTTCGGTTCCGCCAGGATAATGTCCCCCTGCATGGCAAAGCTGGCTGTAACTCCGCCGGTAGTGGGATCGGTAATTACGGTTATATATAAAAGCCCGGCTTGATGATGACGGTTCACCGCGGCGCTTACCTTTGCCATCTGCATCAGGGAAATTATGCCCTCCTGCATCCTGGCGCCGCCGGAGGCGGTAAACGCGACTACCGGCAAGCCTTCCTCAGTTGCTTTTTCAAACAGCCGGGTCATCTTTTCTCCCACCACGGAGCCCATGCTGGCCATCATAAAATTGCTGTCCATTACGGCTCCATATACGGTCAGCCCGGCAATTTCTCCCTTACCTGTAACTACAGCTTCACGCAATCCGGTTTTTTTCTGAAGTCCGGCTATGGTTTTTTCATAACCGGGGTAGGAAAGAGGATTTTTTGTCTCAAGATTTGCATTGATTTCCTGAAAGCTGCCTTCATCGAAAATCATTTCTATGCGTTCCCCGGCGGAAAGCCGAAAGCATCCGCCGCAGTGAGGACAAATCTTATATTCTCCTGTTTCCTTGCCGTATACTGTTTTACCGCATACAATGCATTTGACCCACAATCCGTCAGGAACATGCGGAGCATATTCGCTGGAAGGCCTAACCGTAACAGGTACGTATTTCTTCTTTTTAAACAGATTCATCCAGACACATCCTTAGCGTCAGATTACAAAATAAATTCATTCATTATAAAACCCGTATCATATTCACCGGATAAATACGACGGATGATTGATAAGCTCCAACTGGAAATCCACGTTAGTGCTTACGCCTTCTATTACAAATTCTTCCAATGCCCGTTTCATCTTTGCAATGGCGTCCTGCCTATTATCGCCTAATACTATTAATTTTGCAATCATTGAATCATAATAAGGCGGAATATAGTAACCGGGGTACACCGCGCTGTCTACTCTAAGGCCAAGGCACCCCGACGGCAACAGCATATATTGAATCTTTCCGGGGGCCGGCGCGAAGCCTCGGCTAGGGTCTTCCGCGTTAATGCGGCATTCTATGGCATGGCCCCGCAGGCTTATGGTATCCTGACTGACGGAAAGGGGCTCTCCCGCCGCAATCCTGATTTGCTCTTTGACTATATCTATGCCGGTAATCATCTCAGTAACAGGATGCTCCACCTGTATCCTGGTGTTCATTTCCATAAAATAAAACCGGCCATTCTTGTCATATAAAAATTCAATAGTGCCGGCATTTTTATATCCAACAGCCTTGGCGGCTTTAACAGCCTCTTCTCCCAAGGCTTTTCTTTTTTCATCCGTAATAGCTATGGAGGGGGCTTCCTCCAGCATCTTCTGATTACGCCGCTGAAGCGAGCAATCACGCTCTCCAAGATGGATCACGTTACCAAAATTGTCTCCCAATATTTGAACCTCTATATGGCGGGCATTTTCTATGATTTTTTCCATATACAACCCGCCGTTACCAAAATTGGCCTTAGCTTCTGACTGGGCATTGTAAAATTGGCTCTCCAATTCCTCCACCTTGCCAACTGGGCGTATACCCTTGCCCCCGCCTCCGGCCGCAGCCTTCAGCATAACGGGGAAGCCCAGCTTCACCGCCAATTTTTCAGCTTCTTCTATAGTATTTATCAATCCGCTGCTTCCGGGGATCACAGGCACGCCTGTTTCCTCCATCTTTTTTCTGGCGTTGGCCTTATCGCCCATAATATCTATTGTCTCAGGGTCAGGGCCGATAAAGCGTATGCTGCAATCCCTGCACATAGCGGCAAAGGTACTGTTTTCCGCCAAAAATCCAAAGCCCGGATGTATTGCCTCCGATTTGGTCAAGCAAGCGGCGCTAATAATATTCGCCATATTTAAGTAACTTTCCGAAGCTCTGGGGGGGCCTATGCAAACCGCCTCATCCGCCATCTGGGTATGCAGGGCGTCCCTGTCCGCTTCGGAAAAAACCGCCGCCGTTTGTATTCCCATTTCTTTACATGCCCGAATTATCCTTACAGCAATTTCTCCTCTGTTGGCAATCAAAATCTTATGAAACATCATTCACCTAACCTATCATAAAGGTCAACTGAGCTTCCGCCACCTTTTTTCCGTCTACCCAGGCAACAGCCTGGCCAATGCCGGCGGAAGCTTTCAGCTTTGTTACTTCCATAACAAGCTCCAGCCTGTCGCCGGGTACAACCTTTTTCCTAAACTTAACCTTATCCATGGCTCCAAAGTAAATCATCTTACCTTTATATTCCTCCATGGACAGCACCGCGCAAGCGCCGGCCTGCCCAAGAGCCTCCAATATGAGCACCCCCGGCATTACCGGCTCACCGGGGAAATGGCCTTGAAAGAAGTTTTCGTTAAAGGTAACATTTTTTATGGCCTTGACCCTGACCCCAGGCTCAAGCTCAATAACCCTGTCCACCAGTAAAAAAGGATATCTGTGTGGAAGGAAGGATAAAATCTCCCGTATATCCATTGCCCACTCCTAATCATCAGACGATTCTGAACAAAGGCTGGCCGTATTCCACCAAAGCCTCGTTCTTCACCATAATCTCCGCAACCTTGCCGTCGTACTCGCTTACGATTTCATTCATCACCTTCATGGCCTCAATAATGCAAAGCACACTGCCTTTTTTAACCACATCCCCTTTTTTTAAAAAGGGCGGCTTCTCGGGAGCAGGGCCTTCATAAAATGTACCGACTATTGGCGATGTAACGATACTCCCATCAACCACAGGCTGTTTTTCCTCCGGCAGGATGGTCATAGGCGCGTCAGACTCGACAACGGCCGCCTTTACTTCCAACCCGGGAGCTTTTCCAACCGCGGAAGGAGTATCCAGCTTGCTCATTTGAACATACACGTTGTCCATTTGGAGAGTAAGCTCCGTCAGATTGGACGCCTGTATTGTTTTGATTAAATCTTTCACCTGGTTATAGTCCATAGTATTCTCCCGTAATCAATCATAGGCTTTAAAGCATACCACCGCGTTATGTCCGCCGAAGCCGAATGAATTGCTCAAAGCATATTTTATCTCCGCGGGCCGGCCTGTCTTCGGTACATAATCCAAATCGCATTCGCTGTCGGGGTTTTCAAGGCCGATAGTGGGCGGAACAAATTTATCCAAAATACTGTAAACGCAAGCTATTGCCTCCACGGCTCCGGCCGCTCCAAGAAGATGCCCTACCATGGATTTAGTTGAGCTTACAGGTATATTATACGCGTGCTTGCCAAAAACCATTTTTATAGCCTGTGTTTCAGCTACGTCGTTAGGCTGGGTGCCTGTCCCGTGGGCATTGATGTAACCCACCTCTTCAATAGACGCTCCAGCTTCCTTCACAGCCTCCGCCATAGCCGAAGCCGCTCCTTCACCATCCGGTGACGGAGAGGTCATGTGATATGCGTCGCAGCTCGCGCCGTAACCCGCTACTTCTCCATATATCTTAGCGCCTCTTTTTAAAGCGTGCTCCAGCTCCTCCAACACAAGGGCGCCGGCTCCTTCTCCCATAACAAAGCCGCTTCTGTCCCTGTCAAAGGGCAAAGAAGCCCTTGCGGGATCCTCGCATGAGGATAGAGCCGTTATTGAAGTAAAGCCCGCTATCCCTATAGAGGTAATTGACGCCTCCGCTCCCCCTGCAATAATTACATCGCTGTAGCCGTTGCTTATACTGCGGAAGGCTTCACCAATGCATTGGGTAGCCGACGCGCATGCCGTTACGATAGAGCTGCATATGCCCTTCGCTCCAAATTTAATAGCTATATTCCCGGCGGCCATATTGGTTATGACCATCGGTATAAATAATGGCCCAACACGGTCCGGGCCTTTTTCGTGCATTTTGATGACCTGCTCCTCAATAGTTTTAAGTCCTCCTATGCCGGAGCCTACCATCACGCCAAAGCGCTTTGCTTCTTCCTGATCCGGCTTGTAGCCGCTCATTTCCATTGCCTGAGAAGCCGCTGCTATGGCGTATTGGGAATACGGATCCATTCTTTTGGCATCACGTCTATCCATATAAGCATCCGGGTTAAAGTCCTTAAGCTCAGCGGCAATTTTTACCTTATGCTTACTGGTATCAAACTTAGTAATAGCCCCTATGCCCAATTTCCCGTTTTTAATACTTTGCCAATATTCCTCCGCTGTATTACCTACGGGAGTGATAGCGCCAATACCTGTAATTACAACTCTACGGCTCATTACTGTCCCTCTTCTCTTTAATAACTTCTACTGCAAAAGCTCACAGTATCAATCCGCCGTCTATTTGGACGACCTGACCTGTAATATATTTGCTTTCCGCCAAAAATACGGCAAGATCAGCTACCTCTTCCGGCTTTCCAAAGCGTTTCAAGCCTATGTTTTGTATAGCCTTTTCCTTGTATTCCTCCGACAACACCTGAGTCATCTCAGTCTCTATAAAGCCAGGAGCAATAGCGTTGCATGTGACGCTCCTGGGTGCCAGCTCCTTAGCCATAGCCTTGGTAAAGCCAATGATTCCCGCTTTCGCGGCGGCATAATTCCCCTGACCGGTATTGCCATAAACACCTACTATGCTGGACATATTTATTATAGAGCCGGACCTCTGCTTCAGCATAAGGTTGGCGGCATGCTTTGTCGTATTAAAAACTCCCTTAAGGTTTACTTCTATCACCTTATCAAATTCTTCCTCAGACATACGGATAATAAGCTGGTCCTTGGTAATGCCGGCGTTATTTACCAGAACATCCAGCCTGCCAAAGCTTTCCTTTACCTGCCGTATAAGCTCCTTAGCCTGGGAAAAGCTGCTCACATCCGCCTGAAAGGCTTCACACCGTACTCCCATAGCTGATATTTCCGAAAGAGCCTCCTCCGGCTTCCGCGAGTTATAGTTTAGCGCGACATTAGCGCCCTTACGGGCGAAGGCCAAGGCAACAGCCCGGCCTATACCGCCGGACGCTCCTGTTATCAATACCGTTTTATCATTC
>Ga0153940_1001213_pt1 | contig 11804 bp, 10 predicted proteins | sample TSNJ024MetaG_FD_104736 | JGI IMG/M metagenome (GOLD analysis project Ga0153940, IMG submission 104736) | Attine ant fungus gardens microbial communities from New Jersey, USA - TSNJ024 MetaG | ecosystem: Host-associated > Fungi > Mycelium > Unclassified | place: USA: New Jersey, Brendan T. Byrne...
ACGGAGGCCGCCGGATGCAAGGCAGCCCTGCGGATGCCGCTCAGTGTGAAGGTTATGCCCGAGTCTCCCGTCGCCGCTCGGTTGCGTGCGATGACGAGCTGGAGATGGCGCATTGACGCGCGCGGAGTCGCGCCGGAGATCAGCGAAGGCGCGGGAAATTTTACGCTTCCCCCGAAGGTGATGCCCGGCGCGCGTTCGCTCGCGGTCAAGTATGAGAGCGATGGGCGGCGGGTGAACAAACAGGCGAAGCTGACGTGGTATCAGCCTGTCGTCTGCGCGGTACGGGATCTCGAGCGGGGCGCTGTGCTGGCGGAAGAAGACCTGAGAATTCGTATTGATACGGTGGGGATGCTTTCGCCCTGCGCGTGGGATTTATCGCAGATTGTGAACACCGAGCTGGGCCGCGCGGCGCGGGCCGGCAGCGCGATCGAGCTGGGCGACGTGGAGAAGGCGCGGGTGGTTAAGTACGGTTCGCGCGTATCCCTGGTCGCCTCGGTGAACGGTCTTTCGGTCTCCGTACAGGGTATGGCGCTTGAACGAGGCGCAATCGGAGATTTAATCCGCGTCAAGAACCTATCGAGCGGAAATGTGATGACCGGACGTGTGACGGATAACGGCCGTGTCGTCGTGGAACGTGATGGGGGAGGGAACCCTTATGAATCGTAAATACGCTGTGTCAATTGCTCTCGCGCTGCTGTCGTGTCTGATTGCCTCCGCGGCGTCAGCAAGCTCCCTGTGGGATAACGGCAGCGGCCTCTTCGCCGACCGCAAGGCGTCCGACATCGGAGACATAATCATGGTGAAGGTTGTCGAAAGCGTCAAGGACAGCGACGAGGGCAAGGTCAAGTCGAGCAAGTCCTCGTCTGAGAATATCGACGCGGGCACGGGCATCCTGAGCTTTATCAACGCCATAGGCTTCGGCTCCATCTCGGGCATGAACAGCAACACCAAGGTCGAGCGCACCAAGACGCTCAACACGACGGTAAGCTGCCTGGTGACGGACGTTATGCCGAACGGCAATTTGGTGATAGAGGGCGACAGGTACTTGACAAGCGGCGCGGAGAAGATGAACGTGAGATTCTCAGGCGTCGTCCGCCCCGAGGATATCGCGCACAACAACATAATCGAGAGCAACCGGGTCGCTAACGCCGAGATCGCCGTGACGGGCAAGGGCACTGTCTCACGGACTCAGCGCCCGGGCCTCATCAACCAGATTCTCTCGGCGATATTCTGAGTATAACCGGTTACGGGGGTGCGGTCATGAAAAAAATAATAATCCCGGCTCTGTTTCTTATACTGGCGCTCGCCGCGGCTTCCGAGGCCGCGGTGCAGCCCATGGTGCGCCTGAAAGACATCGTTACGGTGGAAGGCGTCCGCGAGAATCAGCTCGTCGGCATGGGGCTCGTGGTCGGCTTGCAGGGCACGGGCGACAAGGGACAGATGGCGATGCAGATGATGTCGAACATGACGCAGCAGTTCGGCGTCGCGGTCGATCCGAAGCAGGTGCGGAGCAAAAACTCCGCGGTGGTGACGGTGACCTGTCAGCTCTCGCCGTTCCTCCTTCCGGGGCAGAACACGGACGTTTTGGTGAGCGCGATCGGCGACGCAAAGAGCCTCGAGGGCGGCGTGCTGCTGCAGACGCCCTTGAAGGGCGCGAACGGGCAGGTGTACGCCGTGGCGCAGGGCCCGCTGACGATAGGTGGTTGGTCGGAGAGCGGCGCGTCCGGTTCGGCGGCCAAGAAGAACGTCGTCACGGTAGGGCGGGTTCCGAACGGCGCGATCGTCGAGCAGGGAGTGCCGATGAGCTTCGCGGGCGGAGGCAGCCTCAATCTGCTGCTTCGTCAGTCTGACTTTACCACCGCGCAGCGCGTGGCCTCAGCCCTCAACACGAAGTTCGGCGAGGTGGCGCACGCCGTGGACGGCGGACGCGTGAGCGTCAGCGTGCCCGCGAGCTATCGAAACTCGCCGTCGGCGTTCATCGCCTCGATCGAGAGCCTTAGAGTGCGCCCCGACGCGGCGGCAAGGGTTGTTGTGAACGAGCGCACTGGGACAATCGTGATGGGCGGAGAGGTCACCATCGGCAACGTCGCGGTTTCTCACGGCAGCTTGATGGTCAGCATACAGGAGACGCCCCAAGTCAGCCAGCCCGGCTTCCGCGCAAACCGCGGTGAGACGGTCGTAACGCCGCAGTCGGACGTCGATGTCCGCGAGAGCGGCGGTCAGCTGGTCGAGCTGCCCGTCTCTTCCACGGTTGAGGATCTTGTGAGCGCTGTCAATACCATCGGAGCAAAGCCGAGAGACCTTATCGCTATTCTTCAGGCGATGGATCAGGCGGGCGCGCTGCACGGGGATCTGGTGATTCAATAATGGCCGACTTCAGGGCTATCAACCGTCCCGACCTGACGCGCGCGGAGGGAGGGCGAATCACGCCGGAGGAATACCGCCGCAAGGAGAAACAGCTTGAGGAGACCTGCAAACAGTTCGAAGGCATAATGTTCGCCAAGATCTGGAAGGATATGCTCAAGTCCGCGCGCAACCTGGGCGAGGCGCAGGAGAAAAAGCGCGAGTACGGCCCGCTCGAGGACACGGTGCTCGAGATGGTGTCCGAGCATCTGAGCGAAAGCCAGGGGATAGGCGTCTGGAAGGTCCTCTACGACCAACTGCACGCCCAACTCCCCACGCCGTTGTCAAAAAACGAAGACGACGCGGGCTAGATGTTTGAATAAAATATTGGCATAGACAATCCCCCGCAATTTGCGAAACGAAAAAACATCTCATTGTATTATCCGTTCAAAAGACGGATAATAATAGCAATGGGCAAGGCATGGATAATACCAAAAAGAACCCCTAAACCAACAGACGGACGAACAAAAGCAGCGAGACAGGATAAGATAAAATGATAAAAAAACAAACCAAATCAAAACAGCGTGTAGCGGACCACGGCGAGGTGTTTACTGCCGAGCGCGAAGTCAACGCCATGCTGGACCTTGTGAAACATGAAACCGAACGCATCGACAGCCGCTTTCTCGAACCGGCTTGCGGCAACGGTAACTTCCTTGCGGAGATACTGCGGCGTAAGCTCGCTGTCGTAAAATCGCGCTACGGCAAAAACGCCGATGATTACGAGCGTTATGCAGTTATCGCTGTTACAAGTATTTACGGCGTGGATATCTTACAAGACAATGTGGACGAGTGCCGGAATCGGATGTTTGAGATTTTCGATAAGGAATACAAAGCGACGTGTAAAAAAGATGCAAACGACGAGACCCGAGAGGCTGTGCGGTATATTCTTCGTCACAATATCCTTTGCGGCGATGCGTTGACGATGAAAACATCGGACGGAAAGCCGATCATCTTTGCGGAGTGGTCGGCAATGAACGGATGTATGCTCAAGCGGCGTGATTTCCGTCTTGATCAGATGTTGGAGCAAAACACAGCATATTTGCAAATGGATTTGTTCGGTGAGGTTGGTAAATATGAGCGTGACGAAACCGGGGCAATGGTCCTTTCGCCAATCCGCGAATTCCCGCCAATACATTACAGGAGGGTGCAGGAACATGAGTGATTTTTATACGAATACATACAACCCCGACGTACTCTCCTGCCTTGCGAACCTTAGTAACGACGAGGTTTTCACGCCGCCCGACATCGTGAATAAAATGCTTGATATGCTGCCACAGGAGCTTTTCAGTGATAAAAACGTGACGTTCCTCGACCCCGCCTGCAAATCCGGCGTGTTCCTGCGCGAAATTGCCAAGCGACTGCTCACAGGATTGGAAAGCGAAATCCCCGATTTACAGGAGCGCATTGATCATATCTTCAACAAACAGCTATTCGGGATAGCGATAACCGAGATGACCTCCTTACTCTCACGTCGTAGCGTCTATTGCTCCAAGTTTCCGAACGGCATGTATTCTATTGCCAAATTCGACGATGCGGAGGGCAATATCCGCTTTAAGAGGATCAAACACGTCTGGCGCGGGGAGAAGTGCGCCTTTTGCGGCGCGAGCAAAACGGAATATGACCGCGGTGAGATGTTGGAATCCCACGCCTATGAGTTTATTCATAGCACCAAACCGGAGGAGATTTTTAAAATGAAATTTGATGTGATTATCGGCAACCCGCCGTATCAGTTGAGTGATGGGGGATTTGGAGTAAGTGCAAAACCTATATATCATCATTTTGTGCAACAAGCTAAAAAGCTGAAGCCTCGGTTTTTAACTATGATAATTCCATCACGTTGGTTTGCTGGCGGCAAGGGGTTAAGTAATTTTAGAAGTGAAATGTTGAATGATACGCATATACGGTATCTCTGTGATTATGAAAATGCTGCGGAATGTTTCCCGGGTGTTGACTTGGCTGGCGGGGTTTGTTTTTTTCTGTGGGACAGGGATGCCCCAGGAGAATGCAAAGTCGAAAACATCGTCAATGGTGAACAATTCACCTCTACTCGTTCACTAAATGAGTTTGAAATATTTATACGAAATGGTCGAGCTGTTTCCATTATTCATAAAGCAAAATTATTGAATGAAAAAATGATGAATATGCAAGTTTTGAGTAGAAAGCCGTTTGGTTTACCTACTAATGAACGCCCTAAAGGTCATGGCGACTTGATTTTACGCTGGCAAAATGGTGAAGGAGCTTATCCGCGCAATGATATCACAACGGGGGCTGAAATAATCGACAAATGGAATGTTATTTGTGCAAAAACTGCCTATGACCATGCCGGAAGCCCTGGAAAAGACGGAAGAAGAAAGGTTTTTACTAAAATCCATATACTTCCACCAAAGACAATTTGCACGGAGACATATATTGTAGTTGGTAGCTTCGACACAGAAAAAGAGGCGCAGAATCTCCGCGAATACATGATGACTTCGTTTTTTAGATTTTTAGTTTCGCAGTTTCTGTTTTCACAAGATATAACACGCGATAGATTTGCCTTTGTTCCCGTCCAAGACTTCTCCGAGCAGTGGACTGATGAAAAACTTTACGCTAAGTATGGTTTGACAGAGGAAGAAATCGCTTTTATCGAGAGCATGATACGTCCAATGGACTTAGGTGGCGGCAGTGATGAGTAGGAAGAAAGAAATTACCATCCGCAGCAGTGCTGCCGAATATCTGACGTTCATTACAGCAACCGGCGAAGGCGGAGTCGAAGCCATATACGCCGATGAAAATGTGTGGCTCACCCAAAAAATGATGGGCGCTTTATATAACGTGGAGACAAACACGATAAACTATCATTTGAAAAAGGTGTTTACTGATGCGGAGCTCAATGAGGATGCAGTTATTCGAAAATTTCGAATAACTGCATCCGACGGCAAGACATATAGCTCAAACCATTATAACCTGAGGGCAATTATCGCTGTCGGGTATAAAGTAAACTCTGAAAAAGCCATCCAATTTCGCAAGTGGGCGACAAATATTATCGAAAGTTATGCCATTAAGGCCTACGCAATGGATGACGAACGGCTTAAAAACGGTGGTTCGATTCTTACGGAAAAATATTTTGAGGAACAGCTGGAGCGCATTCGTGAAATACGTTTGTCGGAACGCAAGTTTTATCAAAAGATTACGGATATATACGCAACATCCATAGATTATGACGCTACCGCAAAAGCGACACAACGTTTTTTCGCCACAGTGCAAAACAAACTTCATTGGGCGATTCACGGGCATACCGCGACAGAGTTGATAGTGGAACGTGCGGATGCTGAAAAACAGAACATGGGATTAGCCACATGGACAGATGCGCCAAAAGGGAAAATCCAAAGATTTGATGTGGTGGTCGCCAAAAACTATTTAACAGAATTTGAAATGGGTCAGCTTATGCGATTGGTAAACGCTTATTTAGATATTGCGGAGAGTATGACGCGGCGCCGCATCCCGATGACAATGAATGACTGGGAACAACGCTTAAACCGATTTCTTGACGCAGCTGACATAGAAATACTGCAAGACGCCGGGAAAGTATCCGCAGAAATCGCAAGAGAACATGCTCTAAGTGAATTTGAGAAATATCGGGTAATACAAGATAAGCTGTTTGAAAGCGATTTTGACAGTCAACTAAAAATGCTCGAAAAACAAACGGGGTTAGCCGTTGGCGAGACGGAGGTCGAGTAAACATGGATAAAGAGTTTTTCCCGCTTCGCCCCGAAGCACGCCCGATGATATATGCCTATGAGGACAGCCACCCCGAATATAAGGGCTTGCTGAAGGTTGGTTATACGACTATCGGGGTAGCGCGGCGCGTTGCGCAGCAGTATCAGACAAAGCGTCCGGACGGGAAAATTCTATACCGCGTTGTTTTTGAGAAATCCGCTATGTATTCTGATGGCGGCAATTTCAGCGACCGTGACGTTCATCGCGCCCTTGAAAAGCGAGGGTTTCAGAGTGCCGGCGGCGAATGGTTCCGTTGCACGGTAAAAGATTTAGAGGCGGCGTATATAGCAGTCCGTGACCGCGTGGAAAACATAGAAAATCGCACCCGTGATTTTACAATGCGCCCGGAGCAGGAGGAAGCCGTCAGTAAGACAGCGGAATATTATGAATCCACCGAAAAAGAAAACGTTACACGCAGAGCCAAGTTTCTCTGGAACGCGAAAATGCGTTTTGGCAAAACTTTTGCGTCCTATCAGCTTGCCAAACGCATGAGGCTGTCAAAAATACTGATTCTGACATTTAAACCTGCTGTACAGAGCGCATGGGAAGAAGATATAAAAACACACGTTGACTTTGAGGGTTGGCAGTTTATCAGTAACTCATCAGATTTAACATGGGATTCCGCTGATAAATCAAAGCCGGTGGTTTGTTTCGGCTCATTCCAAGATTACCTCGGAACAAACGATTCCGGTGGTATAAAAACAAAAAATGAATGGGTGCATACGACAAATTGGGATTTAGTAGTTTTTGATGAGTATCATTTCGGCGCTTGGCGCGAAAACGCAAAAAAACTCTTTGAGGCTGAAGATGAGGATAATTACGACGCTCTTAATATTGAAAAATACAAGAGAGATGAAGCAGATAACGCCTATAATGAAACATTCTTACCCATAACCACATCACGCTATCTGTACTTGTCGGGCACTCCGTTCCGCGCTATAAACTCCGGCGAGTTTATAGAAGATCAAATATATAACTGGACATATTCCGACGAACAGCGCGCAAAGGAGAATTGGGCGGAGCCGCCGGATAATCCTTATGCAGCATTGCCGCGTATGGTGATGATGACTTATAAGATTCCCGACAGCATTCGGCAGATCGCTATGCAGGGCGAGTTTGATGAATTTGACCTCAATGTTTTTTTCTCCGCAGAAGGCAAGGGCGACACGGCAAAATTCAAGTATGAAGATTATGTGCAGAAATGGCTTGATTTGATACGCGGTGCATATCTCGGCACGACTACCGATGATTTGAAGCTCGGCGCGAAAAAGCCGGAAATGCCTTATTCAAACAGCCGACTGTTGTCAATATTGACGCATACGCTTTGGTTTTTACCTAATGTGGCGTCATGTTTTGCCATGGGCAATCTCCTTAGGAGGAAAAATAACACATTTTTCCATGATTATGAAATCAACGTCTGTGCCGGGAGCGGTGCGGGCATTGGCGTTGACGCTCTTGTCCCTGTTCAAAAATCTATGGGTGACCCGCTTAATACAAAGACAATAACGCTGACCTGCGGCAAACTCACCACCGGCGTTACGGTGAGACCGTGGACGGGTATCTTCATGCTCCGCAATCTGTCCAGCCCCGAAACATATTTTCAGGCGGCATTTCGGGTGCAAAGCCCGTGGGAAGTCGATATTGGCACGAGCAAGCGGGAAATAATGAAGCATGAGTGCTATATTTTTGACTTCGCGCTTGACCGTGCGCTCCGGCAAATCTCCGATTACAGTTGCAGGCTTGAGATAAACGAAAACAACCCGGAAAAGAAAGTTGCGGAATTTATCAATTTCCTGCCCGTGATTGCCTATGACGGCAGCACTATGAAGCAAATCAGCGCAAGTGACGTACTGGATATAGCAATGGCGGGAACCTCTGCGACGCTCCTTGCCCGACGGTGGGAGAGCGCGTTGCTTGTCAATGTTGATAATGACACCCTCAAGCGTCTTATGGATAATGCTGAAGCCATGCGGGCGTTGGAGAGCATCGAGGGATTCCGTAGTTTGAACCAAGAAATCAACGATATAATTATTGCATCGGAAAAAGTAAAAAAAGCTAAGACAAAAGGTGAAAAACTAACGCCGAAAGAAAAGAAAGAACTTACCGATGAAGAAAAAGAATACAAATCAAAACGCAAAATGATACAGGAGAAACTCATTAAATTTGCTACACGCATCCCTGTATTTATGTACCTCACTGATTACCGCGAATACAGCCTGAAAGACGTTATAACTCAGCTTGAGCCGGGTCTTTTCAAGCGGGTAACCGGTCTGGATGTTAAGGATTTTGAAATTCTTGTGTCGCTTGGCGTGTTTAATGAAGGGTTGATGAACGACGCAGTTTATAAGTTCAAAAGGTACGAGGATGCGAGCCTTTCCTATACCGGCATTGATAAGCATGATGGCGAAGCCGTCGGCGGTTACAATACTGTTATTACGCGAATGGAGTATGAGAAGCTGTTCGGCTCACAGCAGATATCAATGTCGAATGTCGCGCAGTTTTTTGACGAATTGCCGGATACAGACTATTCTGATGACGATACCAATGGCGACAATGTAATCGAGGATTCGCGGATAAAAGCCTCTGAGGCTGTACCGACTACTGTAGAAAACGTAGCGCAGACGAGGCTTACAGCAAAACTGAAACCCTCGCCTGTTTCTGTGTCAGTGCCGCCGCAGAAACCCACTCTTGATTTATCGGGTGTTATCGTTGGCACGTCTGTGAAGCATAAATCATTCGGTGACGGCGTTGTCATAGAAATAGCAAGCGACGTGATAACAGTTGCGTTTGGTACAGCCGAAAAGAAGTTTTTGTTCCCAGGGGCGTTTGAGAACGGTTTTTTACAGGTGGAATAAAATGGCTGATGGGAATACAAGATTATAAAGCTTGATTTGTATATTCACTTAAAAATAAGCAGGTACGAGGAATAGACTCTCGGGCTTCGTTACTGTTTGCTGATGCGCTTGATTCGTGCTACAATCACGACGTTAATTTATTTAGGTAATATTTTTTCGATACCACTATCCCACAACAACGCGAGGACGCTGGATGAATAAAAAACTTAAAGAAAAAATTATTGAATCTCTTTCGTCGGTTATGCCGATCACAGCCATTGTCTTTTTATTGAGCGTCACCGTGACTCCGTTGCCCATAGGGCTCACGATAATGTTTCTTGTGGGCGCGTCGATGCTGATCATCGGTATGGGCTTCTTCTCCTTGGGCGCGGACGTTGCTATGACGCCGATGGGGGAGGCTGTGGGCGGCCAATTCGGCAAGACTAAACATATCGTGCTGCTGATTTTTATCAGCTTCCTGATGGGGTTCATCATAACGGTCGCGGAGCCGGATTTGCAGGTCTTGGCGGGCCAGGTTCCCTCGGTTCCCAACGCGGTTCTGATAACGACGGTCGCGCTGGGCGTGGGCATTTTCCTTGTGGTCGCCGTCCTGCGGACACTGTTCGGGATCAGGCTTTCGCAGATGTTGATCTTCTTTTATATCGGAGTATTTATCCTGGCGAGGTTCGCGCCGGGTGATTTTGTGTCGGTCGCCTTCGACTCGGGGGGCGTCACAACCGGCCCAATTACAGTGCCTTTCTTGCTCGCCATCGGCGTAGGGTTGTCGGCGATGCGGGGAGGCGAGCGCTCGCAGGAGGACAGCTTCGGCTTGGTCGCGCTTTGCAGCATTGGGCCGATTTTGGCGGTCATGTTGCTCGGCATCGTCTATAACCCGTCCGACGCCTCGTACACGCCGGTCGCGGTCATGGAGGTCGAGACGACGCGCGACGTGGCCGTGCAGTTTGCGCGCGAGCTGCCGCACTTTCTCAAAGAAGTAGTCGTCGCGCTCGTGCCGATATGTATTTTCTTCTTGTTATTTCAGGCGGTTTCAAAGAAGTTTACGAAGCGCCATATGATACGCATAGGCATCGGTTTTGTGTACACTATGATCGGCCTGGTTCTCTTTCTTACGGGCGTAAACGTCGGCTTTATCCCGGTGGGGCATCTGATCGGGTCGGTGATTGCCGCTTCAGCCTACAAGTGGGCGCTCATTCCGCTGGGGATGATTATTGGGTATTATATCGTCGTGGCGGAGCCTGCGGTACACGTTTTGAACAAACAGGTCGAAGAAATTTCCAACGGCTCGATCTCGCAAAAGGCGATGCGCTTGTCGCTCTCGTTGGGCGTCGCGATTTCGCTGGCGCTCGCGATGCTTCGGATACTCACGGGGCTGTCGATTTTCTGGCTGTTGATTCCGGGTTATGTTATCGCGCTCATAATGACATTTTTCGTGCCGAAGATGTTTGTCGGTATCGCGTTTGACTCCGGCGGCGTCGCGACGGGGCCGATGACCTCCACCTTCCTGCTGCCGTTTGCGATCGGCGCGTGCGAGGGTGTGGGAGGAAACGTTTTGACAGACGCGTTCGGGGTCGTGGCGATGGTTGCTATGACGCCTCTGATCACAATACAAATCATGGGCATCGTCTTTGGAAGGCAGATGAGGGCGGCGCAGACAATGGAGGGCATCGACATTGTCGACTTGCCGGCTGTGGATGAAATCATAGAATACGAGGAGGACTCCTCAGAATGAGCCAAAACACCAAACCCTGTACGGTCAAGATGTTGGTTATGATCGTAAACCGTTCGCACACAAACAAAGTCACGAAAATCCTGCATGCGGAGCGCATCCGATTTCACTGTATCTGCCTCGCGGAGGGCACGGCCGGCTCGGAGTTTGCAAGCCTGCTGGGGCTAAATTCGATCGACAAATCCGTGTTTTTTTGGCTGGAGCCGGATTACAGGATTTTCGCGCAGCTCGCGTTGCTGTCGGAGAGACTCCAGCTGCGCAAGCCCGGCAAGGGTATTGCGTTCGTGATGCCGCTCACCGGCTTAAACAACAGTGTGCTCCAGACAATTCTCAAAGACGAGCAAAACTGTGAGGCGGACCGAAAGGAAGAGGAGGAAAAATTGGATACCACGAAGAGCGTTTCAAAATATGATTTGATCTTGGCGGTTGTCAACCAGGGACATATAGACGAAGTGATGGACGCGGCCCGCGCGGCGGGCGCCAGGGGCGGCACGGTTCTGCACGGAAGGAAGATCGACGTTGACGAGGACGCGAAGTTCTTCGGCATCTCCGCGCAGCTCGAAAAAGATATCGTCGCGATTCTCACCACTGCGGAGCAGAAACACGAGATCATGAGCTCGATCACGCAGGCCTGCGGCCTCAGCAAAGGCGCCAGGGGCATAATCTTCTCCCTTCCCGTCGACGACATCGAGGGACTGGGTTCCGTCAAGCCGCCGCAAGAGTAATAAAACTATACAGCCGACACACACAGGGCCGCGCTGGTTTTCTGCGCGGCCCTGTGTGGTATTATTACGGCCTTAAAGAACATTAACCGAAAATTATGGATGGAAGTAGGTGAGAGACGGTGAACAAATATATGTGTTGTTTCTGCGGTGACTCCATTGAAGGAAAAATTACCGCGCTTCTTGCTGTAACAAGCCGGAACGATGACGATAACGAAGAAAACCAACAATCGCAGCAACTTTTTTGTCACCTTAATTGTCTGAGACAAGCAATCAAAAACCCGGCGTATTTATACGTTGAGGAATAATAGAGCCTTCTGCCCTGTTCGGGTAATGGAT
>Ga0153940_1001214_pt1 | contig 11804 bp, 12 predicted proteins | sample TSNJ024MetaG_FD_104736 | JGI IMG/M metagenome (GOLD analysis project Ga0153940, IMG submission 104736) | Attine ant fungus gardens microbial communities from New Jersey, USA - TSNJ024 MetaG | ecosystem: Host-associated > Fungi > Mycelium > Unclassified | place: USA: New Jersey, Brendan T. Byrne...
CTGGAAAGCGGGCAGGTAGATCCCGTAGAAGGATATTATGACCAGGCCACTATCAGGCCTTACGATATGAATTTCTATGATCCTGAGGCCGGCCCAGAGCAGTATGCCTGCATCCTGGTTATGCCCACAGGCCCTGTCAGGGAGAACGGAGACCTGTTCTTCGAGTTTGAAATAGATGGGCATATATACATATGGCCTGTAAAAGCCGGTACCCTCTGGCAAGCCGGCATGAAGTATACCTATCAGGTAGAAATGGTTCCCGCGGCAAGATCGATGAAAGCCTCCGGTATAGCGGCAGATATCAATGTAGTATTCACCCTAACAAGTAAATATTAACTATGAAGAAGAATATATTCTCAATAATGGCGGCAGCGTCCGTTGTAGCCGCCTTGCCTGGCTGTATGGATACGGACGGCTATCCGGTTCAGGAACAAAATGCAGACTTATCCGTATCCGGTGTAGGTTTTAGTACTAAAGCGGCGGATGGCGCAAACAACCCATCTAAGTCTTTTTTTGAGCAAGGGGATATGATTATGCTGTACCTGCCGGGCAACGGCAGCTACCCCTACCGCAAAATCACCCTGGCCCCTTCGGGATGGGTATTGGATAGCCCTGTGAGGCTTTCTGAAAACGATACGGAGATCTATGCCTGTTACCCGGCCGTATCCGGCAGGGATGAATTACTGATAGAGCATATTACGGGCATGGATTACCTCTACAGCGCGATGCATACGGCAAACCGTATGAACCCGTCCATATTCCTGGCCATGAAACATGCCCTGGCATTGATTGAGTTCGAGTTCGAACCCGGCTCCCTGCTCACAGGCAGCGCGGTAGACTTTATCTCCATCGAGGGGGAAGGACTCCACAGCAGGGCAGCCATTAGCCTGCCGACAGGGGAGATCACCTATCAGGAAAGGATACACGAGCCGGCCGTCATCTACGGATGGCAGATGGGGGATCCCTTCCTGCAGGAAGGGACGAAAGCGGGGCTGATGGTAGTGCCGGTGAAGAATGTAGCTTCCCAAGGGGATATCCTCTTTAACTTCTGTTTCGGGGAATTCAAGTACCACTGGCCGGTGCCGGCAGGCACCATATGGGAAAGCGCAAAGCGCTATACCTACAGGGTGCAGCTGCACGAACAGCATTTAGAGGTCATTGACGTACGGGTGCAGGACTGGACAGACGCTGGCTGTGAAAGCATATCCTTGCCCTACCATTATTAGCAGGGAACAGTAAGATACAATAAACCAACGCTGTAAAGCGGCCCTAAGGCGCCAAAAACCGCAATACGGCCTTGTGCTTTAAACTATTCAATAAAACAATTAACTAAAAAACAGATTTTTTAAATTTTAAAACGGACGATTATGAAAAAACTGGTGATTTTATGTTCAGTATTATCCCTGGCCGCCTGCCTTTTCTGGGGCAGTTGCACAGACCGGGACGAAGAGGATGCGGTGGGTAATGCCGCAGGTACGAAACTTGAAGTGACAGCCGGTGTCAGCAGCCAGCAGGCTGCGCTTAAAAGCGGGCCGGTAGCCGTTTTCCCGGAAGGGAGCAAGCTTAGGCTGTTTATCACTAAGGGAAGCCTCGGGGATGATTACGAGTCGGCAGCCTCCCGGACTGTAGCATCGACACTGGCAGGCGGGAGATGGGAGCAATCCCCGGCGGTAAACCTGTATGGGCACAATGCCACGGTTTTCGCTTTCTACCCTTATACAGCTATTGCCTCCGACGGGACAGATATGCCCATACAAAGCGGGCTGACCGACTATATGTACGGGACGCATACCCAGGGGCATATACCCGTCAACAGGGATAACCCGCAGGTACGCCTGATGATGAACCATGCCATGGCTTTGGTGCAGTTCAACCTTTACCGCCGGGACTACCCCTGGAAAGGAGACCTGACCTGCATACGCATCACCAATGCGCCGGGGAAAGCCGCCGTATATTATGGTGCGAAACTGAATGTCGCCACAGGAGAGGTAAAAGACCACTCCGGGCAGGATATGGCCATACAGCTCAACAGTACCTCCCTGGGGATCATACCCGAAAAAGCCTCCACTGACGAAGGGACCTTCCAAAAACTGCTGGTCATACCTACCGGTGCGACAAAAGCTGACGGGGAGATACTGGTCACCTTTACCATCGACGGCAGGGACTATGTATGGGAAGCGCCGGCAGGCACACAGTGGAAGCAGGGTACCAAAAACACCTACCAGGTACTGCTCAAAGGGAATGAACTGCAGATCGCAGGCGTCGCCATAACAGACTGGACGGACGGCCCCGCAGGCAATGTGGTCCTCCAGTAAGCTGGAAAGCAAAATTTAATTCCACAGCCGGAGCGGACAGGACAGCCGTTCCGGCTATATAAACAGTTTTATTTACTTAAAAAATTTCAACGGCATGAAAACAAAAATTTTTATGTTGTGGGCAGCCCTATTGCTTTTCACAACCAATATAAGCGCCCAATGGGCGGTCTTTGACCCCTCCAACCTGGCACAGGGAATCGTAAACACCACCCGCCAGGTGGTACAGACATCCGCCACGGCCCAATCAATGTTACAAAATTTCCAGGAGACAGTCAAGATATATGAGCAGGGGCGGCAATACTACGACGCCCTCAAAGCGGTCAACAACCTGGTACGTGACGCGCGTAAGGTACAGAAGACCATCCTGCTGGTAGGGGATATCTCCGGCATTTATGTAAACAGCTTCCAGAAGATGATGGCCGACCCGAATTTCTCGGTCGAAGAACTCAATGCCATCGCCGAAGGCTATGTCATCCTGCTCGAAGAAAGCAGTATCGTACTCGACCAGCTCAAAACGGTCGTCAATATCTCTACCCTCTCCCTTTCGGACAAAGACCGCATGGATGTAGTGGACCAATGCTACCGCGACGCCCTGGAGTACAGGAACCTGGTACAGTATTACACCAATAAGAATATCGGCGTATCCTACCTCAGGGCTAAGAAAAAAGGGGAAACACGCCGGGTGATTGCCCTCTACGGAAATAGCAACGATAAATACTGGTAAATCAATATGCCAATGAACCAATATGCCGGTGTGCCAATCAAATACCTGTGCAACAGGGGACTTAAAGCCTGTAACAGGATCACTCCGGTATAACTAACCACATCAAAAATTATAATAAAATGAATTTCGACAACTTACACCAGATATTACGCAACCTGTATGACCAGATGATGCCCATGTGCGGGGATATGATCGGCATCGCCAAGGGTATCGCCGGGCTGGGAGCACTCTTCTATGTCGCCTACCGCGTATGGCAGTCACTGGCAAGGGCCGAGCCCATAGACGTATTCCCCCTGCTGCGCCCACTGGCCATCGGCCTGTGCATCATGTTCTTCCCGACCATCGTGCTGGGAACAATCAACAATGTGATGAGCCCCATCGTACAGGGCACTCATAAAATGATGGAAAACCAGACCCTCTCGATGAAGCAGTATGTCGAACAGCGCGACCGCGTCGAATATGAAGCCAAGCTGCGCAACCCCGAAACGGCCTACCTGGTCAGTGATGCGGCCTTCGACCAGAAGCTCAGCACGATGGGCGTGACCAATGTCGTGGGAAAGGTGGGGCTCTATGCCGAATGGGCGCTCTACGAGTTTAAGAAATGGGTGCAGCACCTGATCATGAATATCCTGGAGCTGGTATTCCAGGCTGCCGGGCTGGCCATCGATGTGGTGCGCACCTTCTCCCTGATCGTCCTGTCCATCCTGGGGCCCATCGCATTCGCATTCGCCGTATGGGACGGGTTCCAGTCCACACTGACCGCCTGGCTGATGCGCTATATATCCATCTACCTCTGGCTGCCCGTATCAGACCTCTACGGGGCCATACTGGCACGCATACAGGAGCAGATCATCAAAAACGATATCGCCGGACTGCAGGCGGATCCCGGATATATCATGGATTCTTCGGACGCGGTATATATCATCATGATGATCATCGGCATTATCGGATACTTCTCGGTGCCGACCATCGCCGGATGGATCGTACAGGCAGGCGGTGGCGGAGCCCTGACAAGGGGCGTGAACGCCATGGGCATGAAAGGCGGGGCCTTTGCCGCGGGAATGGCAGGAGCCGCCGCAGGGAATATGGCCGGACAGGCAGGCAGGGGAATCGCCGCCGGGGGACGCTATATCGGGGGAAAACTCAAAAGCGGGGCCAAATCGATCGCTTCCGGCATACGCGGGCGAAGGTCAAGCACAGGCACAAGCGGGAGCTCCTGATAACGGGTCTACAGTATTGTGTATTGATTATGTACCACTAAAAAACAAAAACAATGCAGTTTAAATCACTTCTGAACATCGAGACAAGCTTCAGGCAACTGCGCCTGTTTGCCATCGTCTTTGCCTGCCTGTGCGCGGGGATTACCATCGCCGGCGTGTGGTGCGCCTATGACTTCGCCGAAAAACAGCGCCAGAAAATATATGTGCTGGACAACGGCAAATCACTGATGCTCGCCCTGTCGCAGGACCTGTCGCAGAACCGTCCGGTGGAAGCACGCGAGCACGTGCGCCGCTTCCACGAGCTGTTCTTTACCCTGGCCCCGGAGAAATCGGCCATAGAGGGCAACATATCCCGGGCGCTGGCACTGGCCGACAAAAGCGCATTCAACTACTATAAGGACCTATCGGAGAAAGGATACTACAACCGCCTGCTATCGGGGAATATCATCCAGAACATACAGGTGGACAGTATCGTATGCACCTTTGAGAGGTATCCCTACCCGGTGACGACCTATGCCCGCCAGACCATCATCCGCGAAAGCAATATTACCCAGCGCAGCCTGGTGACCACATGCAGGCTGATGAACTCCTCGCGCTCGGACGGCAACCCCCACGGATTCATGATCGAAGCCTTCGAGGTCAGGGAAAACAGGGATATACACGTCATAAAACGCTAAAATAAATTAAAAAACAAAGCCTTATGAGAAAATTTATTACGAAAACGGCATACCGCCTGGAAGACAGGTTCAGGGCTTTCTGCGGGGAGATCACCCCGGGAAAGAAACTGGCAGCTATCCTGACGGTACTGCTGGTATGCGCCGCGGCCAACATCTACATCGTCTTCAGGGCGGTTTACAACATCGGACGCGGCAGTAACAGGGATATGCCCGGTATCGGCCACATCACCACCCCGCAGCTGGACAAGCCGGGGAACCCGGCGGCGGGCGATTCCATCAAAGGGAAAGGGGGCGGCGATGAAATCCATAGGTAGGGGCAGGCTGCTAAGGGCATGGATACTGCTGCTAACATTATGTGTTATTGCAGTAATAGCCGCCGATATATTCCTGCCGGCACAGCGGCAGGGAACGGAAACAGGTGACGGCAAAACGCTTTTTATCGACAGCCCCGTAGAACTGATGCCGGCGGATGCTTCCCCGGTAGAGGGGCCGGACAGTATCGATAACAAATTAATAAACATTATAAACAGACCGGAATATGAAGGACAACAAACAAAAGCTTAAGAAATATGCGGTATTCGCACTGATGGGGCTTGCCTGCGCGGGATGCCTCTGGCTGATATTCGCCCCTTCGGAACTGGATAAACAAAAGCAGGCCATAGGGGAAGGATATAACGACCGGATACCCGATCCCGCCGCAGGGGATATTATCGGCGATAAAAGGGATGCCTACCAGATGGAAAGCATGAAACAAAGGCAGCAGGAGACAATGGTATCCCTGCAGGATTATTCGTCGATGCTCGCCGCCGGCAGTGACGGGAACCCCGGCTTGCAGCAGGGGGAACAGCAAACGCCACGGCAACAGCAGGCGCAGTCTGCCATCAGTTCCTCGGCAGCATCTTACAGGGACATCAACCGGACGCTGGGCACATTCTACCAGCCCCCGCAAAACGATGAGCGCGAACAGGAGATACTAGCCCTGGAATGGCGCCTGCAGGAACTGGAAAAGAAACTCCAGGAAAAGGACAGCCGCCAGGCGGCTCTGGACGAGCAGGTCGCCCTGATGGAGAAATCATACGAACTGGCGGCCAGGTATATGCCGCAGCAACAGGCCCCGGGCAGCATCCAGTATCCCGGCGAGGACGCTACGCGGGAAGACCGGAGCGGAGGGCTGAGCGCCGAACAGGTCAAAAACAAGATTGTCAGGCCATCCGGAACCAATGACAAGGTAAAAATATCCCCTGTCGGCAGGACAGCGGACAGGACGGTATCGGCCCTGAAGCAGGACTATCCGGCCGCTGAGCTGGTGGAAATGTATGATCAGCCGCGTAACTCCGGTTTTAACACACTGGGGGGCGAAGAAAAGAAGGCTGGCAGGAACACGTTGAAAGCCTGTATTCACGGCGACCAGAGCGTTCTCAGCGGGCAAAGCGTATTTATCCGCCTGCTGGAGGATATACTCGTGGATGATGTTACTGTCCCTGCCAATACCATCCTCACGGCCAACGCGAACCTGCAGGGGGAGCGGCTCGGTTTGCAGGTAACCTCCATCGAACACAAAGGGGTGATCTACCCGGTAAAGATGTCCGTTTACGACACCGACGGCACCAAAGGGGTCTATATACCGGCATCCATGGAACTGGACGCGCTAAAAGAAGTAGCCGCCAATATGGGCAACGCCATGGGAACGAGCTTTACCATGACACAGAGCGCAGGGGCGCAGATCGCATCCGACCTGACCAAGGGAACCATACAGGGCGCATCACAGTATTTCGCCAAGAAAATAAGGATGGTAAAGATAAACCTAAAGGCAGGACACCGGCTGCTGCTGTATCCGGAGAAACAATGAGTCAATGAGTCAATGGGACAATATGCCAATGACCGCGACAATAGTATCTACTAATATTCAAATTATACAAATTATTTAATTAAAAACATGATGAAAAAATTATTTATTGCATTATTCGTAACGGTATTATCCATACCGGTTTTCGCTCAGAATACCGGAGAGAATGGTTCTCTGCCGGACAAACAAGTACAGGAATATCCGGGGACAGACGCCTCCGGCCGTGGTAGCAGTCCTTCCACAGGCGATTTATATGACGGAATGACACGCAAGATCATGTATGACCGCGTGATACCCCCGCACGGCATCGAGGTGACCTTCGACAAGACCGTACACCTGATATTCCCCGCCCCTGTCGTCTATGTAGACCTGGGATCGGCCAACATCGTAGCGGGTAAAGCCAGCGGAGCAGGCAACATCCTGCGCATAAAAGCAGCGGTGCGCGACTTCTCCACCGAGACCAACTTCTCGGTCGTCACCGATGAAGGTAATTTTTACTCCTTCAATGTAAAATACGCGGACGAGCCACAGAAGCTCAATATCGAGATGAAGGATTTTACCCATGACGGGGAAGCCGTCAACCGGCCGAACAATTCACTCGATATATACCTCTCGGAGTTAGGAAAAGAAAACCCCAAGCTGGTCAGGCTGATCATGAGATCCATCTATGACAATGACAAGCGGGCTTATAAAGACATCGGCGGAAAGGGGTTCGGCATGCAGTTCCTGCTCAAAGGGATCTACGCCTATGACGGGCTGCTGTACCTGCATACCCAGATCGCCAATACCACCAATGTGCCTTACGATATCGATTTCATCCGCTTTAAGATCGTCGATAAGAAAATACTCAAGCGCACGGCCATACAGGAGACACTTATCGTGCCGGTCAGGGCCCATAATTATGTAACGCGGGTGAACGGCAAGACGATTGAACGCACCGTATTCGCCATCGGGAAGATCACCATACCCGACGGAAAGCAACTGGTAGTGGACCTCTACGAGCAGAACGGCGGCAGGAACCTCTCCTTTGTAATTAACAACAGCGACCTGGTAAAGGCCGGACATATTAATGAACTCAAAATAAAGTAAGGCCGCGGGCCATTTTATCAATCAACCTCAAAAAATAAAAACGATGAAACGGATCATATCAGTCAGTTCACTGATGCTAGCTTTGTGCCTTGCCCTTTGCGGGCAGGCACAGGCACAGCGTTACCTGCCCGGGATGAAGGGCATACAGGCCACAGCAGGGGCCGTCGACGGATTTAAGCTAAGCAGGCAGCACGGGCAGGCATTCGTCTTCGGGGCGGCCATGGCCACTTATACCAAAAACGGGAACCGCTGGGTATTCGGCGCGGAATATTTACAGAAGAACCACCGCTATGAAGAGATGTATATCCCGGTATCCCAATTCACAGGCGAAGCAGGACATTATTTCAAATTCCTGTCCGATAACTCCAAAACGTTCTTCCTCTCGCTGGGGGCATCCCTGATGGGCGGCTATGAAACAATCAATTGGGGGAAGGAAATACTCCCTGACGGGGCGACGCTCACCGGAAAGGATAATTTCCTGTATGGCGGGGCGGTAACTCTCGAAGCGGAAACTTACCTGACGGGCAGGCTGGTATTGCTGGTTGGGGCAAGGCAGCGGTACCTGCCCTCGTCTGCTGTCTCTGATTTTCACTTCCAACTCAGCGTTGGGGTCAAAATTATAATCAATTAGGCATCCCCTACCGCACAGGACGGTGTAACAATCAGGTGTAATAATTATAAACATAAAAACTGAACATATTATGAAGGTAGTATTGGCGGAAAAACCCAGCGTGGCCAGGAGCATTGCGGCCATCCTGGGCGCCACAGTAAAGAAAGAGGGATACCTCGAAGGCAACGGGTACCAGGTAACATGGGCCCTGGGGCACCTGGTCGGGCTGGCTATGCCCGAAGCATACGGCTTTACAGGATTCAAACGCGAAAACCTGCCCATCCTGCCGGAGGAGTTTATACTGGTGCCCCGGCAGGTGAAAGAGGGCAAAGAGTACAAGAATGATCCCGGGGCTATAAAGCAGCTCAAAATAATCAGGGAGTTGTTCAGCCGGGCCGACCGGATAATCAACTGCTGCGATGCGGGCCGCGAAGGATGCCTGATATTCAGGTACATTTATAATTACCTGGGCTGTAACAAACCCTGTGAGCGCCTGTGGATCAATTCGCTGACCGATAAGGCTATCCGTGAGGGTTTTCAGAACCTCCGCCCGGGAAGCGACTATGACAACCTCTACCTGTCGGCCAAAGCCCGCTCACAGGCCGATTTCACGGTTGGGGTAAATGCCTCCCAGGCGCTGTCCATTGCCGCCGGCAGCGGCGCCTGGTCCCTGGGGAGGGTACAGACCCCGACACTGGCGATGATCTGCTCCCGATACATGGAAAACAGGGACTTCATGCCGCAGGCGTACTTCCGGCTGAAACTCCATACAGTCAAGGATGCCACGGCATTTACTGTAGTATCGGCGGATAAATATGATGAAAAGGCCACAGCGGAGGAAGACATGCTGCGCGTCCGCAGCGCAGGGACAGTACAGGTTACAGGCGTTGAGCGCAGGGAGGTAAAGCAGGAACCGCCCCTGCTCTACGACCTGACCAGTTTGCAGAAGGAGGCCAACAGCAGGCACGGCTTTTCGGCGGATAAAACACTGAATACCGCACAGGCTTTATACGAAGCGCGTGCCATCAGCTATCCCCGCACCGCAAGCCGCTATATCCCCACCGATGTAATAGGGGAAATACCCGGGCTGGTAGCCGCCCTGAAAGCGCACCCCCGTTTCGGGGAATATGCCGGTGGTATGGAAAAGATTATCCTGAACGCCCGCAGCGTGGACAATAAAAAAGTGACGGACCATCATGCTTTGATCATCACGGGTGAGGGCGCAGGCGGATTAACCGGCGATGAACGCATTATCTATGATATGGTAGCCGGGCGTATGCTCGAAGCGTTCTCCCCGAAATGTGTCAAGGAGAACACCCTTATAACACTGGATGCGGGCGGCGTACATTTTGCCGCGCGGGGCAGCCTTACGCTCGTTCCCGGATGGCGGGGAGTTTTTAATGCCGGCGAAGAGGCTGGCGACGAAGAGACGGCCGACTTACCGGTCCTCTGCCAAGGCGATGTGTTGCCTGTCCGGGAAATCGAAATGCAGCAGAAGCAAACCAAGCCCCGCCCGGTACATACGGAGGCCTCGCTGCTTTCGGCCATGGAGGGCGCGGGAAAAGAATGCGTAAACGAAGAGGAACGCCAGGCGATGAAAGATTCGGGTATCGGAACGCCGGCTACACGGGCGGCCATTATCGAAACCCTCTTTGCGCGCGAGTATGTCCGCCGGGAGGAAAAGGCGCTCGTGCCTACCGACAAAGGGCTGGCTGTATACCAGGCTGTCAAAGACAAGAAGATCGCCGACACCGCTATGACAGGGGCATGGGAGCTGGCACTCAATAAGATCGCCACAGGACAAATGGATGCCGCCACATTCCACCGCTCGATAGAGGTGTATGCCTCGCAGATCACCGCCGAACTGCTGGGGATTGCTTTTGAACGCAAGGACGGGCGTCCCGGTTGCAGCTGTCCCAAATGTAAAAACGGAAAGGTTGTGTTTTTCCAAAAAGTGGCCAAGTGCGGCAACGAAAGCTGCGGGCTGACGGTGTTCCGTACCATCGCGGGCAAGGAACTGACCGACGCGCAGCTCACCGCCCTGCTGGAAAAAGGGAAAACGCCCGTCATAAAAGGCTTTACAAGAAGCAGGACGGGAAAATCCTTCGAGGCGGCAGTGGCTTTCGATACGGAATTTAAAACAGTATTCGCTTTTGAACAAGGCAAAAAAGGTAAAAGATAAAGCCTCCAGGCGCCAATAACGAGCTGTTACCTTATAACTTATTCGATTAACAATTAAAACCAAAAAGAAAATGAAAAAATTCGCATCCTATTTAATCTACACGATACTGCTGGCATGTATCGTATGTGCCTGTAATGATAATATTGATATTAAGCAGGCTTATGAATTCAAGGTTACCCACCTGCCGGTACCCAAAAAGCTCAAAACCGGTGAGACCGCCGAAATCAGATGCCGGATAGAACGCAGCGGCTATTACCAAAAGGCCACTTATAAACTGCGCTACTTCCAGCCTGACGGCCGGGGGACTCTGGCACTCGATGACGGGACCGTGTTCCTGCCGAATGATTATTATAACCTGGACAGGGAAACCTTCAGGCTCTACTTTACTGCCGCCTCGGAGGAGCAGAACAACATTGATATCGTATTCGAGGATAATTTCGGGAATAGCTATAGTTTGAGTTTCTCTTTTAACTATGACTCGAAAGAGGAAAAGGATGATTGACGCATTCAGAATTTCCTTTTATGTGATAAAAATATTATTGTCTGATTATTAAAGCGATATACATATGAACGCGATATATTACTTTTTAGCGGCTTACCAGGCCATAACATGGCTATGGATAGCCATATCCTTGCGAAAAGCGCCCACCGATACCGAATTATGGGGCGAAGAACTTGGGTAAGGGGAACAGATGTAGATATTCCGGCGATATGCAGATGTAAATAAATGAAAAAGACAGGATGAAAACACCCATAACCTATTACGGGGGCAAGCAGTATATGCTCAGACATATCAGACCGCTGATACCCGCCCATAACCTCTATTGCGAGCCCTTTGCGGGTGGGGCCGCCGTATTCTTCGATAAAGAGCCGGCCCCCATCAATGTCATCAACGACCTGAACGGGGAGCTGATTAATTTTTACAGGGTGGCAAAAGAGCGGCCCGAAGAACTAAAAAGGGAGATAGCCCCGGTACTGCACAGCCGTGCGCAGTTCAGCCATGCATGCTATATCTACCGCAACCCCCTGTTCTTTACTCCCGTACAGCGGGCGGCAGCCCTGTGGCTGCTATCAAAAGTGAGCTTCGCCGGAGACCTGGGACACTCCTTCGGCTTCGAAAAAACAAAAAGCAGGCATCCCC
>Ga0153940_1001215_pt1 | contig 11778 bp, 6 predicted proteins | sample TSNJ024MetaG_FD_104736 | JGI IMG/M metagenome (GOLD analysis project Ga0153940, IMG submission 104736) | Attine ant fungus gardens microbial communities from New Jersey, USA - TSNJ024 MetaG | ecosystem: Host-associated > Fungi > Mycelium > Unclassified | place: USA: New Jersey, Brendan T. Byrne...
GTTCTGTAGTATGCCAGCAGCCTACAAGAGGAGAATAACACAAAAAGAACGAAAGGACGATGGGATTGAGCGTTTCATAACCCCATCGGTGCCTTTCGCAGAAAGGCGGATTATAAACATGATAAGAAGAAAAATTATCGCGGGTAATTGGAAAATGAATAAGACTCCCAGTGAGGCGGTTGCATTGATTAATGAATTAAAGCCCTTAGTGGCCAGCGACGAAGTAGATGTTATATTCTGCGTGCCGGCAATTGATATCATTCCGGCTATGGAAGCGGCAAAAGGCAGTAATATCGAAATCGGTGCTGAAAATATGTATTATGAAGAAAGCGGTGCCTATACCGGTGAGATCGCTCCGGCGATGCTTACGGATGTAGGAGTGAAATATGTAATCATCGGTCATTCTGAAAGACGTGAATATTTTGCTGAAACCGATGAAACGGTTAATAAGAAAGTTAAAAAAGCTTTCGAACATGGTATTACGCCAATCGTATGCTGTGGTGAGACTTTGAGCCAGAGAGAACAGGGTGTTACAATCGATTTTATCCGTCAGCAGATTAAAATTGCTTTTCTTGATGTGACAGCTGATCAGGCGAAGACAGCAGTGATTGCATATGAGCCAATCTGGGCAATCGGAACAGGCAAAGTGGCAACCACCGAACAGGCCCAGGAAGTATGTGCAGCTATCCGCGTATGTATCGGTGAAATCTATGATCAGGCAACAGCGGACGCGGTCCGCATCCAGTATGGCGGAAGCGTATCGGCAGACAGTGCACCGGAACTATTTGCACAGGCGGATATTGATGGCGGATTGGTAGGAGGAGCAGCCTTAAAACCGGATTTTGGCAAGATCGTTAATTACAAATAAATGTGACGGAGGGGCTGTTTCCAATGTGTGGGACAGCCCATCCGATATTTTATGTTATCGGGAGAGAAGGAGAAGCAATAGCATGAGCAAAAGACCAACAGTTTTAATGATACTAGATGGATACGGATTGAACGAGAATGCTGCCGGAAATGCGGTTAACGAGGCGAAAACTCCGGTTATGGATAAATTGATGGCGACCTGCCCGTTTGTGCAGGGCAATGCAAGCGGCATGGCAGTGGGGCTTCCGGAAGGCCAGATGGGCAATTCGGAAGTGGGACACCTGAATCTGGGTGCCGGCCGGATTGTATATCAGGATCTTACTAAGATTACCAAGGCGATTCAGGATGGTGACTTCTTTACCAATGAAGAATTGCTGGCAGCCTGTGATAATGTAAAGAAACGTGATTCTTCTCTGCATCTCTTAGGCCTGGTATCTGACGGTGGTGTACACAGCCATAATCAGCATATATATGGCTTGCTGGAGCTGGCTAAAAAGCAGGGACTGAAAAATGTATATGTGCACTGTTTTCTGGATGGCAGGGATACCCCGCCGGAATCAGGAAAGCAATTTGTTCAGGAGCTGACCGATAAAATGCAGGAAATCGGTGTCGGCGAGGTAGCAACGGTAATTGGCCGCTATTATGCAATGGACCGTGATAATCGCTGGGAGCGTGTGGAGCAGGCGTACAATGCCTTGGTGAATGGTATCGGCAATACTGCGGCATCCGGTGTAGAAGCAGTGGCAAATTCATATGCTGACGGCAAAACGGATGAGTTTGTTTTACCGACAGTGGTAGTAAAGAATGGAAGCCCGGTAGCTGTGGTAAATGAAAATGATTCGGTGATATTTTTTAATTTCCGGCCGGACCGTGCCCGGGAGCTTACCAGAACATTCTGTGTGGATGATTTTGATGGTTTTGACCGAGGGATGCGGATTAAGACTACGTTTGTATGCTTTACCGATTATGATGTGACTATCGGCAATAAACTGGTAGCTTTCCCGAAGACTGAGATTATGAATACATTTGGAGAATACCTGGCCGCTCATGGTATGACTCAGGCGAGAATAGCCGAAACCGAGAAGTATGCACACGTTACCTTTTTCTTTAATGGCGGAATTGAAGAGCCGAATCCGGGCGAGGACCGCATTTTAGTTAATTCACCTAAAGTAGCTACTTATGATCTAAAACCGGAGATGAGCGCTTATGGAGTTTGCGATAAACTGATTAAGGCCATTAAATCAACCAAGTATGATGTGATTATTATCAATTTTGCAAATCCTGATATGGTAGGACATACCGGAATTGAGACAGCGGCAGTGAAAGCCATAGAAGTAATTGATGAATGCGTTGGTAAAACAGTTGAAGCACTTAAAGAAGTGGATGGTCAAATGTTTATCTGTGCGGATCACGGAAATGCGGAGAAACTGATCGATGAGAAGACCGGCGAGCCGTTCACAGCCCATACGACCAATCCGGTTCCGTTCATTTTGGTAAATGCTGATAAAAAGTACAGTTTGAAAGAAGGCGGCAAGCTGGCTGATATCATTCCGACGATGATCGAAATGATGGGGATGACGAAACCGGAAGGAATGACTGGAGAATCATTGCTGATTGAAAAAATGAATAAAATATTATAGTGAATTGCAAAAACATTTGTGAAAGTGATGAAAAATTAAAAAATAACGCGTAAAATGACGGAAAGTGTTGACTAAAATTCAAAATATGTATAATATAATACATAGTATTGAAGAAAGAAGGTCAAAAGGTCATGAAGTCATATCAGGAAATGAGCAAAGAAGAGCTTGTCGAGTTAAAACAAACACTGGAATCACAATTTGAAGATGTAAAAGGAAAAGGGTTAAAATTAGATATGTCCCGCGGGAAACCATCGGTTTCACAGCTTGATATGGGAATGGGAATTTTGGATACGCTTAACAGCCAGTCTGATATGTCTTCTGCAGACGGTTTTGACAGCCGTAATTACGGTGTGTTTGATGGTCTCAGTGAAGCCAAAGAATTGATGGCTAAGATGGTTGGAGTATCAAAAGAGAATGTAGTGGTTTATGGAAATGCCAGCCTGAATATCATGTTTGATACCGTTGCGCGTTCGATGACCCATGGTGTTCTGGGGAGTACTCCCTGGTGTAAACTTGATAAGGTGAAATTCTTATGTCCGGTTCCGGGATATGACCGTCATTTTGCGGTAACGGAATATTTTGGGATCGAAATGATAAATGTACCGATGACCACAGAAGGCCCGGACATGGATTTGGTCGAAAAGCTGGTCGGTGAGGATGCGGCGATCAAGGGTATCTGGTGTGTGCCGAAGTATTCAAATCCGCAAGGATTTACCTATTCTGATGCAACGGTGAAGCGGTTTGCGGCGTTGAAGCCGGCGGCAGAAGATTTTAGAATATATTGGGATAATGCTTATGCGCTCCATCATTTATATGAAGATAAACAGGATTCGCTTTTAGAGATTCTGGAAGAGTGCCGGAAGGCAGGGAATCCTGACAGGGTATTTGAATTCTGTTCGACCTCCAAGGTGAGTTTTGCCGGCGGCGGAGTTTCCGCACTAATCTCTTCAGAGGCGAATTTAGCCCAGGTGAAGAAACAGTTGTCGTTCCAGACTATTGGTCATGATAAAGTCAATCAGCTGCGTCATGTACGGTACTTCAAGAATCTTGACGGTTTGAAAGACCATATGAAAAAGCATGCCAAGATTATGCGGCCGAAGTTTGAGACGGTAATTGAAATTCTTGATAAAGAGCTGAGCGGTCTGGGCATTGGTTCATGGACAGCACCACGCGGTGGATATTTTATTTCATTTGATGCGCTAAAAGGGTGTGCAAAAGCGATTGTCGCTAAGGCAAAGGAGGCTGGTCTGGTTATGACTGGTGCTGGTGCAACATATCCTTACGGAAAGGATCCGCAGGATAGTAATATCCGTATCGCGCCTTCTTATCCGACACCGGAAGAACTGGCGGTAGCAGCAGATATCTTTGTGCTGAGTATTAAAGTAGTCAGTATTGATAAGTTGTTAGAAGCCAGATAAATTGTCAAAGTATGAAAAAAACGGGTATTTCTCCGAATAAAAGGGAAATGCTCGTTTTTTTTGTTTTAAATGAGCAACTGAAAGAATGCGAATTAAACGATGAAGTGTACTGTAGGAAATATTGACAGTTAAAGCCTAAAAATTTAAGTTCATATCAAAAATGAAAAATTTAACAATTTTATTGAAAAATAATGTAAAATAATACTATAAATTTCTAATGTGAACATTAAAATTATAAAAAGAAAGTATATTGCTATTACTGCTACTGCTTTTCTTACAATTGCAGCTACATACCTTGGAATTCCTTTAAGGTATGTTACTATATATATGAATATTTATGCCGTAATTAAGTCATTAGAACCAAGAACAACAGGAGTTTCATATAAAATGAACTCATATTTTCATAAAAATTGCGGTACCTATTCAGGGGGATATATTTCTAAGATTAATAAATATGTACAAAAACAAAATTATACGTGGTATACAAAAAAAGGATATGCAGGTTCAAAAATTTCAAAGACTATATACCGCGTAAAGCATATATACTAAAATTTCAATTAAGAATAAGGAGGCGGTTAAACTGGAATGTCCAAATTGTAACAGAGAAATGGAAAAAGGATTTTTAAAAGCTGATAGTGCTATTGGCTGGTATAAAGATTGTTTAAGTTCAACCTTTCGTCCATCAGAAGGAGATGTATTAATAAAATATCAAGGGGTAAAAGATTTTTTTAAATATATACATTTCGATGCATATATTTGTAAGGATTGCAAATTAGTTTGTTTTGAGTATCCACCTTATGATAAAGTTCCGCTTTAATATATAGCATCAGAGACGTAAAAATGGATATTCTCCTACTTATGCAGAAGAATGTCCATTTTTACTCTGTTATTGGGACACCATGTTTTTATTCGCTGTAGAAAGCATCAGTTTGATGCGGTTTAGCTGGTTTACTTCACTGGCACCCGGATCGTAATCGATCGCAACGATGTTTGATAGTGGGTGGCGGCGCCGCAGTTCTTTGATGACCCCTTTTCCGACGACATGATTCGGAAGGCAGGCAAATGGCTGGGTACATACGATGTTGGTAGCACCGCTGTGGATCAGTTCCAGCATTTCGCCGGTCAGGAACCAGCCTTCGCCGGTCTGGTTACCGATGGATACGATTTCACTGGCCATGTTCGCCAGGTCTTCAATCTGCGACGGCGGATCAAAGTGTCTGCTTGCTTTGAAGGCCTCGGTCGCAGGTTTGCGAAACCATTCTAAGGCTTTGATTCCCAGGTTTGCTTTGGCGGCACCGGATTTTCTCATCCCCAGATGGGAAGCTTTAAAATTCAAATTATAGAAGGAGTAGAGGAAGAAGTCCAGCAGATCAGGGACTACCGCCTCAGCGCCTTCGCGCTCCAGCAGTTCAACGAGATGGTTGTTTGCGGCCGGCAGGAATTTAACCAGAATCTCACCAACTACACCAACCCGTGGTTTCTGTATATCCAGCATTGGCAGATTGTCAAAATCCGCAATGATCTCACGGCATAACTTTTTGAATTTGCGGCGGCTGGGATAGCCGTTGCTGACAAACTCAGCACAGATTTTTTTCCATTTTTCATGCATTGCGTTGGCTGAACCGGAAACCGCTTCGTAAGGGCGGACCCGGTAGAGGCAGCGCATAAAGATATCGCCGAAAACGACTGCGTAAATGCCTTTTAAAGCCAGTGGGACAGTGATCTTAAAGCCCGGGTTGCTTTCCAGTCCGCTTAAGTTGGCGGAGATGACCGGAATATGCGGATAACCAGCTTTCTCTAAGGCCCGGCGAATAAAGCCAATGTAATTGGAAGCACGACAGCCGCCGCCGGTCTGGCTGATGATGACAGCAATTTTGTCGGTATCGTATTGGTCGGATAGAATAGCTTCCATAATCTGTCCTACCACCATCAGTGAGGGGTAACAGGCATCATTGTTTACATATTTTAGGCCGACGTCTACAGCGTGTTTATTATCATTCTGCAGAATTTCGATATGATATCCGGCAGAATTAAATGCCGGTTCCAGCAGGTCGAAGTGGATTGGTGACATCTGCGGACACAGAATCGTATAATCATTGCGCATCTCTTTCGTAAACGGTACTTTATGAATAGCCGATGATTTAATTGTTCGTTCTATTTTGCGCTCTTCCCGCACCCGGATAGCAGCCAGGAGAGAACGGACACGGATTCTGGCAGCACCGAGATTATTAACCTCGTCTATTTTCAGAGAGGTGTAAATCTTATCGGAGCCGGTTAGGATATCAGCAACCTGATCAGTTGTAACGGCGTCCAGACCACAGCCGAATGAGTTCAGCTGGATCAGATCAAGGTTGTCTTTGGTCTTTATATAGTTAGCTGCTGCATAGAGCCGCGAATGATACATCCATTGATCCATAACGACCAGCGGACGTTCTACCGGTGTCAGGTGGGAGATGGCATCCTCAGTCAGTACGGCGATATCATAGGAGTTGATTAGCTCCGGAATACCATGATGTACTTCCGGATCGTAGTGGTATGGCCGGCCGGCGAGGACGATTCCCCGTTTTCCTTCTTTATCGAGGAAGGCAATGGTTTCTTCGCCTTTTTTGCGGATATCATCACGGCAGGCATCCATTTCTACCCATGCTTTATGTACTGCGTTTTTCACTTCCTCGGAGGATAGTGAGAACTTTTCGCAGAGCTCCTCGACCAGCCGGTAGGAAATGGTTTCTTCACTTTTAAAGGAAAGGAATGGATTCATAAAGTCAATACTGCCATCACCAATGACATCCATATTATTTTTAATGTTTTCCGGATATGATGTAACAATCGGGCAGTTATAGTGATTGTTGGCATCTTCGAATTCATTCCGCTCATATGGGATACAAGGATAAAAGATGAACGAAACACCTTTCTGGATCAGCCATTCTATATGACCATGAGCCAGTTTGGCCGGATAACATTCCGATTCACTCGGTATCGATTCAATTCCCAGCTCATATATCTTGCGGGTAGAAGCCGGAGAGAGTACGACTCTAAATTTAAGTTCATTAAAGAAGGTAAACCAGAACGGATAATTCTCATATATATTCAATACCCGCGGAATTCCAACTATACCGCGCACCGCTTCTTCCGCGGACAATGGTTTGTAACCGAAATAGCGTCGGGTTTTATACTCAAACAGGTTGGGCACTTTGTTCTCGGTCTTTTCCTTTCCGAGCCCGCGTTCGCAACGGTTACCGGTAATGAAACGGCGGCCGCCGCTGAATTTATTGATGGTCAGACGGCAATTGTTAGTGCAGCGTTTACATTTTGACATGGTTGTGGTATATTCTAAAGCTTCAATTTCAGCAATCGAAAGCATTGATGTCCTCTTGCATTCGGAATAACGCTCACGGGCGATCAGAGCAGCCCCAAAAGCCCCCATGATTCCGGCGATATCGGGGCGGACAACCTGACTTCCGGCGATTTCTTCAAAACTGCGTAAAACGGCATCGTTATAGAAGGTGCCGCCTTGTACGACGATCCGTTTTCCTAATTCCGAAGCATCTGATACTTTAATTACCTTGAAAAGGGCGTTCTTGATTACCGAATAAGCGAGACCGGCAGAAATATCCGATACCTCAGCCCCTTCTTTCTGAGCCTGCTTGACCTTGGAATTCATAAATACTGTACATCGTGTTCCGAGATCAATCGGGTTTTTAGCAAAAAGTGCTTCATGAGCGAAATCTTCAATACTGTAATTGAGTGATTTTGCGAAGGTCTCAATAAAGGACCCGCAGCCGGAAGAGCAGGCTTCATTAAGCTGAACGCTGTCAACGGTCTGATTTTTGATCTTAATGCATTTCATGTCCTGTCCGCCGATATCCAGAATACAGTCTACTTCCGGATCAAAGTAGGAAGCTGCATAATAGTGTGATACGGTTTCGACTTCACCTTCGTCCAAAAGAAGTGCAGCTTTAATAAGTGCCTCCCCGTAGCCGGTAGAACATGAGTGGACGATTTCGACCCCTTCCGGAAGGCGTTCGTATATTTCTTTTATCGCAGTTATGGTCGTCCCAAGGGGATCCCCGTCATTGCTGCTGTAGAAGGAATGCAGCAGGGTTCCGTCCTCAGACACCAGAGCTGCTTTGGTGGTGGTAGAACCGGCATCAATGCCGAGAAAAGCCTTACCGGTATAGCTGGCCAGATCTTTAACCGGGACCTGATGTTTGTCATGGCGATCTTTGAACTCTTTATACTCCGTTTCGTTAGCAAACAACGGCTGCATCCGGTCTACTTCAAAATCCATCCGGATCCGGCCGACCAGCCGGTTCTGCAAATCGGAAAGAGAGACTGTCTTTTGTTTTTCTGAATTTAAAGCCGAGCCGATTGCAGCAAATAAATGGGAATGTTTGGGGGCGATTATATGTTCATCATCCAGCTTTAAAGTCCGGATAAATGCTTCCTTTAACTCTGACAGAAAATGAAGCGGTCCCCCCAGAAATGCAACATGCCCGCGAATCGGCTTGCCGCAGGCTAATCCGCTGATAGTCTGGTTTACTACAGCCTGAAAAATAGAAGCGGCAAGATCTTCTTTGGTAGCCCCTTCGTTGATCAGCGGCTGGATATCCGATTTAGCAAATACACCACAGCGGGCTGCAATGGAATATAAGGCACTGAAATTTTTGGCATATTCATTCAGGCCGGCCGCATCGGTCTGCAGAAGCGAAGCCATCTGGTCGATAAATGAGCCGGTTCCGCCGGCGCAGATACCATTCATCCGCTGCTCCACGTTGCCGCTTTCAAAATAGATGATCTTAGCATCTTCGCCGCCCAGCTCTATGGCAACATCGGTCTGCGGGGCGTAGTCCTGCAGAGAGGTGGAAACGGCAATTACTTCCTGAACGAAAGGGATCTCCAGATGGTTAGCCAGAGACAGTCCCCCGGAACCGGTGATGACCGGATAGGCGTGAGTGGAGCCGAGTTTATATACGGCCCGTCCCAGAAGATCGGACAGAGTTTCCTGAATATTGGCAAAATGACGCTCGTAATCGGAAAACAGCACTTCATTCTGCTCATTTAATACGGCGATCTTTACGGTTGTCGAGCCAATGTCGATCCCCAGTCGGTATTGTTCTTGCTGATTCATATATTAAATGCACTCCTTTATTGAAAGGTAGAGGTTATTATTTCCTAAATAATAATGTACTTTGTTACGGCATTCTACAACAGTACTCATTATACGACAAAATATGCAGAAACACAAATTAAATAATTTGGTAAAAAAGTAAAGGATTTGTAAATTTTATTTTTAACCAGGCGTATGAATTGACAAAAAGGCAGCAAAAAGCTACAATATTATCGATGTTAGTTTAAAATATGAGGAGTATATTTTATGGATTGGATTTCAAAATTAGAACGAAAACTGGGAAGATTTGCGATTCCGAACCTGATGCTTTACATTATTGTATTGTACGGGACCGGATTTATATTGAATTTAGTCAATGCTAAATTTTATTACACTTATCTGGCTCTGGATGCCGGAGCCATCTTAAGAGGTCAGGTCTGGCGCATCGTTACATTCTTGATTCAGCCGCCCGACAATAGCATTATTTTTATTATATTTCTCCTTTATTTATGCTATATGATCGGCCGTAGCCTTGAAGCGGCGTGGGGAGCCTTCCGCTTTAATTTATATTTTTTCAGCGGTGTATTATTTCACGTAATCGCGGTGATTATAGTATATTTAATCTTTGGTATCAATCTTCCGGTTGGCACGTATTATCTGAGTCTGTCACTTTATTTTCCTTTTGCGGTCTTGTATCCGAATGTGGAGTTTCTGCTCTTCTTCGCGATTCCGGTGAAAGTCAAGTACCTGGCGTGGATAAACGCAGCATATTTTGCCTATGATATTCTACAGGTATTTCTGCCGAATTCCAATGGTGATGAAGCTAAGGCATTGGCAGCGGCGGTATCGATATTGAATTTCCTGCTGTTTTACTTTTCTTCCCGCAACTTCAAGGCACATTCACCAAGCCAGGTGCGGCGGAAGAAGAAGTTTAAAAATGACATGAAACAGGCAAGAGTTAATTATGAGCAGAGAGGAACAGATAATGGTGCAAGACACCGCTGCGTGGTGTGCGGAAAAACTGAACTGGATGATCCCCATCGGGAATTCCGTTTTTGCTCGAAATGCAATGGGAATTTTGAGTACTGTCAAGATCATCTATTCACACACGAGCACAGAAAGTAGAGGGAAGGAATTTTGAAGAAAACAAAAATCATCTGTACAATGGGACCAAAAGCAAATGATAAGGAGATCATGAAAGAGCTGGCGTTAAACGGCATGGATATTGCCCGGTTTAATTTTTCGCATGGTAATCATGAGGAACAGAAAGGACGGATGAATAAGCTGAAAGAAGTTCGTAAGGAATTAAACAGACCGATTGCCATTCTACTGGATACCAAGGGTCCGGAGATCCGTACCGGTGTCCTGAGAGGCGGCGATAAAGTGATGTTGCATACAGATGACGTGTTCACTCTGACGACAGAAGATATCGAGGGTGATAACACCAGAGTCAGTATTACTTATAAAGGTTTAATCACCGATGTTCAGGTTGATAAAAAGATTCTGATCGATGATGGACTGATTGAGTTGCAGGTTACCGGCAAGACCGGGACAGAGATTGTCTGTAAAGTAATCAATGGTGGTGAACTGGGTGAGCGCAAAGGGGTGAATGTACCGAATGTGCCGATTCGGCTGCCGGCGATCACCGAGAAGGATAAAGATGATATTCGTTTTGGTGTTGAGCAGGATGTGGACTTTATTGCCGCCTCCTTTGTGCGGAATGCCGAATGTATTCTAGAGATACGTGCTTTTTTAAATGAACTAAAAGCACCCTATACGCCAATCATCGCGAAGATTGAAAATGCCGAAGGAATTGAAAATATTGATGAGATTATCAGGTGCGCTGACGGAGTGATGGTTGCCAGAGGAGATCTGGGAGTTGAAATTCCGGCAGAACAGGTTCCTTATATACAGAAAATGCTGATTCAGAAATGCAATGATAATTACAAGCCGGTCATCACGGCGACTCAGATGCTTGATTCGATGATACGCAATCCCCGTCCCACCAGAGCAGAAGTGACCGATGTGGCTAATGCTGTTTACGATGGGACTGACGCTGTTATGTTATCTGGAGAGACGGCCAACGGGAAGTATCCCATTGAATCGGTTCAGATGATGTCTCATATAGTTGAGAACACCGAGAAGCATCTGGATTATGATTTGCTTCTGCAGAAGGTGGGAGATCATCGCAAGAAAGGGATTTCGAGCGCGATCAGCTACGCAACAGTGTCAGCAGCCGATAACTTGGGGGCAAAATGCATTGTGACTCCAAGCGTATCCGGTGCGACTACCCGGATGGTGTCTAAATTCAAACCGAAACAGAGTATTATCGGTGTGACACCGAACGAAAGGACGCTCCGGCGTATGCAGATCTATTGGGGGGTGTATCCGGTGAAATCGATTGAATGCTCTTCGTCAGAAGACATTACCACCGGCGCTATTGACCTGATCCGGGCTAAGCAGATTGTGGAATCCGGGGATGTGGTAGTATTGACAGCAGGGATTCCGTCACCCAATGTTCAGATTGGGGTGCGTGAAGGTGTCAGTAACATGATGCGGATTGCAACTGTAGAGTAAAATAATAAGTCAAGGGGCGTTGCTTATGCAACGTCTCTTTTTGTAGGTGTGCCAAGCATGGCACTAATCTAGCTGGTGAAAGTCCAGTCACGGGTTTTTACCGCCAAGTGTAGCGGAGCGCAAGTTGGTATCAGTAATGATACGGATGAAGGAAGCGCATAGCAAA
>Ga0153940_1001218_pt1 | contig 11766 bp, 11 predicted proteins | sample TSNJ024MetaG_FD_104736 | JGI IMG/M metagenome (GOLD analysis project Ga0153940, IMG submission 104736) | Attine ant fungus gardens microbial communities from New Jersey, USA - TSNJ024 MetaG | ecosystem: Host-associated > Fungi > Mycelium > Unclassified | place: USA: New Jersey, Brendan T. Byrne...
AAGAGAATACAGCAAAGGACACCCCCGTTGGAAAATTCGGCGCTTATGAAATGCCGATTCCTACGGGGGTGTCCTTATTTCATGTTGCGAAGGTCAAAATTCGGTATTAACCGACAGCCCCCTTTGATTGCTTTGAATTTTGGAATTTTACAAAAATGTTAGCCTTGTAATACCGTTAAAATACTTTTATTCCCATACACAACACTGGATACAGTACCGCTTAAAACCATCCGTCCACCAGCATAGTATTTTCGTGACCCGGCTAAAGATGTATGGGTAACAGTACCCATGGACAATCCAGATCTATTTGTTACACGAGTAGTACCTTTGAAAAAAAGAGGTCCCGCCCATGGCATTGGTACGATTTCATATCGATAATAAGCACCTAGTTTATACATTATAACAGTAGCATACACAATAACCCATTGGGCTCTTGAATTTGTATTACCTTCGCCTATAGCATAGATAGGAAATTCTACATACGCTCCATCAGCTGAATCCGACACGATAGCATCTTCTGGATTAGCTATAAGTTCTGAACTTTCAATGAAAGAATCTAACTCTTCCTGCGTACTAAAATATTCACTCATTTCATCAGGTTCAATTATAATTCCATCACTAACATTTTGATTAGATGAATCATCTGAAAATTCATATAAATTAGAGGTGTTTTCTTCAATAGTTGAAACTTCATCATTTGTGGGGTATGTATCTAAGCTTTGTGCACTCACAGGCAAAGACATACTTAAAATTATTAGGTAACTAAGAACTGCATAAATTATTTTTCTTTTCATACTTTTCCTCCTTTAAATTCAGTTAACTTTGTTATATTCATAAATGCGTAGTCTTTCCAAAAACATTGCACCCTCTTGGCAATCAATCATTTCACTTTGTAATTGCTGTCAAGCCCGAGCTGAAAGCCCGTTTTTTCATAAATCACTTTACATGTTATTTTATGGTAGAAGCATGTACATTTATTTTTTCCGTATGCTTTCGCCATGAAAATCAAACCATTGGAATCTCCTCCCTTCAAAAATCACCTGCGTTTTCCAATAAGCACCAAGCTCAATATCATATATAATATATAAAAAGTATATTAGATATTGTTATTGTAAATTACTTGTCGAATTTTGTCAATACACCTTTTTATATTTTTATCCAACTTAGTTATATAATGGAACCCGACTTGGCCATAAGAGGATTTGAGAAATAACCCCTAAGACATTAAATGATTATTCCAAGTCACTACGAAAGGACGGCGTTTGCCACGACGGGAAGCCTGGCGGTCTGCCGAGTCTACAATCAGGAAAGATATAGCTAGTGTCAGCAGCCTATTATCTTATGCTGTCAGTGAAGGCTATATAAAAATTAATCCAATTATATTTTCTGCTAAACAAAATCGGAGTAAAAAGAGTACAAGGGTAGACACGAAAATCAATTTTGCGAATATTTATGCAACTCTAAAAACAAAGTATAAAGTGCAAAATGGCCTAAGCACCTTGAAAAACTTAAAATTCTTAAGGATTTTCAATTGATATTAGAAGCTTTCTGTATATTTATTTGCAAAATTGATTTCCGTGATAAGGTAGAAGGAATGAAAGGTGGAAATTTTTCGCGCTAAGAATCATAATAAATCCTACTACTATAGAACAGATATGATTAGGATAAAAGTTTTTCATAAAGGAGAATTTTATCATGTCGAGAGCTGCATAAAGAAAAAAAGAGTACAAAAATGATTTCGCAGCATTTTGAAAAATAACCAGGCAGTATTTCCCTAAGCTGACTGAATGGCTTAAGCAGGTTGCAGTTCCTCAGAAGTTTTGGAGCTATGAAATAGAAGTGATGATATTCACGGTCATTGCCGAGATCTTCAATAGAAAACCATGTCAAATATAAGAATGTTTGACATGGTCTTTTATTCACTGAGTTAGGTTAGGGTCTGAACAGTAACCCTTGACACAAACCGGACACAAACCAAACTTTCTACGCAATTGCGCTTTTAAATTTTGTGTGCTATAATTCTTTAGAGAAGTATCAGATACAGAGCAACATACAGAGCAGTCTGAGATATACTCCGGCTGCTCTGTATGTGGTTCTTCTGAAGTGTACCAATTCGCGGAAACTTAACTAAGACATATGGGGCTTGTCTGGTTTTACTCCTCTTTGAAAAGTGTACGTTGCTGACTAAAAAGCCTGACAATCGGGATTCATTATATCTTGGCAGTAGCGATCGGAGGAGACCTTGTAGAAAAAATGTAATAACAATAAAACAAATGGCAACTTTCCGCTATTACTTTTTATTTGAGAAGAAGTGAAGGGGAATAAGGACATTGTACTGCCGTTTGCTGTCGCGGCAGCGACTTGGTACAATCATTAAAAAGGTTAAAGGTGGACGTTTATATGTGGTTAAATATACCAACAGAAGATATGGGACTAAAAGAGTTGCTTATAAAAGCAATCCAAGAATATGGATTTTCTTTAGAAACTTTTCATATTGTAACTGAAATATCCATGGATGATTTGCAAATGCTCTATAGTGGAGAAGCTGTCGATATAAATGATGTACAGGCAATACATCTTTTTGGTATATTAATACATTTGATAGATGCACTACCAATTGATGATATTTATACAATCGATTTAATCGAAACTTTGAATAATATATTCAAAATAAGTAACTATGCAATATGTAAAATTATAGATATAGAGCTAACTACTTTTGAATCTTATATTTCTAATCCAAAGAACCTGAACGAAAAAGAGAAAAATAAAGTCACTATAAGTGTATTGCATCTTTTTGCTGCCATTACAAAAACTTCAAAGGAATTTCCGGATTAATTTATAACTTATCATGCATATATTAGTTCCTTTTCTGTTTTATTGTAAAACAAAAAGACCGCCAATAAGAACGATCTTTTACTACACCGAATATATTATTCAAATACTATGGGCGTCAGTGTCCATATTTAGATAGTGATATTAGTAAAAAAACTTATGTCACTTCACTTATGAATCAACATACAGGTTTTTTAAAAGACCGTTAGTACCTTAGGGATTATTAACATCAATAAAAACAAGTTATTTTTAGCACATATATCTCAAACCCGCTTGTAATAAGGGCTTAAGGCATGTAAAAAAAACGTTCAACTTTGGGTTGGGGTGTAACCCACTTTGGTATCTCTTCAATAAGTATCAATTCAATTAATATTTTAGGTATAACCAATATGCTTAATGTATATTGGTTATTGGTTGTATGCTACTTTTATTTAATAGTCAGAAATCCCTTCATCGAAAGAGCAGAAGCACTTCATAGAGGTATAAAATGAATTTTATTAATTATATGTTAAACCAACGAGAATCGACCCAACAATTTTTTGTTCTGTTCCATCTCCGGTATTGCCGTACACCATTGTATGTTCGATATCTTATTTCAATGACATCTGCGAATAGTATAATGTTTTCAGCAATAGTATTTATGCTTACTTGTTCTGGAACTTTTTCAAATGCGGATACCGGTAATAAGCATACTGTATTCATAAGCAACACGTAAATTATACAACTAACTATCTTTTTTTTCATCCTTTTCTCCTTTCCTTTTCCACAATAAATCCTTTTGATATCATATCTTCAATAATCCATTTTTTATCAGTAATCGTATCGTCTGCTTTTCCAAGTAAATCAATTATCGTATAAGTACCATCACCGTTGTCAAGAAGATAGGTATTTTCTGGTGTCATTTCCTCTTCTGCTGAAAGTTCTGACATTGAGGGTTCAAAATCTGCCTGAAATTGAAATAAGTATGAGAATCCCATCCCTATACAAAGTAAAGCAACCCACCCATAATAAAATAATCTTGTTTTCCCTGATCTCAAGTGATCATCCATAACTACCTGAAACCGTTCAATAACTGCAGTTTCTATGTTCGGTTGAAACAACATAGTGGAGGGAATTGCCTGTCCATCCTCTGTTTTATTCGCGACATTTTCAATCATCCCAATAATAACCTCAAGATAAGAGACTTTACTGTTTATATCCATAGATTTTGTAACTGTTAGGTCACATTTAATTTCCAATGTTTGATCCAGATCCTTTTTAAGTAGATACACACTTGGATTCCACCAAAAGATGCAGCAAAAAATATGTACAAGCATTTTAACTTCAATATCACGATTGACAAAATGCGTATATTCATGTAATAAGATGTAGTATAGCTCATTATCTGTATAATTACCTTCTGGCAAAAGAATCATTTTTCTAAAAATCCCGATTCCCATAGGAATATCTACATGAGGACTCCACCATATTTTTATATGAAGTTTCCGGTGATAGACGTTATGTACCTTAGAAAGCACCTTTTCACTTTGCATACTTTGACTCTTTTTTATCGAACGTATTTTTTTTATCGCTTTATAGTATTGTACCGTCCAGCGTATGATAACAATAAAAATGCCAATCATCCAAATACTAATCAGTAAATTCGTAATGGTGGTATAAAACCCTAAGACTGAAATCTCATTAAGTTGGATAGTTTTGTAAATTTTAGCAAATATTCCCGTTAACCCCAAAACGCTTACAAACGGAAATTCGATTGGAAGTAGTAATCGTATTCCACAAACTAAGTAAAGAATAACTAGACTAATGACACCAAAATATTTAATAAAAGTTCTTTTTTTATGAGTAATATAAAAAAGTATGATTATCATACTGCTCCATATTATTGCCATTAAAAAGGAGAAATACGTTATGTTCATATCCAACCTCGCAGCTTAACTTTTTTTCAATTGCTCCACTATGCTTTCTAGTTGTTTCACTAATTCTTTATTACCATCCTTCTGTTTATTAGCAGACCTTTGGACCATGGCAACCGCAACTTTTGCAAGTGCTTTCTCATCATTTATTCCTAATTGTTCCATCACAAGAGCACCATATTGTTCTCTTGTCATTGCCGGTATAAATGTTCTTGCATACTGTTTTCCTGACTTAACAACTCCATTCACTTCCAGCATGCCTTTTTTTTGCAAAGCTGTAAGCAACCTGTGAACATAGCTGTCATTAAATTCATCTGTCATTTCACAAATATCCATACTTGTCAATGGGCGATCGGCACTCCAAAATAATTCCATTAATACTTCCTCACCCTTCGTTAGCTCAAATGCCTTGTTTCGCATTTTTTTATTCCTCCCATTATGTGTTATACGCTTGCAGATAATCTATGCGGTTTTATAAATTATACATTAATTATACTTACAGTGCAATATAGTTATTAGTTATTTCCCACAAGAATCTAGACCAATCGTTACAGTTTACACCCTAACCTGACCTGTAAAGATAAAAATAACCGGGCTCATTACAGAGTACCGGTTATCATCTTTTCTTTAGGTGGGCGTTTCCGCCCAAAAATGGAAGATACTTTCTGATACAGATATCTTCTGCATTGCGCAATAAATAGATTATGCTCATGCTGTTGCAGAGACTTCGCAGATTTTCAAAACTGCGCATTGCCATGACTTGTTTTTGTTTTCTTTTATAGACTCTCGCCATGCGTTGGCGAAGTTGGAAGAACAAGGATCCATTAAAGCGGTTGTCACACAAAATGTGGATGGACTGCACCAAGCCGCAGGCAGCAAGATGGTTTATGAACTTCATGGCTCAAACTGGCGTCAATTTTGTATTAAATGCAATGAGAAATACAGCCTTGATCATATTTTGGCACAGGGTGTTATACCGAAGTGCGAAAAATGTGGTGGTATTGTTCTATATGGGGAAAATTTATTGAGCAAAGTTATGAGCGATGCTATTCGTGCCATTTCAAATGCTGACTTGCTGATCGTGGGTGGCACATCACTGGCAGTCTATCCCGCCGCCACCGGATTATTAGAGTATTTTTATGGCAGTAACCTCGTGCTTATCAACAAAAGCGAAACAATTGCCGACAGTTTAGTGCGGTTGGTAATAAATGACTCTATTGGTAAAGTATTTAGCGAGATTGTGCGATGAGTTGTGATATGTTTAGTTGCTCCAAATAGCTTTTGCTTAAACCCTTATGTCACATTATCCCATAATCAGAATTTAAAGGTGAATAAGATGACAAATATCATCAAAACAGAACGGTTGATTCTCCGACCCCTTACCCTAAGCTTTTTCCAGTTATGGCTGTCAAATAGTCCTGCTAGATAGCTGAGTGTACTGTACTCCATATTTTGTGAATCAGTGGTAGTAAGCAGTTTGGTGATGACCTCTTTTTGTTCGGTAGAGAGAGTGAGTTTTAAGTATTCAGCTTCAGCTTTTCCTTGAAGTTTGCATAATTTTTTGTATTCGTGGTCATGGGCGAGCAGATTAGAAAGGGTATTTTCTTTCATTTCATCAATGTTTAATTTTAATATTGCAGTAAAATCATCGTTATTCATGGTAATTTCCTCCGTTTGGTTCCTGTTTGTGTACCGTTATAGTATGAGTATTAAAGTATAATCAAGTAAAATGTGCCTAATAAGGAACCGAGAATGGAGGGGCAGCATGACAATGATTTTACAAGATGCTAATTTGGGTAAGAATTTGTTGAGATTGAGGAAGGCCAGTGGGCTGTCACAATATGAGTTGACGGCGAAAATGCAGTTGATGGGAAGTAATATGTCTCGGTCGACTTATGCGAAGATAGAACTTGGGGAGCGGAATATTAAAGTTACGGATTTGGTGATATTGAAAAAGATTTACAGTGTGAATTATAATGAATTTTTTGTAGGAATAGATAATTTGTAAAGAATATTGTACAGATTAAGGGGAAACACATGATTGATAAAATCGAAATACGAAAATACAGGAAATTGGATTCGATAGAGATAAATTTAAATCATTCTATTAATATTATTTCGGGAACTAATGGTACATGTAAGTCTTCAATTTTATATATGGTAAGTAATGCATTTAAAGCTGTTAGTAAAAAGCAGCCACGCTTAATAAAGGCCGATAGTATAGATGTGATAAAAAAAGTAAATAATATTGTGAATCCAAAGATAGAATCATTGACTAAAGGTGATAATAAGTATAATGATCCAGCCCCCAATGTTAAAGGAACATTATATACATGTCATTATAGTGATGGTTATGTTTTGGAGTTTAGACGACATAATTCAGGCATTAAAAACAGATTTTCCGTCAAGCCATATTATAAGAGGGGAGGTAATGATTCATTACCGGATTTACCAATAATATATTTGGGATTATCTCGCTTATATGCATTTGGAGAATATCAAGATGACGAAAAGATATCAAAAATAAGAAGTAAGTTGCCAAATGAATATTTAGACGAATTAGCTAAATTGTATTATATTTTTACTGGTGTTCAGATAAATTATGGAGAGCAGCAGAATATGGGAGATATTAAAATCCGCTCAGTTTTTGGTACTGACAAAGAGGGAATTGATTCCAATACAATTTCAGCAGGTGAGGATAATCTAATGATTATGCTTACATCGTTAATTTCTTTAAAATATTATTTTGCAAATATTGTCTCGGAAAGAGATGTTGAAAGTATAATGCTAATCGATGAGATGGATGCAACTTTACATCCAGCATATCAAGTTAAGTTATTAAAGCTGATGAATGAGTATTCTGGAAAATATAAAATAAAATTTGTTTTTACGACTCATAGTATTTCTTTGCTTGAATATGCTTTAGAGAAAAAGTATAATGTCATTTATTTGTTGGATCAAATAAATTCGGTTACGCCTATGCATGATGTAGATATTTATAAAATAAAAATGTATTTGCACAATGTGATAAAAGAAGATATTTATATAAATAGAGCGATTCCAATCTTTACAGAGGATGCAGAAGCAAGGCTATTTATAAAATGCTTATTTAAATATTATAAAAGAAAATATAAAGAAAAATTTCAAAATGTTGAAGGCTTATTCCATTTTGTGGATGTTAATATCTCTGGAGATGCTTTAGTTGATATTTTTAAGGATGATCAATTGTTGAGAAGTACAATGCGCTCGATATGTATCGTGGATGGAGATAAAAGTTCGGCTCATGAATTGAGCAATTATACGATTTCGTTACCTGGAAATCAGTCTCCGGAAGAGCTTATATTTGATTATTCGAAAGAAATTTTTGATAAGGATGATGAGTTTTGGATAGATCAAACAATTGTTGAATTGGGATATGTTAAAATCTATTATCGGGATAATATATTACCCCAAATAAAAGATATAGACAATGAAATAGAAAAATTGAAAGCACAGAATAAAAGCACTAAAGGAGTTAGAAGAGAGAAAAACAAAAAGCTTTTTAATGAACATAAGAGATTTTTTGAATTGTTGTTTAAGAGATGGATAATTGATGATAGTAATCAGCAACAAGTAGAATATTTTTATGACAATTTGAGAGTTTTGTTTTGGAAGGTTTCAGAGTTCCATGACATAAGCCCCAATGAATGGAAAGTTTAAATCTACAAAGGCTGAAAGGAAGTTGAAGTATATGAACAGATCGCCATTACGCTATCCGGGTGGGAAAGGGAAAATTTCCTCATTTATTAAAGCTTTGATTGAAAATACTAATCAAGATAATTCTATTTATATAGAACCATTTGCAGGAGGGGCAGGTGTAGCATTAGATTTGCTTTTGAGTGATAATGTGGAAAGCATTGTTATCAATGATTATGATAAAGCAATATATTCTTTTTGGCGTGCAATAAAAGAAGACGCTGAGCAACTACTGAATTTAATTGATAATACGCCAGTGACTCTCCAAGAATGGTATAATCAGAAGAATATTTATCAAGAGTTTAATAAAAAATATTCAATAGAATTGGCTTTTGCAACATTTTTTCTGAATAGAACAAATAGATCGGGGATTCTAAAGGCAGGGCCAATTGGCGGGAAATACCAAGATGGTAAGTACAAATTAGATGCTCGATTTAATAAGAGCAATTTGACTAAGCGAATTGAGGATATTGTAAAGAATAAGAAAAGAATTAAAGTTTATAACAAAGAAAGTTTGGTTTTTGTTAAAGAAATCATTCCACAATATAAAAATGGGTTTGTTTATTTTGATCCGCCGTATTTTCATAAAGGACAAGCACTATATAAGAATTTTTTTGAATATGAAGATCATAAACATCTTGCAAAGCAAATTCAAGAAACCGTGGATTGTGAGTGGATAGTTACATATGATTACACAAAGGAAATGATAGATTTGTATCGTCAATATCCGACAATGCTATTTGACTTAAGTTATAGTGCAGTGAATGGAAGAAAAAAAAGTGAGATTTTAGTAATGAAAGATGATAAATACATCAATGATATGGTAATGAAAAATAATAATATTAACTTAAGAAGATTAGAACTGATATAAAATCGGCGGAAAGGAACAATTAGAAAGAAAAAAGAGGTTGATGATGATGGAAAATTATCTGGGATTTATACAGTTAACTCCAATTATAGTAATTGGTTTAATATTATTATTTATCTATATTTTTACTAAAGATAGCAAAAATATAGATTTAACGGCATATAGTATGGCAGATGGTAGAATGTATTGGGAAATAAATACATACTTTTTTCAGCGTAAGAGAAATAAGCTGATAAATGATATTTATGTACAAGGTTATATATTTGAGGATAATAGTGGATTTGCCTATGAAATTACTCAAAAGCAATTTATCATTTCCAAATGGAAAACAGATTATACATATAGATTTTTTACTATTGCTGTTAATGAAAGGGTACATTTTAATGATAATTCTGTACATGATTCAGTAATTGCAGTAGGGGATATCAATGGACAAGTACAAAATAATTCACCAAATGCTATGCAATATAATAGTGTTGTATTGGCGGATAGGGAACAAATAAATGAACTGTTAAATTATATTTGTGAATATATAAGTCAGATAGAAGGGCTAGATGATGACAGCTTTAATAGAATAAATGATAATATAGATGTGATTCAAAAGGAACTGGAGAAAGAAATTATAAATTATAATAAAACGAATGCTTGTTTTGTCAAAATAAAGGAAGTAATAGAGAAAGTCGGGATAGGAGTTATATCATCGGGGTTATTGGCATTGATAAAACAATATTTAGGGTTTTAAAGGATTGTTCAGTATTTGTCAGAATTGCTGTGTAACGCGCACATAGCGCACAATTACCCTATAAACCGCAGAAAACCAGCCCCCACAGTTTCGGACTATAGAAACAGTACCACGACTATTTTGGATTCCGAAGGCAAGGAGGTGCAAAGCTATCGGTATGGTAACTTTGGTGAAACCAAAAGCCGGTGAAGTGAGGATTTCAGTGATGAAGTCTGCTATACTGGAGGGATTTATGACAGCAGCACCGGGTTATATTATTTAAATGAGCGGTATTATGATTCAGCAGACGGAAGATTTCTTACTAGGGATACCTATCGCGGTGAAAAGGAAAACGCAGCCTCAATGCATTTGTATACCTATTGTGAAAAATGTCCAGTGAACAAACTTGACCCATCGGGGCATCTTGCAGTATTTTATTAAAAAAGAATGGCTTATAGGCTATGAGTTAAGCGTATGGAGAAACGGGATGGAAATTAAATCATTAGAAAATAAGAATAATTGTTTGCCATATCTAGAGGAGTGTCGGCGCCTTACAAAGTTAATAAAACGATACCAACCAGGATGTAAGCATCTTTTTGAAAATCAAGCTGCGAGTGTTGTTAGAGAAGAGTATAGTTTGGGGGGATATGCATTGCACAGAGGCTACTATTGCCCCAGCCTGATAGATGATATTATAATAGGAGGATGCAATAGGGTAAATTGTTAAAGAGGATAACAGGTAAAAGCCATCTGGCATACAGGTATGGATTTAATATACAAAATCGGTTGGTTATTGCTGAGCAGCTGGATGATTATTCCTTGAAGGAAGTGTTGATTTATGAAAAGCATCTGGTTACGGGAATTTCTTTTAATGAAGATGGACAAATAAGGAGGTTATCTGAATGTGAATATAAAGACGGGAAAATTAAAACTTATATCTGTGGAACTGCAATATCATTAAAGGATCAGAATATAGTTAATGAATACAGTAGGGAAGAATATCACTATTCTGATGATTGTTTGGACTTCGTGCATAGATTTGCTTATACTTATCATAAATCTATGCCTATACTCGAACATTCTAAATATGAATTCCAGCATGATGAAGAAGGTTATCTTTCGCAATATTACATAAAGAAGTATGAAGGAAATAAAGAAAAAGAGGGTTTTTGGGATGGACACCCATTTAAAGTATACCTAAAGAGAAAAGCAGATATTTGTGAAAATCCAGTTATCTTACCAGAAAAATCTTTGAAAAAGAGGGCGGATAGAGGGATTAACTTAGCACAGATTATTTTTGACCAACTGAAACCTGTGATTGAGCAGTGGAAAAAACCAGATGTATATGCAGTTTCTTTTTATGTGGAAGATGATATGGACTGTCCAACGGTTACAGTTAGTTATAATACCATGAGCGATTACCAAAAGTCTAAAGAGATCTGCCCGGACGAGCAGGCAGAAAAATGGAATTACGCATCTTGGCCCCAGAGCGAAGAATATGTATTTGGATGTGATGACACTGCTGATATTATGTCGGAGTGGGTTGTTGAAAATCAGTTTAATGATATAAAAGAGCATGCACAATACAATGAACAGGACGGTTATACTATTCCTGAATATCTGGCTACACGGGAATTTGTCAAACAGTTGGTCATCGTAGCACAAAAGCTTCATAAGGAACAGGTTATCCAAAA
>Ga0153940_1001220_pt1 | contig 11755 bp, 15 predicted proteins | sample TSNJ024MetaG_FD_104736 | JGI IMG/M metagenome (GOLD analysis project Ga0153940, IMG submission 104736) | Attine ant fungus gardens microbial communities from New Jersey, USA - TSNJ024 MetaG | ecosystem: Host-associated > Fungi > Mycelium > Unclassified | place: USA: New Jersey, Brendan T. Byrne...
AGCAACCAAGGGGATACAGACTGGACAAGATAGTTCCATTGTGGGTATTTGCCTTGGACATATATATATTCTACTTCCGATAAAGCACATTCTTCATCCCACTATTTCTTCCGTGTTGCTGCCATCATGGGATAGTTCACACAACCTTCGTCAGAATACACTCTAAGCCGTCCTCATTAATAGTCATGTTATGTCACTCGCCGTGGACTTCAAGAACTGTGGAGTGCATAGACCATGCTCCCTATAATTTTTGAGCCAATAACAGAGGAGCGCTTTGTTGACGTATCAGATAAACACACGAGTGCGCCTTGTTCTAGCAAATTCGGCATATTGATCGGACAATGGTGACTCAGGCTATGCTGCTTTTAAACTCCGCTATCGTATATAAGACCTACCCCATTATTCTTCTCTTCTTATCATCCACCAGAACACCGACCAAACAGCATGCAGATTTTTGTTAAGACCCTCACTGGCAAGACCATCACCTTGGAGGTTGAGTCCTCCGACACCATCGATAATGTCAAGGCCAAAATTCAAGACAAAGAGGGGTAAGTATCAACTAACTGGATGACAACACATGGTCTGATTTCCTTCAGTATCCCACCCGATCAGCAGCGCTTAATTTTTGCCGGCAAGCAATTAGAGGACGGCCGTACTCTTTCCGACTACAACATTCAGAAGGAGTCGACCCTCCATCTCGTTCTTCGTCTGCGTGGTGGAATGCAAATTTTCGTCAAGACCCTCACTGGCAAGACCATTACCCTGGAGGTTGAGTCCTCGGACACTATCGACAATGTCAAAGCCAAAATACAGGATAAGGAGGGGTAGGTATTGGCTATCTATATGGCAACATATTGTCTGATTTCCTTCAGTATCCCACCCGATCAGCAGCGCCTCATTTTTGCTGGAAAGCAGTTAGAGGATGGCCGTACTCTTTCCGACTACAACATTCAGAAGGAGTCGACCCTCCATCTCGTTCTTCGTCTGCGTGGTGGAATGCAGATTTTTGTTAAGACACTCACTGGCAAAACTATCACCCTTGAGGTGGAGTCTTCCGACACCATCGATAATGTCAAGGCCAAGATCCAGGATAAGGAAGGGTGAGACTCACCCGCTTGCCAAATGTTTACAACACATCTAATTTCCTTCAGTATTCCCCCTGACCAGCAGCGTTTAATTTTTGCTGGCAAGCAGCTGGAAGATGGCCGCACCCTTTCTGACTACAACATTCAGAAAGAGAGTACTCTTCATCTCGGTAAGGTTTGTTAATTTGCAATCGCTGTTGTACTAATGAGATTTCCAGTCCTCCGTCTCCGTGGTGGTAACTGATTTTTTTGCTTGCTTGCTGTAAGGATAGGTGTCGTCTTACCCTTGTCGTTTTGATTGTTTGTTTGTATTCTATCCGTATATCATACCAATTAACACTTGTGTCCTTTTGAATCGCGAATAGCAGCTTGCCGGACTTAGATATCAAGTGGGTTGATTAAAGCAAGCCTCAGGCGTAGTGAGGTTTAGTGTGTTTCCGCTTTCTTTTCTTTTTCTGAATAGCTTCAACATCTGTCCCTTCTTGTTTTCTCTTCACACATGTTGTGCTTTTGTCTTCTGTATTAGGCACAAATAGTGTTTTCTTTTTGACGCTGAGAGGGTTAGGACCTTTAGCCCCCTTTCTTTTCTTCAGCGGATACAGTGGGTGATGCTGGAGTTAAATCCTGCCTCGAAACTGCTGGATGCAGTAGTTGTTTTTCTGCCTTCAGGAGATCAAAGGAATGTTGAACCAGTTACTATATTACTCTTACCCTTGCTTTCGCCTCTACTTGGGGGTTCAAGGACAACAACTAATTGTTTGCTATGAACTATCGGGGTTGCCAATATTGTGCGAAGCTGAGCGCGAAGCGGGTGTGATTGGGTTGTAATGACATAGCGATGCTTATTTGTATCACCTACAAAACATGAGTGGAATAATTTGTCAATGCATTGAGGAGAAATATTGCACCAACAACGCTGATCAAGCAGTCATCTCCAGGAATTGCTTCCTTGTGGTTACATTTCCTTCTTTCAAACGTTTTAGTGAGGTCTGTTGCGGATTGTTGAGATTTTCCTTGGAGATAGAGCTCATGGATGCAGCATTGGGTGATCACTAGATACACAGTGAGTCGCACGTACCCTACAGCAAGCTATTTGTCACACACTAGGTTTGACTTCACCTTGGAGCACAGTGCGGAGTTGTTTGACGATGTCAATTTTGTGTGAATCGGCTATTCTACAGGTCTCGGTATCCACTAGAGAAGCTCGCATGAGGCAGGTTACTGAAAGGCTATGTGAACTGACCAAGAACCTGATAAGGCTGACGAAAACCGAAGAATTGGCAGTACAGGTGCATCAATTTGCGATATACCTTCGCTCACTTTTGACGCATTTTTCGAAAGAGGGGGATGTGATAAGTAACAAGTGATGTACGCTATCAGACTTCTCGAGCACATGTGATCACACACAATATTCTTAGGCTCCGACCATGACGAGACTGGGACTTCAGACACTTTTACTTTCCACGTGGCAAGTCGAACTTTTTTTCTGCATATCTAATAGACTCAAAAGGAACAGGCTCTTCGGTGTGATTGCACTTGACTTAACCGGTCAAGTGGTATGGAATGACGTGTGTCCAGGTCTGCATGTTTACTGCAGTTAATTTCTGGTGTATTGACATCTACAACTTACAGACAGTGCCTCTCTCGGACGTGCAAAAGTTGTGCTTGATAGTAGGCAATTGGCCAGTGGAATTGTGGCTAACGGTAGTTTTACTATGTGTGTTGAAACTTCATTCTACCCGTCGAGACACTGATTTGATTCCTGACGTCCTTAATAGCCCGGACGTGCCAACAGGTCCGCACTTGCTCTCTGTGATATCTCATGATTATTCATTCGATTTTGTATGTAACGTCCCTACATTGCCATCCATATCTCATTCGAAACTGCTTCCAACAGCTGCGAGTCGACATCGCCGATAAAATTGTACAGGTCTACCCTTACTCACTTGGAACACCTTTTAATCCCCCTTCTACCGTCTCCCTCCCGTACCCCATGAAATTAGTACCCAAGGAGAAATTTGACTTCTATACAGCCCGGCAATCCTTCAATCTGTATAGTCTGCTGACGAATCCAATGGTCTTGTTCGCGATTGGCGGCCTTGGGCTACTTGCAGTCAACTCGCTCGTGGATGTTAAGGCATTACAGGAAGCAGCAAATCAGTTGGATGAACCGTAAGTCTGGATGTGGGTAGCCTTTCTATAAAGTTGACATTCCTCGTCCAGTAATCCAATTCGCTCTGTGTCCGACGGTCAGGATCAAGGCAAGGTTGGACCAACAAAACGAGGAGGAAGGAAGGTTCGGCGGTGATCTGATGTCAGCATTTCTTATGAGTGTGAGGGATCAGGTAGCTGGATGTCATTCGGTGGCGCAGTGGTAGGATCAGAGGCGGGCTCAGAGGCGGGCTCATCAACTTCTGATTCATGTGAGCTTTCTGGATAGGCCAATACACGGCGAAGAATATGATTTCTACAAGAAAAATATTGAAGAGCTTTAATTATAATATAAATGAGAATGAGGATTTCGTCTCTTACCTATTTTTAAATTGTGCCAAGATATTTTGGGGAGATCTTGTCGTTACAGAGGAACTCTGAACACTCCGCAAGAATCATAGATTCAGGAGACTTAGTCGTGAGGGAACATTTGGCAACGTACTGGTCATCACTAGTTGTTTCTATCACAAACATGTGGTTGTTTTTGCCGTCCGCAACAGCAGCGCCTGGAGCTTCGTCCACTTTCAAATTCGTAACAACCACTTTACCGGAAATATTTTTGACGGTCGAAAATCTTGGGGAGGGGTCATAGTCCAATACAAGAACATGCTCATCTGGATGTTGGGGTAGAAGCGGAATTGTTGAATCATCCCGATATTGATATTGAATGACAGGATGGCTGAAATTGCTCGATGGAGCACCCGGAACTGCATCATCGACCGAGGAATGGGACACTAGAATATAATATGGCGGCAGAGACTGTTTGCTTGTTTCCATTGCTTGACAGTTGGGGTGCTAAGGAAACTATGAAATTACGAAATTGCTTTTCTGAGTAAGTATGATTAATGTGGGATTAATGTGGGCAATGGCATTCAACGTGACTACCATCATAAGAAATCTTGGTTTCGCCCTTCCAACGCCTATTTGATGCAGCGCGCTGACATCATCATATTCACACTGCAGTTGGTTCCAGCCAACCGCAACCACAAGAGTCTATCTTCGAGCCTAATTTCAATTTCAGAACGCGCAATAAATGATTTACTTGTGCCATGGATTTGCCCTGGTTCCATCATACTCATTTCATGCGAGTGTTCGCGGTTCTCAACGGACGACCAAGTTCAAAAGTTACTTGGGCAGATCAGCAAGAATACTGCGGACAATTTTAATATCTTCAGGTGCAGGTAGAGCGAATTACTGCAGGAAGGTAGAGTCAGGGGCGGATTCTGAACCCACCCTTGCTATTACCCTGAGGATAAACCCTGCCTATCTAAAATGCTCCTGAAGTCCAAATTGGAGGGTCTCCCTGACCTCCCTATACATGATTTGGGAAAGCCTAACCCCTTGCCAGATATTCTCTAGCCTTTTATGGAATTTATCTTGACTACCACGGAATGGAGATGAATATAGGCTTACAATTTTGCTGACGTTTTCTCCTCTGTCACGAGCTACTGAAGTCCATACAATGAAGTGGATAAAGTGGATCTCCAGGATAATGCAAGCCAAAGACAGTGGGAGGCCTAGATCATTAAATTTGTTTTTTTCCATAGGTTCTTTCAAATGAATGTCACATCCAGGGATTGTTTCTACGGGTCATCAATCAATCATATTTTCTCAGACCAAAATTTTTTGAAGGTTTGCACTACACTCTCCTGATCAGAGTTCCTGCATGAAACTATCCATGTGCAATGCTATAAAAGCTTCCCCAAAACTTGCATACTTGTTCAAGGTATCATCATGCTTCGTTCTGCTATTTTCTACCTTATACTCTTGGCATTGTCTGTTGCTCCAAGTGGGCTCGCCCATCGGACCCACAGACGTCGACATGGTGGTCACACTGGGGATCATGGTGAAAGATATACACCAACATGGGACTCGGTGGGCAGTGCCACTGAAATTCGTGGTTCGTTGTAAGTGCTCTCTTACCTCCAATCATGGGCCTGCTGATAAACGGGGTCTTATGACCAGTACCACGTCTACCGTTCCCAGCTCATCTTACTTCACTCCTATCTCTACGACTCCTCATGTGAAATCTGCATCTACATTGCCGTCTTCTCTTGCCGCTTTCCAGACGCATGTCGCCTCGCAGCCACCTGCGTCGTCCACGACACTCCCTGCCGCCAGTTCAACCCCTGATATTGGTTCTGAAATTGATAAGACAATTCCCCTTAGTGATGAACAGGCATATCTGGACGGCCACAACGAATATCGTGCGAAGCATGGAGCCGTCCCCCTGAGCTGGAATACTACATTAGCTATATTAGCTCAACAATGGGCCGATGGCTGTCAATTCATTCACTCTGGAGGGCCGTACGGGGGTCAGTTCTCATTGTTTCGGGCTGGTAGCAAAATGAGTTTCTAACCCCCCTGTTTTGATGAATAGAAAACCTGGCAGCAGGTACTGGGCCGACCTACTATATTGCTCCAGCGATCAAGTCGTGGACCGACGAATCGAGTGAGTATCGGTGGCTTCAAAATCCTTGCCATACCTTCCCGAAATGATTTGAGGTATGCTGACGCGCATGAAAACAGGCGAATACGATCCCACCAATCCACAAGGATCCCATTACACTCAAGTCGTGTGGAAGGCCACTCTGGATCTCGGTTGTGCTTTTCAAATGTGTAAAGACATCTTCCCACCTGAATATGGAGTGCGTAAATTCTGAGTGGAATTTCAAAAGAGAAATTTGATTCTGATCGACGACTATACAATTTCACAGCCCGCCAAGTTTTTCGTGTGCGAGTATTACCCCCGAGGAAACGTTATTGGTGAATTCGGGTGAGTCTCTCTATTCGTGCCTTTTTTTCCCCTGCATTGTCATTCATTGATTTTTTCTCAGCGAAAATGTCCAGCCCTGATGAAATTGAGGGCATTGTATGCTTCTTCGAATGGGGCCTCATGCGTGTCTGTGGAATCGATGATTCGGTCGTGATAATTTACGTTGTGTAATATGACTGTTCATTTTATGTAGAGCAGTCCGATTTTATAAAACTTTGCTTCGTGGCAACGATTTCTTTTTCTGATGCATATTGAAGCCCACTGAAAATGACGTATGCTGATGTAAACACGATGATTACTCCGTTGAGTTGTAACATCGATTCTGATGTTTTCATCAAAACTGCTTAGGACATTGTCTGAAGCCATTTATGTTTTCCTTGTGCTGCTGATTACAGTGGCAGTTGTTTTGTCTTGTTCTGCTATCCTCTCACAAGCAGTGAGAACGTCCCCGAGTCGAGATTGGACGAAGAACTCTAAAGCTTTGGTTATTGGTGCTTCTTACCTTCTCGTGGTACGTTTAGTTCTCCTAATCTCTTTCTTTTCAACTGTATGCTTTCATTAGACTGTGGTTTCTGCGTTACTATGTGTCAAACGACGGTTTGCTGTTCGGCTCAAATTACAACGAATCTCGAAAAGTCGAAAGATGCTACTCGGACAAGGGGATCTTCCCAAGGTCTGCTTTGTTTAATTGTTTGATTGTTGTTTGTGTATTCAATGATTCATTCATTGAAAAAATAGACTGTTCATCGGTATATTGCTCAGGAATACTACAGAGCATGTCTCATTTCCTATGAATCGTTACCAAAAGATGTCGTACACGAGGGATGGGGCCGACCAGGCGAGTCGCAAAGTCTTCAAATTCTTCTCCGAGATCTGGTATCTCAAACTTTCGGGTTGACTTGCAGGAACACCGTTTGCCGGACAACGTTTCCGTCGCGTTCTTCTCGATACTATACCCCAAATCGGTATGTAGCATTGATCATCACGCAATCAACACAGTTGAAATGAAATTTTCTAATGGACAGATGCTCTTGCACGTATCGTGATACCCCTTCAACCTCGAATGAAGCCACATGCCCGAATGCTTCACCATTTCCGTTTTATAGCCCCATTGCTGCCGGTAGACGAGGATAAGATCTCACCATTACACTATTATGATGCGGTGATACAGATTGCGAGGATCTCGGAGCGAGAACTAACAGAAGAGGAGTTTACCACCGGGATGCAGGCTGCTCATGAAATGATGAAAAGGTATGAATTTGCGATTCTTCATTTGAAGCTCATTTAATCTCCCTAGTCTCGATATGTGTCGATCAGACACGTCGTCCACCCAACTTGACAGTTTCTCTCACGAATTGTAGCAGCATTGTATTTAATCATATACCATTATTATATATACCCAAGATCTAAAATTAGAAGATAAAGACCTTGAAAAAAGACGTGAGGCCATGAAAGGGGCGGACAGACCATGTACTGACCTTGTCAGGGAGTTTGCTGATGGTGTTAGGAAGGGGGTATGAAAGATCAGCAAGGTTTTTCTTCATAGCAGTAATCATGGGAGGAGGGCCACACATAAGCAGCTTGCTATTAGAGGAACTGGGGTTTTGAAGGTGATCGTTGATGTGATCCTTGGTGACAAAGCCAACACCGCCATCCCAACCCGGAGGGGGGTTGTTAAGGACGTAGAAGAGTTTGAACTGGGGGGAGTGGTTGTTGACAAGCTGATCAAGATCATCCTTGAGAAGAATATCTTGGGAATTGACATTGGCATAGATGAGGGTGATGGTTGTTTTGTCAGCGGGGTTACGAAGGACGGCACGGATGATTTGGATCATGGGAGTGAGGCCAGTACCACCGGCGATCATGCTGATGTGGTCGCACATGCCAGGAGTGTAGACAAAGTTGCCCTTGGGGCCCTTGACACGGATGGTGTCCCCTATGTTGAGGGCTGCAAAGACTCGAGAAATATTGCCTTGTTCATATGTCTAAAAATAGGACGTGAGAGCAATCGAAAGATACGGATTGAACACCTTACCTTTACAAGTAGGTCAAATCTTCCTTGATCCTCGTCGCTGCTGACGGGGGTGTAACTACGTGCAACAAGCTTGCCATTGATGACTGCGGAGACCGAGACGTGCTGACCGATGGGAAGGCCAAGAACATCGTGTTTCCTAGGAAGCTTGAAACGATAGCTACGAAATGAATCAGAAGCGAGGTAGCAGTAGGGGTGTGGAACTCACATGGCAGTGTTGGGAGAGATCTTGATCTTCTCTTGGAGGGGGAATTGCTGCCACTCGTGGGGATTGAGGGCCTTGGGCTTGGCTGCAGAGGCTGTGCGTGAGATTCGGGTGTGTGTATGAAGGAGACGCGACACATCACGCACTGGACTGAGACATGTAATAGAGGGCTCCTGCGATGACTACGGCGAGTGCAGCAAAGAGAGGCGAGGTGAGTACATGGCTGAGGTCGGGGAAGGCCATTGTTGGTTGTGAGGGGGTGGAGGGAAGGCCGATGAGGATGATATGGCGGGGTCGTAGCCTGCGCGCGCGAGGAGGGACAAGGCGGCGCGGGAGAGGAAGAGGAGGGTGAAGAAGGAGAGGAGGGTGGAAGCGACAAACGCGAGCTGGTAGCGGTTGGGCATCGACACGGATATTGTATCAGCAGAGACAAGCATAGCACAACAGAGACAGCACGCCACAATAGAGACAAGCGCAGCACAACAGAGGCAAGCATGATGCTCGTTTCCAGCCTGACCTTGTCCTGCACGCTGGCCGTGCCCGCAGTAACACCAATCCGATTTATAAAACAAAAACTAAAAAAATCAGGAAAAATGGACCTCCAATCCAGGCAGCGCCTCGCACAGCCACCGTCGTCCATGGCCTCCCGCAAAAACACGAAAAAATTGACACTTGCATTGCCATCCTCTCCTCCCCCTCCTCTTGTCTCCCTTTTCCACCGCAGAGACGAGGACGGTCCAGAACCCTCTGCGCCCTATGCAGATGGCCCTGTCCAGGTCATCCCCGGCCTTTGGATCGGCTCAGAGGACAACGCCCGCGACTGGAATGCTCTTCTCGCCCGCGGCATACGATCTATCCTCAACGTCGCCAAGGAGGTGTCCTCCCCCTTTGACGCCTTGCTCTCCACCACTTCCCCTCAAAATACAGCTGTCCACGACGCCCAATCCACACCCCATCTCCCAACAGGAAGGCCTCCTATGCATTATCTCAAGCTTCAGTGGTCCCATGGCCAGAAGGATCTCGTCAACGACGGCTTCCAGGCGGGTATGGCCTTTGCAGACGCTGCAAAGGCTCGTGGCGATGGCGTTCTCGTCCAGTCAGTTTCTTTCTCACTCACTTCTCCCGCTCTCATCTTCGTTTCAGCTGTCAGTGCGGCATCTCTCGTTCCGCTACCATGGTGATTGCCCTTGTCATGCGCGCAGCCGCCCACCGCTCGCCCTCTGTCTCCCAAGAGGTTTGGGACCTGAAGGGCATGCAAGGCGCTTATTCCTATGTCAAGGCCAAAAGCAAGTGGATTGGTCCCAATATGTCGTGCGTACATTCCCCTTTTATCACATCTCACCCTTGACGTCATTCACAGGCTTATCTATGAGCTCCTTGATTACGAGAAGAAACTCAAATATTCCTCCCGTCCGCTTGCCTCTTCTGCCTTAACCTCGGATGCAGAATGGTCTCCGAAGCGTCAATCGTTGGATCGCATTCTTCCACACTCTGAACAAGACACTATAGTCATGCAGGAAGCCCATGCTCTCGACAAGGCCATGGAGGACCGTGTCGTTGCCCGCAAGGCCTCTGCTTCTTCCTTCGCTTCCTCTGCTTCAATGGGTCCCTCTTGCCGTAATCAATCACGCCCCCGTAAGCGAGCGGGTTCAATCGCAAGTAACATGACCAACAACAGCATCATCAGTGAAAACTTGGTCGAAGAAGACGAAGAACCCGAACTCCTAGGCATCGGCGGAGGTTTCGACAGTGAGCGCGAGCGCAAACAGAGTGCCGATACCCTCGAGTCTTCCACCACAAGCTCACCAGATGATCATGTCGAAACAGCCCCTCCTCTTACTCATGCATTCACACCAAGACCCTTTTCTCATAGCCATGTACCTCCATCCGCTCCAGCATGGAAAAATTCTTTCGATCTTGCTCCTCCTCCTCGAACTGCTGTACGATCAACCTTTGATCTCCCTTCCAGTCTCAAACTTAAATCAAAGCATCGCCCTTCCCCCAGTGGACTTCCTCATGTGCCCTCCTCTCCAGTCACCGTCTTGGTTACCTCGCACGAGATCGACAGACTCCACATGCAGCCTACCCCCTGTCGTCCGCCTCCTGTTCCCGTCTCCAATCATCAATCAGGGCTATTACATTCTTCCTCTCAGTCTCTACCCACTACTGGCAAGATACCTTTCAGGTCACTAGTTTCAACATCGTTGCCTAAATCCAATTTGCGACAATGCACAGGGTCACCAAGGCCGGTCTCATCTCCCATTCACTTCCAGAAAGCAAGCATTCCCGCGTCCTTGCTTTCAATGACACCTCATCAGACGCTCTTTGTGTTCCCGCCTTCGCCGACCCTCACCACGCGAACGCCGTCGGCTGCAACGCTTACCATGACTACACCTCCAGCAAGCGTTGCAACAAGTGGGATGGTGCCATTCCCCTCCGTATCCACACCCAGGATCTCCACATTCAGACAACAGGGCCGAACAAAGTCGTTTATTGGTATCGGACCCTCCATGGCACCGACAACAGCGTTCACCAAGGTAGAGGCGAGAGGTTATGTCGGACTGGAGTAGGGCTGTCTTGTGGGCGCTTGCAAGTTTGTCGTATCTGCACCTATTTCCAAGGGTGAAATTGTGTTTACCTTTGGTTTGCAATCTCACTGCATGTTTTTCGCACCGAATATTGCTTTCTTTTTTTCCTTGCATGGTCATCATTGGTTTTTCTTGTGAATTGGCAGGTCTTATGGACTTGATTCTCTGTTTTATTTGCTCTCGTGCAGTCATAGCAGTCGATTTGTGGCCTTGGAACTATGAAACATGCCTTGGTCGTGTTTTACATAGTTCTCTCTATTTAACATTTCACTTGCCGTGTTTTATATAGTCTTTTGTATTAGTGGCACTTGGTCACTTGTTATTTCGCTCTTCTGTGGGCAAGTGACAATTCCCCTTTGTATTATGCAATCAAACGTTGTGTTGTTTTTGCCGTTATCTGAGCCATTCTTTTGGCTGTTGGCCATAACGCTCATTTCTGGTGTGAAGTATACTCTGACAGAGTATTGTACTACTAATTACACGTGCATATGAGAAGCACGTGTCAAAACGAACCTTGGGAACAAAAGTAATGTAGTATGGAGAAGTCAGGTCACAAGGCTTGGACGAGACATTAACTCCGAAAAATATTCAGCCAAAGGACCTCTGAAACTCAGGCACAAATTGAGTAAGAACAAGGCGCACATATATTTATCTGACACGTCAACAAAGCGCTCTCCTGTTATTGGTTATTCCTGATATGTTTTTTCAAGGATTGGACTATCCCAAGATCATGACGGCAGCAACACGGAAGAAATAGTGGGATGAAGAATGTGCTTTATCGGAAGTAGAATATATATATGTCCAAGGCAAATACCCACAATGGAACTATCTTGTCCAGTCTGTATCCCCTTGGTTGCT
>Ga0153940_1001221_pt1 | contig 11750 bp, 12 predicted proteins | sample TSNJ024MetaG_FD_104736 | JGI IMG/M metagenome (GOLD analysis project Ga0153940, IMG submission 104736) | Attine ant fungus gardens microbial communities from New Jersey, USA - TSNJ024 MetaG | ecosystem: Host-associated > Fungi > Mycelium > Unclassified | place: USA: New Jersey, Brendan T. Byrne...
GTATATATCTGTTTAAAAACGATAATTGTTCTCTTTCCTCGAACTCTATTAAATATAGATTTTGAACTTTATTAGATAATAAAAATATTTTATATTCCCTCTCTATTTTCCTGATAATATTAAAATTATTATTGTGATTCATTACCTTAACAATTAAATATGTTTTTGTGTATTTATTACATAATACATCCAACAACTCTTCTTCAAAATTGAAACTAAGATTATTAAACCCCAAATCAAAATCGCTGTCTATTTGATATTCTCCAGGATTCTCGCAGGCAAATAAGTACAAGCCATTAATATTTAAAGCAGATTTAACAAAATCCAACGGAAAATGTTTGTTGTTTTCAATATATTTATTCCGCTTTAAAAATAATTTTCTACCATTATAAGTTGGATTTAGCTTAGTCATATTATAAAAATTCTGTTGTAAGATGCTTCTACTGTCAAACTTATATATCTTAATTAATTCTCTCACTTGTCACTTCACTCCTGCTATTATGTAGTCATAACCTAATGGGTTATGCTCATCAATAATACTCTATACCTTGACCGGATAAGGGGCTCCCCAATAGGGAACCAACCTACAAATATATTATACCATTTCCGGCCCCATGTAACAAGGATGCCGCCTATTTTCGCCGTCCCGAAGTTGTGTTTTTCTTGTTATGTTTGGAAATAGGTGGTATAATTGCACATGATAAATATTCACTTAATACGCAATATGGCGATAAGCTGAACGTAGGAAATTTATATTATCTTGTATAGAAGGTGAGGAGGATAGCTATGAAACGTCTTATAAACTGTCATGATGAAATTGTTACATTCATTACATCTCACCTTAATGAATTTCATTTTACCCAACCTCCTCTAAAGCTGGCTAAGTGGGGAAATAGTTTTAATACTTGGGACATAGAGTATGGTGAAATCAAAGGTTCTTGTTTCCATTTTGTTAAAGACAGTAATTTTGGAAGTTTTTATCACTTAGACATAAATCAAGGATTTACAGATGGAAAGATTTTCTTGCAGTTAGGCCCTGTGTATGTTAGCTATATAAAGTACTTTTGGGATACTGTCCAATGCACATATAAACAATTGAACAATAGTAGTTTCAGCAAGCTTTCAAGAATCTCACCTAATTACTCTGTAGCTTCGCCTTGGTTTATTGTAAATAATGACAAAAATGAATTGCTGAAAGCATTAGAACAACTCAAGAACTGGTGTTTTGTACATATGGATGAAATCAATCAATGTTATGCAAAACAGCAAACAAAGCTTGATAGAGAATGTGGCTGCTATCGAGTAGTTAGAAATTATGTCCAAGAACATATTACCGAATTAAATCAAGATACAATTTACGAAATATATCAATGTATTGATATATTAGCGGATAACTATGGTGTTTCTCACAAAGATGAATATAAAAAAGCTTTGTCTGAAAGGGTTTATTTTACAGAATACTGTTACAAAAAATTACCGCCAGCCATCAATGACTGGGTAGAAAACATACTTATACTGTTAAAGAAAACCAAGGGTATTGATACACCTGACTTTGCGATTTGCAGCTTGCTCTATTTTGTGCATGACAGTCTAAAATTAACCTATCCCAATATTATTAAGTTAGCTCCTTGGAAGCATAAAGTGAATAAGCGAATCTAGGGTATAAGCCAGGCTGTGTGAAAACAATGCTATATTTTTTTTCATCTGATTGGCATATAAAAGAAACTTCTCCTTATCCTTCAAAACCTGTATAAAAATCTACTTGATCTATCATTATCTTTCTCCTATAATTTTTAATTCAAATTCTTCACAAATAACAAAATACACATCATCATATGTTTCAATAATATAATGTTTAAACTTTTTATCATCAAGTTCATATTCTGTTATCCAAGTGGAATTTTTCACCTCATCAAAATTACTCTTCGTATCCCATTTTTTCCAAGGATAAATATCCAAAGCTTCACGTCTAAAAACCATAACATTTATAAATGATAGCATAAATTTATACCATCTTGATTTATTATAATTATTGGTACATAGATTTCCACTTATTTCACCAATAATCTCTATGAAGTTTGCTTTTTGATGAAAACTATCCACATAAATTGCATCTCTGCCTTTAATATATCCTAATTGCGTCATAATTTCCAAATTAATTTGATCCAATGTATTACCTCACTTCTATTGTTTTACCGCCCGTAGTAGTCGAAAACCTTCTTAGTAAATTAATACTATTTAGGTCTTCCTGCTCCCTGGCCAGCTTTTATTTTAACACTCTAACATAACATAATTCAAAACACAGTCCAGACTATAAAACTGTCTTTTGAATTGGAGAAACCTTTTTTATGGAAGAACCATTTTGCAATAAAATTCATTTAGGTTTTACAATAACACAATGGATAAACTCGAAACACCATTTTTATAAATAATGGAAACCCTAAAAAACATATCGCCCATAACACAGTCCAACATTTTTTTTAAATTAGGTAAGAAATTCTCCTTATTGTTATCAGTTCCTCCCACATAAATTCCAACGCTTTGACGATAATCTATGATCTTATCTTCAAAATCAATATTTTCAACAATAATTCCTTTCATATGACACTCAAGAAGATCTATTAGTGACTCTATTTTATCTATGCCTTGGCTAACATAGTCTTTCAGCTCGTTCAACTCTAATTGGGACATATTATTCAAAGGAATCTCATTAATAGCTTTACTTAGCTTATTAAATACCTCTATTCTTGATTCATATTTTTCATTCTTAAATATATTCTTAAATATCTTAATATTAAAAGTATAATTTATATCCTTACTACCACACAATATGTCCCTGATATTAAGTACTTCTTCTTCGGAACAGGGATACTCATCTGTTATATCATTAGGTTCCATATGAAAAGTTGAAATTGTTCTCAGAAAATGATATACCGATAATTTATCAATTTCTATATATTCACCCTTTATCAGCGTATAATAAGCCTGCATTGACCAAAAACCCAATTCCTTTTTTGTTATTATATTATTAATATATTGATTTATCTTCTCTTCTAAAATTTTAGAGTTAATTAACATATATCAGCCCTCTCTGTGAGTAAGAAGTGAATTTTTTTAAGCTTTTCATCTGGATTCTTATCATTAGCAACTGACAAATACTTGTAATTTTCATTCTGCATTCTAATATGGAGACTGCATTTCAACAGGAAACAATCCTAAACGTATCATTTCTTCTATTTCGTTAACTAACTTTTTTTTGCTACCTATATACATATAGTAATCGTAGCCAAAGTGAACAAACATAGATTCTTTGACTATTAGTTTACACCATATCATCTCTCTTAATATCAATCTGACCAGAAAATCTATATCAGCATAGCATATAATCGATTCTTCTTTTAAACATTCAATGTAGCTTTTGCTATATTTCTCTTGCATATCAGGATAATCATGAGTATATCTTTTTTCAAGTGCCTGAATCTTTAGAGATGTGACATTATTAGCTTTCATCACCAAATGTATCGACTCAATATAGGCATTTTCATACAGTTTGTATGATTCTAAACTTAGCATTTTCCCTTTAAATATTTTACCAATATCACTAACAGAAGTCCATTCATCATTTTCATCTCTACAACCATTATCATTAAACAATGGGTTGTATTTAGTTATTTTCCAAGAATACATACATATTATCCTCTACAATTGGAATAAAAGGAGAAAGAAATGTGTCTTTGTGTTCATATAATTTACCTCTTGAAATAGAAAACACCTGAAATTCATTATTTTTCCCATTTTTATCCTCATCATCTAACATATAAATCATACCATAACTGCCTGTTGCCAGGTTAGCAATATACGTAAAAAAATCGAACAATTCAATGGTTTCTTCAGTCTTTCTATTTGCATATAATGATATCTCTATATAACATTCTCCATTACGAAACTTTAAATCAGGCTTATTCCAATGTAAGTTTTGTATTCTATCTCTTATATTTTGAAGTATATTATCAAGCCCTTCTTCATCATCTCTAACTTCATAAGTTTCTCTTATTGTAATCCATCCATGAAACTCAAGCATATTAATATCTCCTTACAAAACCAAGAAACACCAAACGGAAAAGCCTTTCACATGAGAAATTGAATCACAAAATAAATTATAGCACAATTCGCTCGTCATACCAACAAGATTTCTCCGTCCGTTCCGTCCGTTTCGCCTATTTGCTGGTATGGTGATCAACGTCAGCTTTGTGGGGCTGTGGGCTCGCGGCTTCAACTATATGAAAATAGCAGCCTGTGAAGATTTACAAAGTCTTTTCTAAATGGGATGTTTTGCTGTATAATTATGCGTCATTTGGAAAAATTCATGGTTCATCCCAGGTAATCAGCCATTGCAGTTTCCAGATTAGTTTCCATGTGCGCCCAGCCTCTCGGAAATGCGCTCTATAGATTATGTATTCTTTCTCAATTCTAATCAGACCCGTGTCATGAACCACGCTAAAATACTTTTTTTCTTTAGCCGCATGGAAATTCTGGTCCAGATATCTTTTAGCCAGTTGCTGTCTGTCTCTATATCATATAAGGAATGCACCTGGATGCGTTGTTTTATGCTTTCCAGAATCATAGCTTCGGCTATCGGCAAATAAACCGTCTTGGTTTCTCCCACAGGAATGTCAAAGAAATTGTCGGACAGCGGCTGCTCCAGCCCCTCCACCTTGATAAAAACAGATCGAGCATAGTGATTTGCACGCAGCCTTAAGCAAACTGTATTATTTTCTGCCATCAATTCCATCTGGATATTCGGATTTTGCAGACGAACTTTTTTATCTGGAACCAGCAGATAATTACGCTGTGAAATGGTTTCCTCATTTTGTATCAAGGTCAGACTCAGGACACAATCCCGTTTGCTGGCTCCCCTGAGATGTTTGCTAAATGGCAGATCTTCCATGCGCTTTGCCATAGACTGTTCCACTTGGATATCACGTGTACCCGCAGACAGCTCCTTCCCGTCAAAGGTGGAAAAACACCATATCAATGTGCCCTCTAGGGGACGCGGTATTTCGTTTATTATATAAACCTGGGCTTTTCTTCCGAGGATTTGGGCGGAAACACAGACAGGCTTGTTAAAGTGCCGGGCCTGGTATTGAAGTGCCTTATATTGTTTTCCATAGTCGATACTGGCCCATGAGGATACCGGCCAGCAGTCATTGTACTGCCAGTACAGGGAGCCATTGCACCGACCCATATTCTGCCGCCAGAACTCCGTTGCACTTCGGACAACTTCGGCTTGTGCCAGTTGTGTCAGATAGATGGTGTCTCTGATGGCAGCAGGTCTTTTGTATTTTGCCAATAAATAATAAAGCATCTTATCATTACCACTACCGGACTTCTGATGCGCCAGCATATCCTCGTCCGACAGGCAGGGTTCTTTATTGTCCGTAAAGCTATGTATCACCTGTATAGAGGGCAGGGATTCCAAGCCATATTCCGAACAAAACCGTGTAGGAAACTTACGGAAAGCTTCCACAGGGGACAGGCCATGCCAAACTTGCCACAAATGCGTATCGCCACTCTCAAAATTGTTGGCACGGATCGTTGCTGCCCCAGAAGAGGGTGAGCCGGGCCAGTAGGGAGTCTGGAGATCATTTTCTTTTACCCAGCTCGGGAGCGTATCAAAAAAGAAGCTGTTTATCATGTTAGTCATAGTGTCATCTTTGCGCCACATAGGGGACATCATTAAAATCTCGTTGTTACCGCACCAGAGAGCCAAGCAGGCATGATGGCGCAGACGGCGTACATTGTCCTCTGCTTCTCTATGAAGGTTATCTAAAAACACTGCATCGTCAAAAGGGTATACCTTACAGGCGAATGCAAAATCCTGCCAGACGAGTATCCCGTTTTCATCGCATAAATTATAGAAATCATCGCTTTCATAATGTCCACCGCCCCACACCCGCAGCATATTCATGTTAGCGTACCTGGCACTCTCTATGTAGAACGCCAGATCCTCTTTGGCAGTACGGGTGACAAAGCTATCGGAAGGTATCCAATTGGCTCCCTTGGCAAAGATGGGAACACCATTAATACGAAAGCGAAAATTGCTGCCCCATTGGTCATCAGCAGTATCCAACTCAATGGTACGAAAGCCGATCCGGCGCTGCCACACATCCAGCACACCTCGGTTCCCGGTGGCATAAACCAGTTCTGCCTTTACTGTATACAATGGTTGCCCGCCCAGACCGCTGCACCACCAGAGCTGCGGTTGGTCAATGAGGATTTTCGTGTTTGAAGCCCAATCCATCACCGGAGCTGCCGTTTCATATACTTCACCGGATGGTCCTTCTACCCGGTACTGTATGGCCAGCCTTTCAGAGGCTGCGGTACCGGACTGGATATCAGTCCGAATACGGAGCCGCACTGATCCGTCTTCCAGGTGCTCCTGCACAACGGATGCTTGTTTTATACGCCCATGGCTGTAACCTTCAAGCGTTATGCCGCCAATGATACCAACCGGTGGAAGCTGGGGACCCCAGTCCCATCCAAAATGGCACTGAACCTTGCGCAGGTAGGACACGCCCTTCTCGCCCATGCCCATGGCAGGCAGAGGCCGCTTGGAATGCTTTTGCTGTAAAAGCGGGTAGGGAGATCGAAATAGAATCCGGATGTGATTTTCCCCAACCTGCAGATAGTTCTTTACCGAAATGCGCCATGTGCGGTGGATGTTGTCTGTCCGGGCAGCCTCAATATTATTGATATAGAAAACGGCCAAGGTGTCCACGCCGTGGACGACAAGCTCCACATTTTTTTCTGCTATCAGACTTTGTGGTATCAAAAAGGTACGGGCATAGGTAAAATCTTGGTGAGCGATTTCTTTGGCTTTCTGTTCATTTTGACCCCAAAATGGATTTTCCAGAAGACCGTGTCTTATTAAATCCAAGTAATTACAACCGGGCAGTTGTCCGGTAATTTCCTGCCCGTCCTCCAGAATAAGCGTCCAGTTTCCGTGAAGTGTTGTAGTTTGCATTGTATCCTCCTTAGTATGTACCTTTATAAAGACGGCGGAAGCAGCTTTTCGCCCTCTTCACGACTGATTTCCCCATTATTAACCTGAGCCATCACCTGTACATAATTGTCTCGCAGCTTATAGTTTCTCAAGAAAATGAAAAAACCAATGACAACACCAATACCGGGCACGATAGAGATTAGAAAAAACAGCGTGTCGGTTACAATATCCGGCTGAACGGCTCCGGCTCCATCCACAAAGCCCACTATGCCCAGCACAAACATCCCAAGCGATGCAGACATTGTGGAAATCGCTTTTACAGTAAAAGTCTGCAGGGATACGGAAACAGGGGTAATGTCTTCACCGGTTTTAAAGCGACCATATTCAGCACAATCTACAATATACAGAGCGATAAATGTTTGAATAAATGTCAAGGCGCTGGTACGAACACAGGACAGAACCACAAATAACACAATGTTGGAATAACCGATGAAAAAGATGGCCAGGCTGGCCACAAAGGCTGTCACAAAGCAGGCCAGATATATATAGTACTTATCTACTCTCTTAATAATAGCGGGGACAAACGCGACAATAACAACGAACGAGAGTAGTGGGATGGTAGTAATTACAGAAATCATGTGTGAACCGCCCAGACAATGGATGGCAAAGTAGGAAGCGATCGTCGAGGTGGTGTTGGTGACGTTGGCAATAAATACTGCAGTACATAGAGCGAGCAGATACTTGTTCTTGACCACCGCCATCATAATATCCTTCAGAGCAGGTGCCTTTCCAAATGAAAAATGACGCTCCTTTACAGCAAACCCGAAGGGAAGCATACAACCAAGTCCGATAACAGCCAGCAAACCAACTGTGGTAAACCATCCCCACCTGGGGTAAAGATTCGGCAGCGTCAGGGTTACCAGGACGGCGCCCACCATAGTGAACAGTCTCGCACGGGTAAGAATTCCTCCCCGTTCCGATACCTGGTCGCTTATTGTTGAAATCACGGAAAAATATGGGATATCGCACATGGTATAGCTCATCCCCCAACAGATATACAGTGTTGCGGCCAACAACGTTTTTACAGAAGCGGAAAGTCCAGAAGACAGTCCAAACAACAGTACAGTAAAAATAAAAATCAATATTGGAGACAGCTTGAGCCATGGCTTGTATTTGCCGCCTTTGAGGCGGCTTTTAGACACAATAACACCAAATAAGGGGTCGTTGACCGCGTCCCAAGCCCTGGCAATCAAAAAGATCGTTCCCACCGTGGCGGCTGAAATACCGATATCGGTCATGAATAGTTGCAAATAACTGGCTGCAATGGTATAAAAAATGATTTGTCCAAAAGAAAGGGAATAGTATAACACCCTTTCTTTCGGAGATGTCTGCCATGCGTTTTTTTCCTTCATCACGCACCTCCTAATTATCTAGATTCTAAAAAATTTCGTTACACTTGTATTTTATAGCGATTTTTGTTATGCTTGTTTTGTATTTCTCATATTAATTAAGTATTTGTCAGGAGGTTTATCTATGGGGGACCAGAGAGCAAAGCGAGAGGCCAAACGCATAATGTCAAGCGGGTTTAGGCATCACGACCGCGAAACAGAACAAATGCTGATTTCTTTACTGCTTTTGGGGGGAGAAGACGAACTCCGTCGGCCAACGATCAGTTTAGATACCTATGCCGATGTTCTGGCGCCCACCCCTTTTCGCGCTATGCAGAATGGGGCGATTTGCCTGATTACCGTGATGTGCCGTATTGCAATCGACTTAGGTGTCAATTCCGAGCAGAGCTTTGCCCTCAGCGACTATTTTATTTGTGAAGTGGAGCGCAAGCATAATAAGAATGAATTGGAATCGTTTGTGCAGGATATCACTATTACATTTTCTGAATTAGTCCGTACCGAGATGGTTAAAAACTACTCCCTGCCTGTTACTAAGGCCGTCCGCTACATCCGTATGCATCTTTACGAATCTTGCAGAGTGGAAGCCGTAGCAAAATATGTAGGCCTAAATGCCCGGTACTTTTCCACACTGTTTAAACAAGAAGTCGGGCAAACCCCGTCTCAATTTATATGTAATCAAAAAATGGCTGAAGCTGCCGCATTATTGACACAAGGTAATTATGGTGTAACAGAAATAGCTGAAATGCTTGGGTATTGCAGCGTTACTTATTTCTCATCGGAATTCAAACGTGCTTATGGATGCAGCCCAAAACAGTATTCACATTAAAATCCATACAGTATCTTGCTGAAAGAAACTTTCCTCTCTGGTTCCTCATAGATAAATCTCCTGACAAATACTTAATTAATATGAGAATTACAATACTATCATAACAAAATTCACTATAAAATATATGTGTAGCGAAATGAAAGGAACGCCAGTTGATTGCGGATAGAGAGGTAGTACCTATTGAAAAAGAAAAATATATTAATTGCTTTTACTGTGGCAGCTGTTCTGGTCACAGCATTCACTATTACCGCTTTAGTTGTGGCCGGACGTCATTTCGTTGGGCCGTTGAAGGGATTGGTAGTCAATCGGATTACCAGCGATTATCCAGTAGATAGCAACCAGGGCGAAGTGGTCTTTTATGGTGCGTCAAACTTCGCGCTTTGGACAAATATGGAAGCAGACCTAACCGGTTTCAAGGTTCAGAATCATGGATTTGGAGGTAGTACCGATAAGGATCTGGTAAGTTACGCCGATAAACTGTTGTATCCATATAATCCTACTGTTGTATTTTTTCAAACAGGATCTAACGATTATGTTAATTTGGAAGGTACGGATGAAGAAAAGCTTGAGCAATGTATGGCATATAAAAAAGAGATGTACGATACTTTCCATGAAAAATTACCTGATACCGTTTTTGTTGTCATGAGCGGTCTGCTGCTGCCTGGAAGAAGTGAGTACGCCAAATTGACGATGGTAATCAACCGACAACTGGAGAGTTTGTGTAATGAAAGGGAATATATGATTTTTGTTGATGCCAGTAAAATGACATATGATAGCGAAGTTTTTAATGAAGCCATATTTAAGGATGATGGTATCCACTTAAATCATGAGGGACAGATTCTCTGGGCAAACGATTATATCATTCCAGCCCTGGAGAAGGTTGATGAACTGCTCGTCCCGACAGGTCGTACCATACGGGCAATTGCTGAATAAAGCGTTAGCTATTCATCCCCCTACTTTATAGGTAAAAATAAGAGCTTTTGACAACTTAAAAAGAAAAATTTCTTTATTTTCTTTCATCCTCCTGCTGAATTCAACAACAAAAAATATCCCCTGTAAAGGTCTGATACGCACCACTGCGTGGACTTTTCGAAAGCTATTAGAGATATTCTACTTCCTTACTCAAATACAATTTGAACCGTATTTTCATTAATATTTCGTTCTACCTGATCTATAATATCAATTACTTGCTCCTCAGTTATTTTTTCATCCTGATGCGGTGGTTCCCAAGCCTTCATTGAATCTTTGTATACTACAAATTTCTTACCAATCAACATTTCTCCATCTGCTTTTAGTACATAGCCATTTTCTAAATCAAATTTAATATAAGAACTACTTCCTGTAATTTTCATGGTAGGTAACTACCTCCTTTATTCTCTAGTAACGCAGAAGGTAGAAACCCCCGACAGACCCGTACGTGCCCAATTAAGGCATACGGTTCCTCGTACAATCTTCTGCATTACTATACTTTCCATAGATGAACTGTGATTTTCGGTTTTAATAGAGGATTATACCTCAGCAATTTGCCGTAACTCTCCCAGTTCATTTTCTTTTTGCCGCCTCTTCGATTTAATGCCTTGAATAACATACGTTCTACATAACGATATTCTCATTTGTATCGAATTCAATATCATTAAATGTATTAAATCACTTAATTCTTGTTTAGTGGCATAGCTTCGGAATAATCCGTTATTATCTAAATAGCCGCCACCTTTGTTTTGTACTCTAAAATTCCTATCTTCTGCTAAAAGAGTCAAGTAATTCTGTTGCATTTAATTCGCATATATTCAGATTTAAATCCAAACCAATCAACTCAATCAGCATTTCTGAAATCATTTCAAAAAACAAAGGACTTGACCCCACTTCACAATTAGCAGCATAATCAAAATGTAGATTACAGTTCGGAAAAAATTTTGCTTCTTTAATTCCTTCCATAATACCCGCTTCTACATGCTTAAGATATTCTTTTGGCAAGCCTTTATAAACATAATTATCATTAAATAAAATTGAATCAGTGTATTTAATAGTATTCTGTGCAGTATATGATATTTCAAAACCAACTATATCTTGCTTGTCATTAGGAATTAATCTACATGCTAGCAGACCATAACAAATCCTACCTCCCTTTGATAGTGAAACTTCAAGACCTATTAATTGGGGAATGATTATTTTATCGCATTTTCTTTCAACAAAGCCATTTAAGCGTTCAAAAATATAATCATTTACCATTGGTTCTTCATCAATAATTAGTTTGACCTGTACGTTTTTGTACTCATAGTTTTTCTTCATATACCCCCTATCTTTCTATGCCCTTAAAATTCAAACCATACATTATTCCACCAGCTCGGTTCCATCGGAATTACATCTGGATGGTAAACACTGTAAGTTCTGAATCAATACCATCTCCAGTATTTTGCGCCTTGTGCAACAATCAATCTATCAATCCACTTCGCAAAATCACCTTTAATATTTACCCAATCATCAACTCGCTCCCCTTGCTCTCCATCAATAA
>Ga0153940_1001225_pt1 | contig 11723 bp, 11 predicted proteins | sample TSNJ024MetaG_FD_104736 | JGI IMG/M metagenome (GOLD analysis project Ga0153940, IMG submission 104736) | Attine ant fungus gardens microbial communities from New Jersey, USA - TSNJ024 MetaG | ecosystem: Host-associated > Fungi > Mycelium > Unclassified | place: USA: New Jersey, Brendan T. Byrne...
AGCATTCTTGCCAAAGAATGAGGATTTCAGTTTAATTGACTTGGTATAAAAATAGCTGACAGTTTGATGTGCCTACTGTCAGCTGTCTTTAAAGTTGATATACCCAAAGTTCAGAAAGAACCAGAAAAACTGCATAGGCTTTTTTATTTTGAATGATACCCATATTTATATCCATTCCTTTCTCATCTTCCGCCTTCATAAATCTCCAGGAAGATGACTTCTCCCTGAAGATTTAGAGTTAATCTTTCTTATTTGCTGCGATAGCCTCATCTACCAGCTTCACAAACTCATCTGCACTCATATCTCCGCCGGCAAGCAGAAGCATATTATCCTGCATGATTGTATTTGTGTCTGCATCAAGATATGTATCCCAGGGTTTCAGAAAATGTTCCCCGGTGCCTTCCATGTCCTCTCTGATTCTCAGGTATAAATCTGAAAATTCCACATCTTGGGGAAGTTCTGTTTTAATTGGTGACATCTGCTTTTTTTCAGCAAAGAGTTTTGCATAATTGTCGATGATGTACAATGCAAAATCTTTTGTCTTTTCATCAAACGTTTCCGCATTAAACGCCATTCCTATTCCAGAGTTTACACAGAATTCATTCGCGCCTGTTTTTGCACCTTCTGCTGTAGGCAGATAGAAATAGTCGATTTTGCCCTGGTCATATAAATCCTGCATTGCAACAATTTCCCAGTCACCAATATAGTACATTGCTGATTTTCCTTCTATGAACATATTCTGTGCTGTTGCATAGTCTGTAGCTGCAAATCCATCATTGAAATACTGGCCCATATCCTTTAAGAAGTTCACTGCTTTCATTCCTGTTTCACTTCCCATTGATTCTTTACCGTCTCTCAAATCAATAATGTAATCATTCCCAGCTTCTCTAAATGGCATCATTGCCAGATATCTCTGTACCGGCCAGCGGTCAATTCCATCCACCGAAATCGGTGTAACTCCATTTTCTTTCAGAACCTTGCAAACCTCTAACCATTCATCCATAGTTTCAGGAGCACTCAGGTTATACTTCTCAAATATTTCTTTGTTATACCATGTCATTTCAACGTGATATTCCAGGGGCAGTGTATACATTGATCCATCGGTAAATTCCTGATATTTCAGCGCGATAGGATAAAACTTATCATATCTGTCATTATCTTCAAGAAATTGCTTTACATCGACGAGCATTCCTGCATCTACCAGTTCCTGGCAATAAGGGTCTGCATCAATGTCGATAATATCCGGCATATTTCCCCCTGCTATTAAGGTCTTGAGTTTTTGCAGGTAGGATGGCCTGTCCGCCGTGGTTTCAATCTCAATTTCCCACTTTCCGCCCTTTTCTTTACTATATTCGTCTGCAATCTGGCGCATGGACTGGTCTATCGCGCCGTCTACCGGTCTTGATGTAAACCAGGTAACCTTCGTCACATCGCCTTCTTTACTTTCTTCTTTGTTGGAACCACATCCAACGAGCAGGGATGTAAGCATAACACCTGCTAATACCAGACTTAAAACTCTTCTCTTCATAATTCCTTCCCTTCCTTGGCTTCCTTACTCTTTGACAGCCAAACTGCTTACTTTCACTTTTCCCTGTATCACATAAACTCCCAGCTTTCCACCCTTGTGGTCATACATTCTGGTGGAAAGAGCTACTTGATCATTAATGTACAGTACACAAATATCATTTTCCCTAACCAGTAAAACATCAAACCTATCTGCCTTCGGAAGAAGGCGCTGAGTTTCTATTTGATATGGCATGTCACCGGCAATCTGCCACTGATAGTATCCTTTGTTTGTACGCGGCCACATATCCCATGCCACAAGGTTATTATGTGGATTCATTCTTAAAAAATAACCTTTTTCCATCCCTTCATCGGTATGAAGGGCAATTCCAAACTCGGTTCCTTCCATCACTTCAAAGGTACATTCCAATGAAAACCTGTCCGCCGGTGAATCATAAAGTACCGCCCCTAATGTTTCACTCTCTAACACCTGCTCCTTAAATTCACCATTGTAGGTTACCGGGCTGCTTATTGGAAAGTCCTTCTTGTAGAAATTTTTCATTCCGTCTACAGGTGTTACATATAATTCAGGAGAATTTTCCTTCTGCCTGATTTCATGGAACACCATTGTTCCGCCCCAGTTCCAGGGACCAAAATCTGTCTCGCCTTTTTTGCTTGCAATCCACCCGAAAGCAAATCTCCTTTCACCGTCTGAAGCAGTTTTAATTGCATAATTCGCTCTGGTATCAAAAACATCATCCTCAGGTATGATCCAGGGCCCTTTCAGGCTTTTTGAATAACGGAAATGCGTGGTAAACCGGTCCGAAAAGGTAGAAAATACCAGATACCAATAATCTCCCATCTTAAACACTTCAGGACACTCCATTGTAATGTACATTTCTGGATAGTAAAATGGCTCTGCATATTTCCAGTTCATCAAGTCTTTTGATTTAGAAAGAGATACGCATCCCCCTCTCAACTCTCCACCGTCTTTTATCCTGGAGGCAAGAAGCATATAATAACATTCTTCTTCCTCATTCCAGAACACATAGGGATCTCTCCAGTCAAACTCTTCGTATACACTGCCGTCAGAATTATATATGAAATCCGGCACTGTTTCAAGATGGTTCAGATCACTGCCAGCTGCCTGCATAACCGCCTGCACACTTTTACCGTTTACCTTATAATCCTCGTTATATGCTGTGTAAAAAGCATGATATACATTATCCTTATCTTTAATTATGGATCCTGTATAAATATTCTTATTAGGCTCCTTGTCCCCGCCACGCTTAATCGCTTCACCTTCATAATTAACGTTTACAAAATCCCTCGTAGTTGCCAGATGCCATGTTGTATCTTCCGCATATTGCTCTTTATAACTTCTTGGATCATGCAAGTAAAATGCATAGTATGTTCCGTTATCATAATATGGAATCAAATCTCCCACCCATGCATCCTCTGGTCTGTAAAACAAGTTTTTCAATTCTTACCTCTTTCGTGCATTTAGCGCTAAATGCACTATTTAATTATAAAAAAGCACTGCTTATTTACATATATAATACCATCAAAAAAATGCTTATAGCAATAGATTTCAACTACATTTTAAATGTTCTGCACAATTATACATCTTTGAATTATACTTTTTGTACAAAAGATATAGATTCAATTCACATTTTCGTGCATTTCGTGCATTTGCATTTTTTTAGGTTCCCTTTATTCATTATTTATGATAGAATATTCGTATACGGAGGGAAATAGCCATGAAATGCACAATAAAAGACATTGCAGAGGCTTTACAGCTGTCGCGTAATACAGTTGCAAAAGCGCTCAAAGGAAGTTCAGAAGTGTCCATGTCCACACAGCAGAGGGTTTTTCAGAAAGCCCAGGAGATGAATTATTTCACCAGCCATGAAAAACCAAATATCAGCCCTGAGTTTTCGCCATCAAGCAATGGTTCGGTTCTATTCTTAACTAAAACACTGGCAAATGATTCGGAATTTTGGGGGAAAGTGTTAAAAGGACTGGAGAAAATACTTTCTTCATCTAATTACCGCTTAATTATAGCTACCATGTCAGACAGTGATTTAAAAAAACTGCAGTTTCCCCCTGCACTAAATGATCCGTCAATAAAAGGTATCATCATTGTTGAAATATGTTACAAGTCAGTTTGTAAAGCACTCCTTCGCTACAATCTGCCTATCGTAACCGTGGACATGCCGAAAGATTATTATGATTTGTTGGGTGAATTTGATATTGTTACAATGGAAAACAGGAAGAATATATACCGGATCACTGAGAAGTTAATTTTAAAAGGATTAAAACGCTTTGCTTTTGTAGGGGATCTGTATTCTGAAAATGTAGGCCGGGGATTTTTAGAACGGTATAAATCATTAGAACTGTGCCTTAAAGACCACGGACTTCAACTGGATAAGGCTTGCTCCTTCTTACATAAAACCGAAGAAGATTATAGAAATTTTCAAAAGGTATTAGAGATGATGAAGTCGCTTTCCTCACTGCCTGATGTTTTTGTGTGCGGAAACGACTGGACTGCTATTCAGATCATGTATGCTTTACAATTTTTAGGGTATAAAATTCCCAGAGATGTGAACATTATCGGTTTTGATAATATCCCTGCATCGGAGCACATTGTTCCTTCACTCACAACTATAAATACACCAAAAGAGTATCTGGGAATCGCTGCTGCAAGGCAGATCATCGAAAGAATCGAATATCCAAACTCGCCATGTGTTTTTTCCCAATATGCAACCGAACTTATTGAGAGGGATTCTACGCTGGATTAAAACAACTTACTAGCATAAGCTGCATCCTCGCTTTTACGATATATGCCCCACCTACCTGTACGGCATGTGCTTAAATCCTTTTTCAATTTCCTCATCCGTTGCATTCTTATCTATATAAATGCACTCAATCCCATCACACAAGAGTGGTAACTCTTCTCAGATATTACTATGGCACAAAAAAGAAGGCTTTCCTTCACTATAGGGGAAGCCTTCCCGCTCATTCTTTATGCCAATAGGATATTCTGTTATTTTAATATGCTATACACACATTCCAGTAAAGTTATGGAAAGAACAATGTTAATCACCCTGAAATGCTTCTGATATACTTTCTGTATCAATACCCCCATACCTATCCATGTCATTGTTGCGATTGTTCCAATGGTAGCAATGATCAGCTCAAATAAAAGCAATGTCCACAGAGACGTACTGTAATCCGTAATATAACCGGTTAATGCAGTCATACCGAATAAGTATATTTTCACATTAACAAACTGCAGAAAAAAGCCTTTTGCAAAAGATGCCGATTTTTCCGTATTCCCTGCCGGTGGCCGGCTTACTGCTATATGGATTGCCAGCCAGAGAATATAAGCGGCACCCACATATTTCATAATGCCAAGAGAATCTGGCAAAAACGTACTTACTCCATAAACAAAAACCGCACAAATAATCTGTACAATATAATAGCCCGTAAATATTCCCCAAAAAAGAGGCTTCCCTTTTTTATATCCATAATTCGTAACTGTATTAAGAGCCAAAATATTTCCCGGTCCTGGTGTAAAAGCATTGATTACAGAATAAACTAAAAAATTACCTAAAACATACCCCGGAATCATACGCACCCTCCTGTCGCTGCAATATTTAGAAAAGCCGGTTCCGCTGCACCTTCTTTTCCATCGTCAACATTATATCACGGGATTATGGAAAATAGGTAATTCTTTATTTTTATCACTTTCCATAGTTTAAACCTATGTTTGCTTTACTTGAAATTTCATTAAAGCCTCAATATATATCTTCCCTAATTCAGACAGCTCCTTATCTTTATTCAGGATATATCCTATCTGCATAACATCATCTACGCCAAGGGGAATAGATACAATGGAGTCTCCATGCAGATACCGTGGGAAAATACCACTCGAAATCGTATACCCATCCAAACCAACCATCAGGTTTACAATGGCTGCACGGTCACTGACCTTGACACTTTTATCTGCTGTTTCATGGCTAAAAAGTTCCTCTGCAAAATTAGAAGATTCATAATTTCCCTGTACAAAGCTAAGCCGTGGGTAGGGCTTCAAATCTTCCAGCGTAATCCGTTCCCGCTTTGCAAGCGGATGGTTATTCCTGATAAAAACATGGGGAGCCGCTGTAAACAGTTCATAAAAATGCAGGTTGTTCTCTTCAAAAACTTTTCTCAATACATTTTCATTGTTATTGCAAAGATAAAGGATTCCTAAATCACTGAACCTGTTTCTTACATCTTCTATGATCTGGTGTGTCTGGGTTTCATTGAGGATAAACTCATATCGTTCTTGCCCAAAACGCTGCACCATTTCTACGAAAGCATTTGCAGCAAACGTATAATGCTGTGTAGATACGCAAAAGCGGCTTTTTACAGACTGGCTGTTAATATATTTTGCTTCCAGTAATTCCATCTGTTCCACTACCTGCCTGACATATCCCAAAAATTCCATCCCCTCTTTCGTAAGAGCCACTCCTGCCCGGCACCTGCTGAAGATAGTAATTTTCGCTTCCTTTTCTACCTCTTTCACAGCACCGGAAAGGCTGGGCTGGGAAATATATAGTTCTTTCGCCGCTTCTGTAATGGAACCTTTTTCTGCTATGATTAGCATATATCTTAATTGTTGTAACGTCATGGCTTCTCCACCTTCATAATGTATTTCTTAGTTTATTGCAGTCTTTATTATATCAAATTTCTACTCTGATTACAAACAACGGTCATCCAGATTTTCGCAGTACTAGACGTCATCTTTTGAAGCACTTACGAATTAACAAATAGTCTTGTTATCAGATAGGGGATAAATATTATTTAATTTATAAGATGTCATAAAAGGATGGAAGATAGCACAAAATGGTACGATATTTATAATGACTGATAATAATAGTAAGATGGTTGAGTTTGGTAAAGAAATATTTGGTGTTTGGAATTTCATCACAAGAAGGTGATTTTAAGATTTTGGAAGCAGTCAATGTATTATGTGGCAGTTGGTATACTAATTCTATTCTTGATGTTGATACCAGTAGTTCTAAGAACACTTAATAAAAGGCATTTATTACGAAGCTTACAGAGTGCGGAATAGGTTATCAAACAACGGATACATTACCAATTATAACTGGAACGGATAAAAGCTATATTACAGCAAGTCGTCAGGCAGAAAGGTACTTTGCAAAATGATAAGGAGTTTTAATACAAAGGAGTATTTATATATTTCGAAAGATTCACCGGAATTGCATTTTCAAAATATGCAACTGAAGTTTGTGGATCAGGTATGTCTTTTCTTAGTAATGCTTCTTCAACATATGCTAAACTTCCCGTAACAAAAAAAGTAATTGAGTCATATAAGGCAGGAGTAATTTCATCATGATAAACTTCTTCAATTAAACGAAAGTAAAGTTCTCTAAAAGGTGTTATGACTGATCTGCGGAAATTATTTTGCCCCGTATACTTAAATACATTAATAAAAAAAGAACTATGGTCACATATAAGCTCTGCTGTGAACAATAACCATAAATGAAAATTCAGATCATCTTTATGTTCGTTATAATAATTTTCCAATATTGTGATGCAACATGAATTAATAAGTTCGTATTTATCATTAAAATAATTATAAAAAGTACGTGTACTTAAACTGCAGTTTTTGACAATATCTTTAACGGCTATTTTATCAATCGTGTTTTTGGAAAATAGTTCTATGGCTGACAATTCTAATAATAGTTTGGCATCTGGTTTTTTAATCATGTTCCTCCTAAAGTTCACAATAACTAAAATTTGTGAATTTACTTTATAAATATAAACAAATGTGAATGTAAAAAAACATTAACATATTCTATAATGAGATTGCAACAACTATATTTTGGATTATTGTTAGAGCTTTTACAAATGCTAAATAAAAATATTTATTATGGAGGTACAGGATTATGAATAATGGCTATCAAAAACTTATCAATGTTTATGATGGAAAAGATCCGAATGATGAAAATTGCAAAGGTGTAAATCATCCTAATATTAAAATGTTAATGGGTATGATTACGGATCATCAGGCTGAAATATGCACTATAATTCCTGAAGATGGTTATCTGTCAGCAGAAGAAATCGCTGAAAAATGGGATTCTAAAGTTGAGGATATTGTTGATGATTTAAATGGAGCCTTTGTTGGAGGAGTTTTATATCGAAAGGAGTTTGATGGAGTTTCAAAATATCGTAGAGCACGTTTCATGCCAGGTGTTGCGGAACATTCATTAAGAGCTTATGCCGATGAAAAAACTGCAAATATAGATGCTGCTGCAGGGTTCTATCATCAGAATGCTTTAGAAACGGCAGGTCAGCTTGCTAATATTCCAATTGGAAGAGGGATTATGCGAGTTATTCCGATTGAAGAAGCAATAGAAGTAAAACCCCAGACTGCTTCATATGAACAGCTTCAAACTTACTTAGATCAAAGTGATTTCTATACAGCTGTAGATTGTCAATGTAAATTATCGGGAAGAATATTAGGTGAAGCAAGTCCGCATCCTTATGAGAATATGTGTATTCAAATAGGCGAAGAGGCTGAATATTATATTAATACCGGACGGGCTGAAAGGATTTCAAGAGAAGAAGTAGAGAAGATATTAAAACGAGCAGAAAGACATGGGCTTGTACATCAGATTTTTAATAATGAAGGTGAAAATAAAACAAGTATGATCTGTAATTGTGATGGTGATAGCTGTGGTATTTTAAGGCATCTTCACTGGATGAGGGTTCCAGATCATTCCCGATCAAATTATGTATCAGAAATTGATCCGGAGAAATGTGTTGCATGCGGCGCGTGTGTTGAAACATGTCCTATGAATGCAATTAAAATGGGAAACAAATTCTGTGATTTAGAAGGTCAGGTTCCAAAGTGGGAATCGACAGTAAGAGATAGTGAATGGACAGAAAAAGATTTTGATAATGATTTCCGTAAACGTATTATGGTAAATGAACAGGGATCCAGTCCATGCAAAGCAGCATGTCCTGCACATATTTCAATTCAAGGATATATTAAGAAAGCCTCAGAAGGAAATTATGAAGAGGCTCTAAGAATTATTAAAAGAGATAATCCGTTTCCATCTGTCTGTGGCCGTATTTGCCCTCATGGATGCGAAGAAGATTGTACGAGAGGAAAGATTGACGAATCAGTAGCTATTGACGATATTAAGAGATTCATTGCTGACAAGGAAATGCAATCCAAAGATCGTTTCATACCAGAAATTTATGAAGATTATAACGAAAAAGTTGCAGTCATAGGAGCTGGTCCTGCAGGTTTAACCTGTGCTTATTATCTGGCTATTGAAGGGTATAAAGTAACCGTATTTGAAAAAAATGAGACTCTTGGAGGTATGTTAATTAATGGTATTCCTTCATTCCGATTGGAAAAAGATATTGTTGCTGCCGAAATTGATGTAATGAGACAGATGAGTATCGAATTTAGGACTGGTATTGAAATTGGAAAAGATATTACAATTTCTAAACTGAAAGAAGATGGATATAAAGCTTTCTATATAGCGATAGGAGCACAAAACGGAAGAAAATTAAATATTGAGGGAGAAAACGCCGAGGGTGTTATTAGCGGTGTCGATTTCTTACGAGATGTAAATTCTGAAAAATGTAATCCATTGGAAGGAAACACGGTTGTTATTGGTGGAGGAAATGCAGCAATGGATGTTGCCCGTGCAGCAATGAGACTGGGTAATAATAATGTAGGTATTTATTGCCTGGAAGCTGATAACGAAATGAATGCATCTATAGATGAAAAAGAAGAAACATTAGCAGAAGGCATTGTAATTCATAATGGATGGGGTCCAAAACGCATCATTACAGAAAATGGTAAAGTAACTGCTATAGAGTTCATGCGTTGTCTGTCAGTATTTAATGAAGAGAGAAGATTTTCACCAAAGTATGAAGAGAATGACACTATTGTCGTACCTTGCAGCAATGTCTTAGCTTCTATTGGGCAAAGTGCAGAATGGGGTAATTTGTTAAGTGATACAAATACTCAAACTAAAAATAATGGTTTTATTAATGTTGATGATGTGACTTATCAGACAATGGAGAAGGATATCTTTGCAGGTGGAGATATTGTAACAGGTCCTAAATTTGTAATTGATGCTATCGCTGGCGGAAAGTCGGGTGCTATCTCAATTCATCGTTATTTAAGGGGATATAGTTTGACGATGCAAAGAGAAAGAGAGTACAAGCCGTTTGCGAAAGAAAACGCTGATTTTTCTGCCTATCAAGCGGCAAGCAGACAACGCCCTGATTCAGTTGAGTACAAGAAAGCAATAACTACACTATGTGATCTGCGTCATGCTTTGACGGAAGAACAGGTTATGAAAGAAACTAAGAGATGTGTTGGCTGTGGTGTTTCGGTAGTGGATCCATATATGTGCATAGGATGTGGAGTCTGTCATACAAAGTGTGAGTTTGATGCTGTACATTTGGTAAAAAATCGTGATGTTGCTTCAGCAAAAACTGTAATGGATTGGGGAGCGGATGTTATGAAGTATGCAATGGAACGTACTGGGAAAATTATGAATCAGGATCACGAATAAAATGATAATAAGTAGGAGTAAATAACATGCATGAAATGCCAGTTGTTTTGAGCGCAATAGAATATTTGGATGATCTTGCAGATAAAAACGATATTAAAAGCATTAAAGAAGTTGTTATGCAAATAGGTGAAATAGCTCCTGTTATTCCTGAATATTTTGAAAAATATTGGCAATCAGCTATTGAACGATCTAAACATCTACAACAGTCAGTTTTATATATTGAAATCATACCAGGTATTGCAAAATGTGATCATTGCAACCATGAATTTAATATAGAAACGTACAATGGAATTTGTCCTGAGTGTCATTATCGTTATTGGAAAATTATATCAGGCAGGGAAGTAGACATTAAAGAGATTCATTTGTAAGAATATTATTAGAAAGAGAGGATTATGAACCAGTTTAAAGTTATAGAAGTAAAAAGAAGTGTATTTGAAAATAACGATCAGGATGCGGAACGTTTGAGAAAACAATTAAAAAAAGAAAAGATGTTTTTACTTAATCTTATGTCTTCTCCAGGCTCTGGTAAAACAACAACACTTCTTGCTTTAATTAATAAAATCAAAGATGAAATGAAAGTTGGAATTATGGAGGCAGACATTGACTCTGCAGTAGATGCGGAAATCATGGCAAATGCTGGTGTAAGAACAATTCAGTTGCATACCGGTGGAATGTGTCATCTTGATGCTGACATGACAAGACAAGGTTTGACGCAGCTTGAAACACAGAACTTAAATATCGTGGTATTGGAAAACGTGGGTAATTTAGTATGTCCCGCTGAATTTGATACAGGAGCGGTTAAAAATGCAACAATTCTTTCCATACCGGAAGGTCATGATAAGCCTTTAAAATATCCTTTAATGTATGAAGTAAGTGATTTGCTTATTATTAATAAATTGGATGTATTACCGTATTTTAATTTTGATAGGGAAAAAGTTGTGAAGTATGCCAGAAAACGGAATCCGGATATTGATATTATCTTTATCTCTGCTAAAACAGGAGAAGGAGTGGATGAACTGGCAGATTGGATTCGGAAAAATGTATCCGAATGGAATGCATAGATATCGGTTGTTTCATTTAGCCTTTTTATAGCGTCCATCTTGAGGCTTTTTTGCGTCAGCCGGGACAAGCCACAAATTTCCTTTCTTCACCGCGCCCGGTATACGCCTTTAGATAACTAAGGTGAGTTTTAGCGACACCGTTAAACTCGGAAGAAAACTAATGCTACAAAGGCAAGCCCCAATATTATGCTGATTCGTGCTGGCATATGTTTTTTCCCATATAAAATTGCTTGAACAATACATAAAAGCAACATGCCGCCCGCGAACAAGCCGGATATAATTACTTTTGGTTCATAGCCTTGATAAATTGAAAATGCTGCGAAAAGGGCAATAGCGCCTAATGCTATTGACACTACTATCTTGATTATCCACGCCCTATTGCTGGCAAATGCCGGGAAGTCTCCATGAAACTTCTTTGCGACTCCCAGTCCTTTACCTCTTGCCACATTAACTAAAAAAAACAAATTCGCCCCTATTTCGATCAAACCGACAATAAACATAACCCACATTGTAACTCTCATTTTAAGCCTCCTCAAATACTTCTACA
>Ga0153940_1001226_pt1 | contig 11722 bp, 9 predicted proteins | sample TSNJ024MetaG_FD_104736 | JGI IMG/M metagenome (GOLD analysis project Ga0153940, IMG submission 104736) | Attine ant fungus gardens microbial communities from New Jersey, USA - TSNJ024 MetaG | ecosystem: Host-associated > Fungi > Mycelium > Unclassified | place: USA: New Jersey, Brendan T. Byrne...
CCAAAACAAGTAGAAAAGACCTAGAAGTGTTTGAAGAGGATGAAGGAACAGAAGATCAAGAAGACGAGGATGATGATGAAGGAATTGAGGGTGAAGAAGGCGATGATGAGGACGATGTGGGAGGAGATGAGGAAGCTGGCCTAGACGATGTCATGATTGATCTCCAAGCACTCTCCGAGAGCAAAGGCAAACAAGGTCCCCCGAGTGAAAGTGAGAACGAGACAGAATCTGAAAATAGATTAAAGTCGTTGTCGTTCTCTGCAGAACGACATCCAACACCTGATGATCTCAAAAATACACTTCAAAAGACGAGGGAAGCAGATATAATGAAGGGTAAAGCAGTAATGAGACAAATGGCAAGTATGGATCTAACGACGTATTCTCGACTAACTTGATTTCAGAATATATGGGATTCGCTGCTTGATGCAAGGATCCGCATACAAAAGGTGACGATGACAGTGAACAAGTTTGAATCGGTGGGCCACTCCCCCAAAAGTTTCTTTATTCACTTTCTGAGTCGTCTTTAGTTGGATCCACTCAGTTGTCAGGAAGATGTGACCAAGTATCTTGAAGAATCAATGCTTTTGGCCGAGGAGCTGTCCGAGCTTGAAGAGGTTTGTTTTACGTTGTGTGATCTACCACTCTGCCTCATTTTGCCAGAATATCCTTAACATCAACGAGGGTACAACGTTACCACCGCGCAAAAAGCGTAGAACTTTGGAAGATGATGATTTGGCGAGCCAGGCAGCTTACTTCACCGAAGCGACCACTAGCGCAGCAAATCTAGAACAAGTGTACGTCGCTTGGACGTTTTTGACTACGATCACAAGGTCTCACTCATTCCAGCATTCATCCTTGGCTCGTCCAGACCCTCGGAAAGTGGTCTGCTAAGATTCAGGCTGTGGCTCCATCCGTCTTATTGCCTTCTAACCGTAATGCCTTTTCCAAAAAACCCCACATTATAAAGTCGGCCGTTGACATGGTCAACGAGGCATTGTCTGATTATCCTCGGTTGTTGCGTAAAACCCGAACAACTCGAGGAAAGGTGAAAAGTGAAGTTGATGATGAGGGAGAGGAAGATATTGGAGTATTTGATGACACAGACTTTTATCAACAGTTGCTCCGTGATGTCATTGAATCCAAAGGTGATGGGGCTGGTGGTATGGATGATTGGATAGCGCTGCAGCATGAAAAGAAGGCTAAAAAGAAAGTTGATACAAAAGCAAGTAAGGGGAGGAAATTACGGTATGTCTTGCTTCGATGCATATCAGAACGGTATTAATTTCCTCACCTTCTTAGCTATGAGACCCTTGAAAAGCTTCAGAACTTCATGGTCCCCGTCCCAGTCATTGGTGCTTGGCACGAGGAGCAGATTGATGAGCTCTTCGCGTCGCTGTTAGGCAAAGGATTTGAGAATTCTATTGTAGAGGAAGGTTCATTTAGAACTGAGAAGATAACAGAAGCTATTAGTGATGGTTTTCGGGTCTTTGGGTAGATATAGGACATGTGTTGGAGAAATAATTCACAAATTATTCACGTGGAGATCAGGCACTGTAGAGGAACACGACCAAATATGATGTACTCAGATGTACTCAAAGTGTACTCAAAGTGCTGCCACCTCAAGTTATTCAGGGGCTCGTTTGACGACAAACATTTCTGAGCAACATTCTAATTATAAGCTCTTGCCGCCAGGCGAACATTCACCATTAGACGCTTACAAACACAGTCCCTGACTTAACGCTTCTGAAACAATCAACCATGGATGAGGATGAGAATCCTTTTGGGGATGCTAGTCGCTTACCTTTGGAAACACCATCAACCTTCCAAACCACTCTTTCTGAAGCCTCAGACCAGCTGTCACCTTCCTCCTCCTCTCGCCCATTTTCTTCATCCGGTACTCGCAAGGGACAAGTCGATCCCAAGACCGAGTTCTGCTGTAGCACTGATCGAGCTTTGCATTCGGGAGATGATGTAGAGATCTTGGTACGTCGTTTTTAGCTTTCTTCAAAGCTCACTGACTGACCGTCTCTTAGATCACAGACGCGCAGAAGACGTCGGTTAATGCAAACTCACCCTACATCATATACATCATCAGAACTGGTGTATGTTACTCTTTTGTAAGGCAGAGAAGCGTCGTCGCTGATTTTGAGAATCAGAATGCAGAAGCTAAGCACCGCTACTCAGAATTTGAGTCATTCCGGCAATGTATGGTCAAGCTTTATCCAACGCTGATAATACCTCCCATTCCGTCGAAGAATACGATTGGAGATTATGCAGTCAAGCAGGCGAAGGCGAAAGAAGATGCAGCCTTGATCTCACGGCGCAAACGGATGCTACAAACGTTCCTTAACCGCATTGCTCGTCATCCTATATTGTCTAACGAACATGTGTTCCACCGATTTCTGGATGGGGAAGTATCATGGGTGCGCTCAGTGACTGTTTTTTTTCCTTTTCATTCACTCATGATTACAGATGGATGTCCTAAAATCACCGCCTATTACACTGTTGCCGAAGAACATCCTGAAAGCCCCTTCACATGACCCGACAGATCAGACCGCTTCTCCAGCATACAGTGTACTTTCTAATCCCTCCGCAGCTCATCCCCTCCGCAATCCTGATCAGAGATTCCTTGATTCCGAGGCCTTCACCCATAAATTTGCCAATCATTTGAGCGGTCCAATGGAAAAGATCACTCGAAGGGTAGTCAAGCGTTGGGTTGGTACGAAAAAGGTTCATCATCTTAAATTTAACATGCTGATTGCTTATGATAGACTGTGCACAAGATCACGCTGATTTAGGTGCTGCTTTGAATAGCTTTAGCCTGAATGAAACAGGGGCACTTGCAAGTGCGATCGAGAAGACGGGTCAAGCCGCAGACGCCACATATATGTCTACTACCAAACTGGTAAGTCCTTCTTACACTTGTAAGATAAATTGTTGAGTATATTTGAGTAGCTTCAGGACCTAGAGCAGAATTGGGCGGAACCATTGCACGAATATTCACAGTTCGCTTCGATCATTAAGAAACTGTTGGCTTATCGACATCAGAAGAATGTGCAATATGAAATGACTCAGGACGCACTCGTAACTAAACGTGAGTATTTAGAGGAGCTAGAAAAGAGCGAACACGAGGCTAGGCGGCTGGGAGAGGCTTTGGCGCGAGGGAGATTATCAGTTCCATCTAATCAGCCTAACCAACAACAGAATTCACCCACTTCTTCAAGTCAGGAGATTGTGGGAGAGGAGTCACCAGATAATGACCCAGTTGTAGAGCATAATCAGGCGAACTCCTGGCCGACAGCATTGCCGGCTCACCCTGGGCCAAATCCTGCTCGGCGAAAAATGAGGACTCCTGGTATGGGGCTCCTGAATGCTCTGAGTTATACTTTTCACGGAATGATGGATGTGGACCCCGAGACTGCTCGTCGTAATAGTATCACGAAGACAAGAGAAACGATTTCTCAGGTGAAAATGTCCACCTTGTACCTAGCGCGAGCGAAATGTCTGACCTTTCTCACACACAAGCTGGAAGATGCTCTTCACTTGTCAACTCAAGATTTGAAGTACTCGAGTTCCACAATCCAGGCGGACCTTGACAGGTTTCAGCGACAGAAAGTTGCAGACCTTCGGGAAATGGCAATTAATATGGCGCGAAGTCATCGTGAATGGTGTAAGGAAGTATGCTGGCTCTGCTATATCTAGGTGCACAGAATCAAGCCGATTGATGTTTCATTTGACAGAATTTGGAAGCTTGGGAGGAAGCAAAGAAGGATATCGATGCCATTCCAGATCACCCGAACAAATTACCTTCCCAGCCTGTGGTGAGCAACAACACAAGGTCCCAAGACAAGATACATAGTGCTGGTCCTTCAGGGACAAACCGCAGGGACTCAACAGCCACTGTCAATGGTCGTTAGCCAAATTTGTGTTCCATGCCTCCTGCGCAGATTCTGCCTTCCCCATTTGTCCGAGTCAATCTCTCAGTTCCTAGATATCTTTGATCTTTTGGTAGTGGAGACGGGAAGCAGTTCTTCGATTGATTTTGGGCTTTTCAGCATGGATATGTTTGATGGACGGGATCTGGGTGGTAAATGGATTACTTGTCTGTTGGGTCTTTTTGTGACTAGGAAAATACATCGTTTGTACACGTCCACCTTGCAGATGGATTTTTTCCCTTCCATAGACTGGGTATGAAGAAAGGGAGCAACAAAGCCTTTATGCTGATTCTGTAAGGGAATGATAAGCTTGGTCCAATCTTGGTAGTGTCATTCAATCCATCTCTTATGCTCTTCATTTTCCTGCTAGCCTATATTCTCGTGTCTTGAGGCGCCCAGTGTGTTTGTATGTCTTGTTCTGTATGTTGGTACTTGTCTGGCAGCCTTAGTTTTATAACAAGAATAGAACTATCAAGACACTTAGTCTCAGTCTGATGCATACAGAACTATATTGATGTACCTGCCAAGGTTAAGATACTCAGTTTAAAATACATCAGCAAGACATACATTAATGTTAAAATCAATCAATCACCTCAGTCTGATGTGTACAGATGTCTGCCTTCAGCACAACTCACTACTCCCACAGACTGTGGAGGAAGGGAATGTAGCTTACTGGCTCCAACACAATGCACTGCTTCCACAGACACCTGGAGGAAGGGAGCATAGCTCACTGACTTCAACACAACACATCAATCGAGGAAGATTTTGACACTGCATTGTGGGAAAGGTGTGCCATGTGTTGCGTTTTTGCCATGCTGTCATGGATGACACAGCATCATTGGCAGAACAAACAACAATATTTAATTGGATCATGGTTATTGTCTTTGATACTCTATTCAAGGTTAGTCCGGCTCTCATAAGTCCTTTCCGCTCCTATTGTCACTGGAATCTCGATGCTATCCAGCAGCTTCTGGCTTGATGAGAAGACGGTATACGTAGTAGACAGCTGCATAACCTAGAAAGGGTTTTGCTGGGCTGACTGCCACAAATGAAGTTGGTCGTCGTCTTTTGTTATTCAAAATAGACTCGTGGTAAAAAGGCTTTCGGAAAATGAGAAGGCATTTCTTGCTGCGCTCCTTCCTCTCTTGGGAACTCTCCCTCATTTCTTTTTGTCTTTGAAATTATCGGGGCGCTCATCTTTATTTTTATCTATGTTGCCTAGCTTTCTGCATTCTTATTGGGCCGTCAAATCTACAGGGGTATCTACCTATCCAGGTCCTCGCGAGGCATCTGATTGCATCTGTATCTCCAGTCGTCTGCTTCGTCTAATCTAGCTAGCCCAAGTGGCGTTCTAGGCCTTGTTCCGAACACTTGAAAGTATGGAGTGGGAATATCAAAATACCTAGTCGAAGATATCCCTCAACAGGCCCTAGGTTCTCCTGTCATGTCCTGCCTCATATTAGATACATACGGGGATCGCTTTATTCTCAAGTACGCTCAAGACTCGATAGATAGGAAATCAACATGCTAACACTGTCGATATTTTTATGGGTATTCATTCATCAGAAAGACAAATGATATCACCGCAATTCGTTCCAGCAATTCGTTTCAGGAGAGTCCTGGACCTGCTGCAAAGCTGCAATTTCAGGCGCAAAATTTGAATCTGATCTCGTTCCGCGTCAGAATGTCCTCGGTAGCTCGGATGTACTGAACTCTAGCGTCAGTGAATGTACCACCCGATCACCGCGACATATCTTCACTGAGGGCCCTATACTTGTTTGGCATTCTTGCCAACGTTCGAATCACCCTCGTGACTTGCCTCGCTGTAACCTGTAATCAAGGAAGAAATGTATCGGATTGCTCTAAGCGTTCTGCAAGATGAATTACATAACGTAGCTAGTATCCCCGAAGCTGTCAATTGAACAATTGAACTGTCGCTCAGTTTCGTTCCTTTATTCATGTGGTGTTAGGGATGTGCGTTCCCAGCTACATGATAGTCTCGGACTGTTTGAGCTACCCCTATCACATTTGAGTATCAGAGTCATGACCCACATTTGAGGATCCAATGAGGATGAACTTACATACAGTCCGAAGCTCGAGTTCCTTTGGATAGGTCAAACGCCTGGATTACATGTCAGGTTCTTGAGCGCCCACCGGCAAAGCTCCTGTCTTTGATGGCCCGATTTGGCAGAGGGCATACAGTTGCTAGTATCAGCAAGGAGCAGTATATGACCAGGAGACTAGTCTCCTTCTTTCACGGAAGAACAAAAATTATCACCGCTGACTCGTCGGATTTTCCATTTCATGTATTGGTGGTGTTGACATTTTTTTACCGTCACCTGACATTTTTCAACGCACGCGGGCCTCGTAGTTGACTGAAAATAATTTTGATAGGTTTACAATCTTCAAGGTTTACTGCCGCCGTGAATTTTACCATTGTCCACTGTACAACCCAAGACAATGAGTTTTCATCATAATTCTAGGCAATAGAACCGCAATTTTTTTCTAAAATCATCCATTTATAACGCGGGGCTCGGTGGCAGTCCGCGAAATAGAACCGCAATTCTACTCAGCAATCGCCATACACCAAATAATCAATCCACAAGAAGGCTGTAAACAGTTGATATGCCCCGAGGACAAACTCAGACCATTTTGTTGAGAGAATTTTCTATGCTATATTCCCACAAACTAAAATCAGAAAAATAGAAAGTCTCTTGAGATCTTCAAATAGTTATATTACTCGAGTGAAAAAAACGGAGCCCCTGCGGCAAGGACCCTCCTGAAATCTTAACATTAACTTTCTGCCAACCAGGAAGATATCAGAGGGGTATCCTTGACAGTCTAGGCTCAGGGTACCCCTTCATGGAATCCACAAGACAAGAGGGCGGTTCCTATCCAATAGGCACAGACGGAGCGCAAAAATTATCCTGAGTGCTGTTCCTGTGTTCCCAATTGGCTGGCTGGAATTGAATCAGTCGTGATGCAGGCAAAGCATTTCCTCAAGGTTGAATGTTGGGGTTGCTGATGAAGAAAAATAAATTAATGACAATAGAATTTCTTGACAGTTGCAATGGGTAAGTCGAGGTGCTGTATATCCGGGACGGAACAAACTCTTAGTGCCCAGAATCATATGGTACTTCGAAGCATAACAGGTGTCATGAGATTCAGCCCTACGGACTCAAGTGGTGTTATCGTTGGACCCTGTCGTGGAGATGTCGGCATTTTCTTGCTGCCTAATCTTCTGAATCTTGGCGCTCACCTATGTAAAAAGTCAATGGACGGATATTGTACGGTGACGGGTAGATGAAATACGATTTACGTTTCGGATGTGTATGGCGGTTTGCTCGAATCCATGTTCTTTGCTACGCTTGTACATTTCAAGCGCCTGAACTAGTTGACCGGCTGGAATGAAAAAAGAAACCCACACACGATGAAGGTGAGGATATATTAATATTAGACAAAGGACTATCGCGGGTTTGAATACAAGGGAAACAAAGAAAAAGAACTGACTGGCTTCCAAAACAGCGGCATAGTTGAAGGCTGATTCAGAATCCATTGCATGAAGATAAGCCATACTGGTGAGTGCCGTCAAATCAGAATGGCAAGATGGAATGTGGGTCAACCTACTAGAGGTGGTGTAAAGCAAGGTCCGGTCGAGGAACTATGATGATTATTAGGTGCTAAAGACGACAGATACCTGACATCGACATACCAGGTGATTCAATGTAAGCATTTGCAAGATCTGATCGGAATCAGTGTATGTAAAAAAATGAAAAAAACGCTCGGTATACACATATGTGGATTTGAACTCCATGGCTCGAATGCAATCGACTCTTTCCATGCGGATATCGCGTCGTCATATTCCTCTGTCATCTCTCATGATATATAGGTGGCACTCTGAAGAAGCAGGAAAACTGACTGAGATGGTAGTGAGTCAGGCCAAGCTTGAAGAGCAATTCAGCGGTTTTCTTGATTTCCAAACTGCGTTTCCAGAGTTCTTTCGCGCCTTGTACGTCACCTACCCCATATTTAGCGGCACCTTTCTCCATCCAACGAATAGCTTCCGCTTCTGTTGGGTCAGATATGTTCGAGTGCGGGGTTACAGAAGTGGCCCATCCTGTTTCCAGGGTTATTATGGAGATTTGATGAGGGCATGTGCCTACTTCTGGAAGATATCAATTGGCAATTCCTGAAACTGGGCTCAGTCCGGCGACCAAAAGTCAAATGGAACGCAGGTGTAGCAAGTGTCCGAGAGAGACAACGGATGAGTTCGCGGGACAACATAAATTCTTTTCCTCTGGTAAGTCGGTGGTTCAACGATATGAGTCACGTGGACATGCGTCTCGAAATTTGACAGCATTCGAGAGCGCGTCTTCATTCTACACTTCGTCGTCCTCTCTGTTATCATAAAAATGTCTGCCCAGTCTATCCACGCGGACTCTAATGACTCTCGTGCTGCAGACACTTCCTGGACCGAACCAGCAGCCTCGTCATCAAGCCAGGCTCCAACAGCAAACGACCTCCTCATGGCTGCGTATGACCCAGCAAGGCTACACCCCTTGGCTGGTTTAGGAGACAAACTAGACTATCTACTTCTCGATGATGACAAAACAAACGAGCTTCCCGGCGCTGATACGGCGATTCCTTCAAGGGGGTGGAGTGATGACCTTTGTTATGGGACAGGTACTATGTATCTGGGTGGTGCGTCGTCAGATCTCTTTCAAGCTACTTAATTTGCGATTGCATCTTCTCGTTCTGGACTTCGCTTACTTCCTGTGCCATCCTCTCGTCATCCTGCTTGTCCCATTCTTAGCTTGCTTATTGTTTTTGTCTGTCACATGTTCATGCAGGTCTTGCCTCCGGTGCTGTGTGGGGGCTACGGGAGGGTGCTCGACGGCCGCTCGCTGTCTCAAATTCTAGGTTACGGATCAACAGCATTCTCAATTCTGTCACGCGAAGAGGTACTTTTATTGGTAATTCAGCTGGTGTCATGGGTGTGTGTACTTTCTCTCGAAGACCTCCCTTTCTGATTCGCCCGTTTCCTTTTAAAGCCCTTGTATATAATGCTATCAACTCCTCTATTGATTCAATGCGCGGAAAACACGATACTCTTGGCAGCATGTCTGCCGGGGCCCTGACGGGTGCACTTTACAAGTCTACAGGCAAGAAATTTTCATCTTAAAATGATCTTCTGAAAATCTTATCCCGAATTGCTTTTGTCAGCTGGAGTCAAACCGATGATTGTCGCTGCGACTATCGTTTCTGCAGCAGCAGGCACCTGGAGTACTGTAAAAAAGAATGTTTAATCTCACTAATGTAATTTATAATCTTAAGTCTTTCTTCGCTTCTTTCCTGGGACTTGTGAGTGATTTCAAAGGCAGATTTCCAAAAAGATTCCCATCACATTTGTTAGAGGGCGCTTGGATTTCACGTTTCTGGGTTGCCAGATTGGCCCCTGATATAGCCTACCGATCTGACTACCGATCTGACATTTTCAGAACCTTAGATGTGTTGACATCCCATGAAGGCTCCTACCCCTTTTAAGAATCCATATATCAATATATCCTCCCATTCATCCTGATGGTCATCTTCCAGTGCTAAACAGCAAAACAGGGGGTGCTATATCAGACTTCGATGACCCACACGTACGTTAGCTCCGGCGACGTACACAATCACAGTCATGACGGTTCGGTGTCCTTGAAGCTCAACATTAGGAGGACATCGCGACGTCAAGACTTTGATCTCGTATTCAAGGTTTATCACCATCAGTCCTGTCATCTTACCAGACGTATGACTGACCAACAATCGGTTTATGAGTTACATCGCTCCTTTCCGACAATAATTATGTTCATGAAGAACGATTGTCATGTGTCATCCACAATTAGTTTCATTCGACGTTGGGCCAGAAGAACATTCTCTCAAATAATATATGTATCTGGATCAATACCAAACTGCTGTTTTGTTCAGCAGTATGTGGGCAGCAGTAATTATTCTTCTCCACGGTCGTATCCCTCTTCCGTCTTATACGAACCCTCATCCTGTGCAAGTCTCAGCCCTCCTTCGAGTCAAAACGAATACTTCCCAAAACTCCCCACGCTCTCCAGACCTAGGCCCAAAATTCAGGTCGCATCGCTCCTCGTAGATCCTCAGACGAGGTGCGTATTATATGGGGTAGAATGTGCGAAGGTTGGATGACAAGATATTGTCTAGGTCATACCACCTTGAGGTTGTCCAGCATCCACAGAGAACAGCAGAATTTGGCCATTCGAGTCTTTCTCGACTGCCTATAACCCCGCCAATTATTGCGCGACTGACTGTGAGAGATCCTCGTGGCGATGCCTTCGTGCCGTACGTCGTTGGTTGTACTTTGTCATGTTATTGATATAAATTTCCGTTCTTGATTGCTTCTATTTTTTGTTATATCCACCATCTGTAGGGAGGCGGAACTGCCATTCCTGGTTGCTCATTTGTCATTGTTTTCGGAGGATGGGTCGACGCCATTGGATACGGGGTCAAATGTTGGACACCAGGCGGCATCGCCAATTTTGTATGGTAATCTCGTCTCCACGATAGATCAACTTGAAGATCTTCAAGGAAATTTGGGACTGTTTTTCTTGTTTCCTGATGTCAGTATTCGGTGGAGGGGACGGTATCAGCTTGGGGTTAGACTTGCAAGATTGTCAGGGTAAGTGAAGGTCAGGGTGATGCCCTGGACTCTTTTTTTTCATATCCAATGCCATTCATGCTGGCCTTAGGAGTGATTCTTTCGGAGGAATACGGTTAGCAGAGCAAGCTGCTGTGTTGGCCGAAGCAAGAACGAGACCCTTTGATGTTTTGGCTTTGAGCCAGTATACAGTCGTTCGTATGTTGATTTTCGTATTTAAATGCTTTTATGACGATTGATTTTTTCCTCCTTGTGTGCTTTGGCTTCCGCTATCATTATTGTGGCTGAAGCACCCACCCGTTTGTCGCTATGTTTTATCCGACAAGGTGCCAGGATGTTAGCTTATATGCCTTCAATGATGGGTTCGTAGTCCTAGTGTAGATTTTTTTCGTTGTCGGTGTGATTTTCTGATTCCGTGTGTCAAATATTATGTTGGCGTCCTAATTGGACTCAATGATCACCGTCAGAGAAGCAGTAATGCAGCATGATGTCATGCAGTTTGATCAACACGTGTATCTCGGAATGTAGAGGAGCACGTCAGGTGCAGGGAAAGCCGACCCAAGAAATTTTCGGCAGAGTGACAGCCTCGTGGTTGCTTTTAACGAATTAGCCACAAGATTAGTAAGCCGAAGCCCGCAGCAAGAAGAGCGACCCCGTGTGATAGCCCTTTTCTAATCGTGCACGCCTCTAAAACGTGACAGCTTTTTCCTTCTTCTCTCCATTTACTTTTTCTAAACTCTTTGAAATTTTGACATGAGCGCAAACGACTACTATGGGAAACCTCAGGGAGGTGGTTACTATCCCCCGCCGCAAGGTATGTTGTTCGGTGGACTAGGACGAGAGTTCTCGGATCCGAGATTGAATATTCTTAATTGGATATCTTGTCTCTTGCCGGTTCACCGTTGGAGGGGTGCTCCAAACTCCAGTGTAACTGACGAATTCATGCGATCTTTCAGGTCCTCCGCCCCCGGGAGGAAATTATTATCCTCAAGTACGTTTACTCTAATAGCAACCGTGCCCGCAGTGTCCTCTTATCAACTGTAAATCTAGCAACCACCTCAGAGTTATTATCCTCCTCCGGGTGGGAACCCAGGATATGCTTCTCAACCCGGTCCACAACCGA
>Ga0153940_1001228_pt1 | contig 11706 bp, 13 predicted proteins | sample TSNJ024MetaG_FD_104736 | JGI IMG/M metagenome (GOLD analysis project Ga0153940, IMG submission 104736) | Attine ant fungus gardens microbial communities from New Jersey, USA - TSNJ024 MetaG | ecosystem: Host-associated > Fungi > Mycelium > Unclassified | place: USA: New Jersey, Brendan T. Byrne...
CTTTTCCACTTCTGCATACACACGAAAATATCTATTTGTACCTTTATTGGCAAAAGGCTCTGAAACTTCTAATACATCTACTCTCTTATCCCGTTTCAAGATTCCTGTGAGCCATTTAATATCACCTGTTGTTCCTTGCAACCTGATTTTCAACATACATTGCCTCCCAATTAATTTCTTGATAAAAACAATATTCCGGATACCGAACTTTAATCGCTTCCCAAAAGTATTTGGCATGACCACAGCAGAACAATTCTTCTACCGTATACCTCCGGCACTCCTGCAACTGCTCACCTGCATCCTCTGTATCATCAACGCTTGGTGTTCCATTACAGTAAAGATTATATGCCAACCTGACTATCTTTACTGTACCACTGGTCTGCCAGCCTTCGCCTAAACACGATGTTTGAACAAGTCCTGTTTCAAAATCATAGATTCGCTCCGCATTTACTCTGGTATCTTTTGATAATCCCAGGCAGTAAACCAGTGCTTTGTGATATACATCCTGATACCTGCATTTTTGCAGATACTCTTGATAGAAATTTTCATGTTCCTTGTCTTTAAAAATTATTGTGCGTGTAACTTCTTTTTTCTTTGCTCCTAACGCTGTGTTTGCCATCATAATAACCTCCTGTTTCCACATCAAATTTTTAGTTACTCCTAAACCCAAACAAAAGAGGACATTCTCTAAAATATTGCATTTAGAAAATGTCCTCTAATAACTCGCTGATAGCTTCATTACTATTAGTGATAATTAATTTGTTTTAATTTCAAAAACACTTCAAACGGTACATATCGTTACACATCTTTACATATCGTGATGTATTTTTGATGTAAAATTGATGTAAGACAGGTTTTTTTTAACTTTTGACACCTCGCAAACCCGCATAAACACTGGGTTTTACTTATCCAGACTCTTCATCGTCGGAAACAATAAAACATCCCGAATCGCCGCCGAATCCGTCAGCAACATCACCATCCGGTCAATTCCGATTCCAATACCTCCTGTCGGCGGCATGCCATGCTCTAATGCATTCAGGAAATCTTCATCGACACTATTCGCCTCTTCATCCCCTTGCGCCTTCAAGTCTTCCTGAGCCTCGAATCTTCCCCGCTGGTCAATCGGATCATTCAGCTCAGAAAATGCATTCGCCATCTCACGACAGGTAATAAACAGCTCAAAACGCTCAGTATACTCCGGATTCTCCGGCTTTCTCTTCGCAAGCGGAGAAATCTCCACCGGATGATCCATAATAAAGGTGGGCTGTACCAGCTTCTCTTCTACATATTCTTCAAACAAAAGATTCAAGATATCACCCTTCTTATGTCTCGCCTCATAATGGACATTAAGCTTATCTGCAAGGGCTTTCGCTTCCTCTTCCGTCTTAATCTCATCAAAGTCAATATTCCCATACTTCTTAACCGCTTCAACCATGGTCAGTCGCTCAAACGGTTTCGAAAGGTCTATTTCCACGTCTTGGTATGTAATCACCTGGGTTCCAAGTACCTCCTGTGCTACATGACGATATAAATTCTCAGCCAGATCCATCATGCCATAATAATCCGTATACGCCTGATACAGCTCAAGCAGCGTAAATTCCGGATTATGGCGAACAGAAAGTCCTTCATTACGGAAAACGCGTCCGATTTCATAAACTCGTTCCAACCCGCCCACAACCAATCTCTTCAGATACAACTCAAGGGAAATACGCAGATGCACATCTTCATCCAGCGCATTATAATGGGTATCAAACGGTCTTGCCGCCGCTCCTCCTGCATTAGGAACCAGCATCGGCGTTTCCACTTCCATGAACCCGTCATTATCCAAATACTGACGAATACAGCTGATAATCTGCGAACGCTTAATAAAGGTATCCTTTACCTCCTGATTCATGATCAAATCCACATATCTCTGGCGATAACGAATATCCGTATTGGTCAGGCCATGGAACTTCTCCGGCAGGATCTGCAGACTTTTAGACAGTAGTGTTACAGATGTCGCATGGATAGAAATCTCACCTGTTTTAGTCTTGAATACTTCACCCTTAATTCCAACGATATCCCCGATATCCATCTTCTTAAATGCTTTATAAAAATCCTCACCCAGACTGTCTCTTGCAACATAAGACTGGATTGATCCTTTTAAATCCTGAACATTGCAAAAAGAAGCTTTACCCATGACACGCTTCTGCATAATACGTCCTGCTGCGGAAACTTCTTTACCTTCCAGGCTGTTAAAGTTCCCTTTGATCTCGCTGCTGTGATGGGTTACATCATACTTCATGATCTCAAACGGATCATTACCGCTTTCCTGCAGCTCTTTTAACTTCTCGCGGCGGACCTTTAATAACTGATTAATATCCTGCTGCTGTGCTTGCTTTTGCTGTTCAGACATCATATTTACTCCCTTTATATTCTAAATATTTCTTTCGATATTCAACACTTTATACTGCATAATTCCGATTGGTAATTCTATCTCTACGGTCTCACCCTTTTTCGAACCAATTAAAGCTTTTCCAACCGGTGATTCATTCGAGATTTTTCCCTGGAGGCTGTTCGCCTCTGTAGAACCTACAATCTGAAAATCAATTTCTTCATCATATTCCATATCCAGCACTCTGACTTTACAGCCAACGCTGATCTTCTTAAAGTCTACTTCATCTTCTACCACGACTTCCGCATTCTTTAAGATTTTCTCAATCTCTTCGATCCGAGCTTCGATATCTCTTTGCTCATCTTTTGCGGCATCATATTCAGCATTTTCAGATAAGTCGCCCTGCTCTCTGGCTTCCTTAATCTTTTCTGCTACTTCTTTACGTTTTACAACCTTCAATTCATGAAGTTCATCTTCTAACCTCTTTAGCCCCGCATATGTTAAAATATTCTTTTTTTCTTCCATACCCTTCTACACCCTTTCTACACCTTTGCAATCACAGTATTATATACGAAACTCTTGAAAATGTCAAGATTTTCAAGAATCTTTAAGGTAGTATATGACCGCAATATGCTTTCTCATACCTGTATAAAATTGTCATTTATCCGATACATCCGGCTTTTGATTGTTTTTAAAAAATGGACTTGCTTATCAAAACTTTTCATCCAGAAGAGCTTCTAACATTTCATAGGAAACAACTTCATTGATCGTCCCCCGCAATCTGGCGGAATGGGGATAGCCGGCAGTGTACCAGGCCACATGCTTACGCATCTCACGCATTCCGATATATTCGCCTTTATACTCAAGCTGAAGTTTGGCATGCTTCAGAATCATCGCCTTCACCTCTGCTCTAGATGGCTTGCCCGGTATTTCACCCGTCTTAAGATAATGATTGATCTGCTGAAATAACCAGGGATTTCCCCTTGCTCCTCTACCTATCATAATGCCGTCGCAGCCGGTTTCCTCAAGCAGTGCTTTTGCTTTTTGCGGTGAATCCACATCCCCGTTGCCAAGGACCGGTATGGATACAGCTTCCTTCACCTGGCGGATAATGTCCCAATCCGCTGTGCCGGAATAGTACTGCTCACGGGTTCTTCCATGAACCGCAACCGCACTTGCTCCACAGCTTTCGATAATCCGGGCAATCTCCACTGCATTTACATGCTCAGCATCAAATCCCTTACGGATCTTAACCGTAACCGGCTTTTTCACTGCCCTCACAACACTTCGGACAATCGCCTCCACCAGCTTAGGGCTTTTCATCAAAGCCGAACCCTCCTGGTTATTCACTACCTTAGGCACCGGACATCCCATATTAATATCCAGAATATCAAAAGGATGCTCCTCAATGGACCTGGCGACTTCTCCCATCAATTCCGGTTCTGAGCCAAATAGCTGCATGGATACCGGATGTTCATACTGATCGATCTGCATCAGGGCAAGTGTATTTTTATTTTTATAGGAAATTGCTTTCGCACTGACCATTTCCATACATAAAAGACCTGCTCCCAGCTCTTTACACAAGAGCCGAAACGGCAAGTCAGTGACTCCTGCCATCGGTGCCAGCACCAACGGGTTGTCCATTGTTACATTACCAATCTGAAGCTTCATTCTTCCTCCTCGGTCCATTCTTCACCCAGAAAGAAAACCCGGTAATACAATTCCAATGACTCCAGAAATTCCTGCTTAGTTCTTTGAATCTCTTTTATCTTCAGAGCACTGCCAATCTCATCAAATTCAAAATCCCCTTCCAGCGATTCCACCTGAAACTGAAGACCTCCCTCTTCGTCAAACACCAGGGTAAGTACACCACCCACGTCTTCGGTGTACAGTACACACATGATTTTCAGATCCTCCTGGATGTTGGCCGGCAGTGCTGCAAAATCTTCATTAAAATAGTATTTCTGTTCATACGCACTTGCACCGCATAGAACCACATTTTCTAAATACACCTTTTATTTCCTCCATTACTACTATCGAGCACTCTCGGAAACTCCCTGCATACAGTGAGTTTCCGAGAGTACTCCTATCATATTTCTATATTATATACCCCTTCTTTATATCTGCTCCGGCAAACCAAGAGTCGCCAGCATTACTGCCTTAATCGTATGCATACGGTTCTCCGCTTCATCAAATACAACTGACTGCTTAGATTCGAACACTTCATCCGTCACTTCCAACTCTGTCAGTCCGAATTTTTCATGAACCTGTCTGCCAATGGTTGTTTTCAAATCATGGAAGGCAGGCAGGCAGTGCATAAAGATCGCTTTCTCCGAAGCATTGTCCATCACCTTTTTATTTACCTGATATGGCAATAACGCCTTAATCCGGCTTTCCCATACCTCATCCGGCTCACCCATCGATACCCACACATCCGTATAGATCACATCAGCATCTTTCGTTCCGGTTTCTACATCCTGCGTCAGGGTAATAGAAGCCCCGCTCTCCTTGGCATAGCTGCGGCACAATTCCACCAGCTCAGCATTGGGGAAATACTCCTTGGTTGTACAAACAGTAAAGTCCATTCCTAACTTAGCACAGGTGATCATCAGCGAATTCCCCATATTATAACGGGCATCACCCATATAAACAAATTTAATTCCTTTTAACGTGCCCAGCTGTTCACGGATCGTCAGCATATCCGCCAGCATCTGCGTCGGATGGTATTCATTGGTCAAACCATTCCATACCGGCACACCCGCATGCTTTGCCAGTTCTTCTACGATTTCCTGGCCATAACCGCGGTATTCAATACCTTCATACATTCTGCCAAGTACTCTGGCGGTATCGGCGATACTTTCTTTCTTACCAATCTGTGAACCTTGCGGATCCAGATAAGTTACGCCCATCCCCAAGTCATATCCGGCAACTTCGAAAGCACATCTCGTCCTTGTACTTGTTTTTTCGAAAATCAAGGCAATATTCTTTCCTTTATGATAATCCACAGGAATACCATTCTTCTTCTTTTCTTTAACATCAGCAGCCAAATCCAGTAAATATACGATTTCTTCTGCTGTATAATCCTTTAGTGTTAAAAAGCTGCGTCCTTTTAAGTTCATTTTTTTCCTCCTCAATCCTGTTCCAAATAGTAAATAAATCGTACCCTAATCAACAAAAAATCTCACAAAAACCGGGAATTCTTCCAGTTTGTCTGCTCCCAGCTTATACATCCGCTCTTTTACTTTGCCGGCTAATTCTTCCATAGTATATATATGATACTTTGGAACCCGGCAGATCTTAGCCGTAGCTTCCAGAATCGCCAGATACAACTCACGATATGTCCAGCTCCGGGATAATTTAAATTCCGCCGCCACTGTCGGTAAAATTCCTTCCATTAAGTTTCGAATATAAAGACTTTCCTCATTATTCATATGATAATGATCCATCAGGATTTTCATCTGCTCATTTCCAATACTTACTAACTGTTTTAAATAATAGCACTCTTCTTCATTTTCTTCAATATAATATATTTTCCCGGCCAGCCCATAGATCAGCCTTTTTGCATCATAATATCCGATTTTCATATTACGTTTACTCTTGTCCGCATCAAAATTCAGCATATTCCCCAGCTTCACCCGCGGCTCTATGGAATATACTGTGGTTTCCCCCGGTATTTTCACATGCTTCTCACGCCCTACACCAAAAATCCTGATCATGATAATGTCTTCATACCCACGTTCAATCAGCGAACCAAGGGGCACATTGTTAATGGCTCCACCATCAATATAGGTCTTGCCGCGGATCTTTTCATTTTTAAACAACGGAAAAAGATAGGCACTAGCCAGCAGAAAATCCTGCATATGACCTTCCTCCACCGCCTTCATATCAATGTCCAGTTCCTTCCACTTATCCATATCAAAAGTCAGCACAAAGAACTCTATCGGTGAATTCTTGATCTCTTCCTCCTTGATATACTCTTTGATCAGGTCTTTCAGCGGATCTATGACCACACCGCCTTCACTAAAGGTCTTAAATGCAGTGGTCAAAGACTCCCAAAAGGGAAGATTACCATCCATCAGGTCTTTCATCACATGGTCATCCACATCCATAACATTGGAGTAGGAAATATTACTCCATACATATTCTGCTTTTTCGATATTATCCATACAGATAAAAGCACCATTTAATGCACCCACACTGGTCCCCGCCACCCCTTTCACCTTGATGCCGGCTTCCCGAAGTGCCTTCCATGCTCCAATCTGATAGGCGCCCTTTGCGCCTCCCCCCTCCAGAACAATTCCATATTCCTTTGACAAATCCATTACTGGTTCCATGTAAACATCTCCTTTTCGCCCAAGCGTGTACATTGGCTCACTTAATGAGCAAGAACGGCATCCCCTAAAGACAGCTCATGCTTTCTTCATTGAATCCCGCCCCTAATTAACTATTAATACTAAAGAATTATTCTTTAATAATTTCTTTTAAAGAAGTCGCCAGTCCGGCCAGTCCCTGCAGATCAGACGGCACAATGATCTTTGTCGCCTTACCGTCTGCCATTCCCTTCAAAGCTTCCAGACTCTTGATCGTTAATACCGCCTGATCGGCTCCGGCTTCTTTGATAAAACGGATACCATCCGCATTAGCCTGCTGGACTTTCAGGATAGCCGTAGCTTCACCTTCCGCCTCTTTGATCATCTTTTCGCGCTGCGCTTCCGCATGCAGGATGGCAGCCTGTTTTTCCGCCTCAGCATCCAGGATCGCCGATGCTTTTTTACCTTCTGCCACCAGGACTGTGGATTTCTTTTCACCTTCTGCTCTTAAGATTGCTTCACGTCGTTCACGTTCCGCCTTCATCTGCTTCTCCATCGCTTCCAGAATCCCTGCCGGCGGCATAATATTCTTCAATTCCACGCGATTAACTTTGATCCCCCATGGATCGGTAGCGATGTCAAGGGCAGAACGCATCTTTGTATTGATGATTTCTCTGGATGTAAGTGTTTCATCCAGTTCCATATCACCGATGATGTTACGAAGTGTTGTCGCTGTCAGGTTCTCAATCGCCATAATGGGATTTTCCACGCCGTATGCAAACAGCTTTGGATCTGTAATCTGGAAAAATATCACCGTATCAATCCGCATCGTTACATTATCTTTGGTAATAACCGGCTGCGGCGGAAAATCCACAACCTGTTCTTTCATATTCACTTTTCTGGAAACTCTTTCAATAAACGGTATCTTAAAATGCAAACCCGTTCCCCATGTTGCCTGATATGCACCCAGTCTCTCCAGTACGTAAGCTTTTGCCTGCGGTACAATTTTAATACAGGATGCCGCCACCAGAAGTACCAGCAGCAAAAATATAATAATCACAATCATACTCATTGGACTCATATTGTTTCTCCTTTTCTTTCTACAATTAATTTTACGCCATCAACCCGAACAATATCCACGATGCTGTCCTTGTTTATCTCTTCTCCATCCACAGCGGTTCTCGCCGTCCATTCGATTCCATTTAGCAAAACCTTTCCAGTTCCCTGTAAGTTCCGAATGTCTTCCAGGACTACTGCCTGCTTACCAATTAAGCTATCCACGTTGGTGTTAATCCGGTTCTTATTCAGATACTTCACTGCAACCGGTCGGGTAAACAGCAATAACACAATGGAAACAACTAAAAAAAGAATAATCTGCACCAGAAAATCTGCCCCTGCTGCCGCTGCAATAAATGCAACCAGAGCACCCCCGGCAAACCAGATGGTGGACAATCCCAGTGTGACAATTTCAATTACAATCAATACAATTAAAATTATCAGCCAAACAATTGGTTCCATTACCATGCGAATCCCCTTCTTCCTTTTAAATTAAAGACTTTTATTATTATACTATATTTTCTTATCAAATACAATATTTATGCACTTCTTGGGTTTCCAATCGTTATTGTTCGTTACTGTTCACTCCGTGACCAGCAATACGTTTCGCGATGCACAGAAACACCCGTTTGGCCTGTTCGATCACCTCTGGGGCAACATAAGACATAAAAAGCGGAAAGAGCGGGGTTCGAACCCGCGGTAGAAGTTACTCCTACGACACATTAGCAATGTGCTGCATTCATCCAGCTCTGCCATCTTTCCGTAATGGATGGAGCAGGACTCGAACCTGCGATGTTTTCGTGTAACTGATTTACAGTCAGCCGCTTCGCCGCTCGGCACATCCATCCTGAATGACTCCAGCGGGATTCGAACCCGCGATTACCACCGTGAAAGGGTGGTGTCTTAGTCCGCTTGACAATGGAGCCTTAATGGTTCTTAACTTTAAGAACCGGTTATGCAGTGATCTGCATCTTCACTTTATTGGCCGTAACTAAAATGTCATCGATTGTCACCTGAAATACAGCGGCAAGGATGACCAGATTATCGACGGTCGGAAGCGCAGTCCCTTTCTGCCATTTGTAAATAGCCTGAGGCGTCTCAAACCCAAATATCATCTGCAGATCCTTTACCGATAATCCGTTCTGTTTTCTTAAATCCACAATGTTCTGTCCGGTCTTTGCCATATCTATGGTCGGTACATCACACATTTTCCTATCCTCCTAATTCATTTCTCTGCATAAATTCGCATAAAAAAACCACCTATCCATATAAAGATAAGCGGTACATTGAAATGAATCAGTCCTCTATTTACTCAGACAATTTCATGAAACTCCTCTTTATATGAACGCATCAAAACATAACTATACTCCTCACTACTGGTATAGCTCATCTCGCGTTCATAATATGCTCGGTTTAATAAAACTGCTGTGTTCATTGCTTTTTCTTCCTTTCTGGATATCTAAATCAGTAATATTCCCTTGTTTCTAAACAAAATATATCATAGTTTCCTTCCCTTGTCATTATACCGATAGTATAATTTTTGTTTATCATCTGCGTTCTTTTGAATCACTGATCTAACAAAGGTCATTTTCTCCCAGTTAAATCCCCAATGCGGCTGGTCAAACCAAAGATTCAGCAAACCGGTGCGCTCATTGACAAAAGCCATCAGTCAATCAAATTCTTTACCAGCGTTGAAAATAAAAGGGTGAAAGAGCAGCAACCTTGTTACCCTATTACTAACTTTTTACGTTCTTCATTTCCCGCTCAATTAAATCCACAGCCAATTCAAATGCCTTTATCCTCCTCCTAGCCAGAGTGATTTGCGATTTATATCTGTCGGGGTTTTCTTTCGCTTCAAGGGTCTTCACCGTTTCCCTCAATTTATGCAGCGTCGAATCTATTTGTCGCTTTGCTTCCATTAATTCCGCATTTGAATTCTCCATGTTATTAGCTCCGCTCTCTTTCAATATTTCTCAATTAGTACATGCCCTATTATACCAGACAATTTCCCCGAAATATAGCACTGAGGCTGCATCTCCCAAATCCTCGCGGATGACATAGGCTTGGCCACTCATAAAGTCTTCCCTTGCTACCAATCCTTCTACCTATTTCCTTCTAGTATGAAAATCATCCGCTAAAATTCATATATTTGCTTACTAATATTATACTTTCTTAATATATATCCGCTCATAATGAAGCTTTCCCTACTTGGTCCTGGAAATCTGCACTTGACAATTATGAAAAAATATGTATAGGATGGTTTTACAGGCTTTACAGGATTGTTGTCTCGGTGGTGCCAGTCTATGTGCCACGAGATAAATAAATCGCATCGTTCGATAAAACATGGTAAAATAAAATCAGATATTAAATAGTTTATAGGTAAGTGAGGACATTATGGATACGCAATACTTTTTACAAATCGCCGTCTGCGAGGACAATCCCTCCGACGTTGCGCTGCTTGAAAGCCATATTGCAAAGAGCGGCGTCCCAACTCAGCGCCATAGCTTCGGGAGCTGTCAAGAGCTTCTGAGCGGCTTTACCGCCGGTAAGTATGACCTTATCTTTATGGATATTTACATGAAGAATACACAAGGCGTTTATGCTGCACAGGGCATCGAAGCCGCTGCGAAAATACGGACAATAGACAAAAATGTAATGATCGCTTTCACTACATCAAGTCCGGATCACACGCGGGAAGGGTATCGGCTCAAGGCGTTCAGGTATTTAGAAAAGCCCTTGGTGGCAGACGAGGTGAAAGAAACGCTGGAACTCGCACTGACACAGCATAAAAATCGTCCTTTCATCACCATAACAACTACGGGTGGTGGACATGAGGACATCCCGCTTGACAGAATAATTTATTTTGAGCAGCAAAATTATGTTATAGAAGTGCACACCACAAGCAGCTTGCTTAGAACCAGCAAATCGGTTAGGATGGACAATCTGGAGAGCCGCTTGCCGTCGCCGCCGTTTTTGCGATGCCACCGCAGCTATCTTGTCAACCTCGACTATGTGCGCCGGGCTGATAAAGAGCTTAACGCCTTTATCATGAAAAACGGCGGCAGGGCCGACATCAGGCGCGGCGGGTTTGCCATGTACAAGGCGGAGTTTGAAAAAAGGCGTCTGGGCGGAATATGGGAGGACGGGGTATGAATATGGTCTCGGTTTTAATCAACTTCACTGACGATCTGCTGGCTCTTGTTCCGTGCGTTTTGTTATGTTATCTTCCCTTTGGCGACAGGCTTGTTCGCCCTGTGCGCAAGGTCGTGGTCGAGGCAGGTTTGGCATGTATCGCCAATTCTTTGCTGTCCAGCTTGCTCTACACTGCCTTTGGATTTGACAAAAGCGGCAACATCAATACTGCATTTTTTTGCATTGTCAGTTTTTTCTATTACCGGAAAACCGTGCGGGAGGGACTTCAAAAACTGCTGTTCACGTTCTGCGTGGCTATCCATGCAGGGAGCGTCGCGATGGGATTGGAGACTGCCACGGTCGTGCTGACGGGCGTGTTTGACATGGAGCGGGACAATTGGTGGAAAATAGCTTTCATACCGGTTCGGATTGCCGTATTCTTTCTCGCAGGATGGGTAGTATACTGCCTGCTCACTCCGCGCCTTAAGCAAATTAAATCGCGGGACTTGAAATGGATGTGGCTTGTTCCCGCTGTATTTTCTTCAATCGTCATTTTTTATTACACGCTCTTTTACGAATCCAGTATGACTATTTACATCTATCCGATCGTAATCGTCATTCTCTCCATGCTGTCTTTCTTCATATACGCCATGCTGCTTAAGACTCTGGACACTACCGCAAAAAACGCCCGGCTGGAATCGGAGATCACGTTGAGGGATCGCCAGCTTGACATGCAAAGGGCGCAATATACACGGCTGATGGAAAACGCGGAAGTGGTAAAGTCCATGCGTCACGATCTGCGCCACCAGCTTTCCGTGATCAAAAGATACAGCA
>Ga0153940_1001232_pt1 | contig 11701 bp, 12 predicted proteins | sample TSNJ024MetaG_FD_104736 | JGI IMG/M metagenome (GOLD analysis project Ga0153940, IMG submission 104736) | Attine ant fungus gardens microbial communities from New Jersey, USA - TSNJ024 MetaG | ecosystem: Host-associated > Fungi > Mycelium > Unclassified | place: USA: New Jersey, Brendan T. Byrne...
AAATTCTTGGTTAGCATATTAGTAGAGTTTTCTGTCTCTTCAATAAATAAAGCCTCAATTTTATGCTGTTCTATATATTCTCAAATATAGTGATATCTAATATCAATATATTTAGATTGAATTTCTTAAATTGCATTTAAGATTATGAAGATTGAGCCTTGGTTGTTCTTTATAATAGAGATTGGCTTAAAATCATAGTCAATCTCTTTTAGTAAGTTATTATACTAGATTGCTTGTTTGTTTGTATTTAATAGAGCCATATATTCTACTTCTATAGATAACAAAACAACAGTTTTTAAGCTCACAATCTCCAAGATATGATTCTATTTGCCATTGAGAAGAAGAACCTTATAGTTAAATATTATATCGTTGGGTTTAAAATACAATCAGTATTAACATATCCTTTAATGCCTTGTTCTTTGTTGTTGTTATAAACTAATAAGTAATTTTTGGTAAATGCAAGATACTTGTATATATGTAGTATCTTGTCTAGATATTCTTTTAATGGATTTATACAGAATTGGAACAGGTGTATTACAGCATATGCTATGTCCAGATGGGTTTCCAACATGATATACAACAGAAATTCAATTACTATCTAGTACCTCAAGCATAGCTTTGTATTTACAGAACTATTATGAGATAGTAGTTAGTACTCTTTAGGCAATGGAGTTGAGATAATATATATACTAGTCAGATCAAATTTTCTGAGAACTTTTTTCAGATAAAGTACTTAATTTATGTATATTTTGTGTTTTTTCTGATAAAATCTCATTCTTAGAAATTTTTTTGCATCACCCAAATCTCAGTATTTCTAGTGATACATGAAGTTATTTTTTATTTTAATTACTAGTGCTTTATTCTTTTCTATGAAGAGTGCATTGTCTATATATAAATACACCTGCATTTGAATTTAGTTTTTTAAATTCCAATATTTTTATGGACTAAGTTAGCTGTTTCTACTAAGCAAGTGCTACTTGTTTAAGTCCATATATTGCACATTGCAGACAGAGCATCCCATGCTTCTGGTTTTTTATTTTAAAGCCATTAGACTATTACATATAAATCTTTTCTTTCAGTTTGCTATATAAAAAGGCATTTTTGACACCTGGTCCTAAAATGTGCCAGCTTTCTAGTGTAGTTAATGCTAATATTAAGCACACACTCTCAAATTTAACCACTAGAGAAAAGATTTTATCAAAATCAACATTTTCAATTTAGGAGAAGCTCTTGGCAATTAATCTTGTTTTTTTTCTGCTATCTGTTTTTTGATCAAAGATCCAGTAGCATTTTATTAGCTTTCTCCCCTCAGGTAAGTCAGTAATATCATATATATTGCACCTTTTAAGAGCTTCAAGCTCTTCTTGGCAGGCCTTCTGCCATTCTTCCTTTTGCTGCTTAAGTAAGTGCACAATGTCTTTGTATATTCATTCACAAATGTTTTTAGAAGCTTTATTCTCTTTTTTGAATGCTTTGGACAACAAGAACAATATCAGTGGTCCTTTCCCTTCCTAAGCTATCTTCAGAATATTTAATTTATTCTAGTCAACATTGTCAGATGGCATGGAGTGTTGGAAGATAAGTCTGGAAACCCTCTCACTGTTTGTTTTTATAGAAGTATTATGTGGTTTTTTTATTTTTATTTTAAATCAACAATTTATTACACAGAGTGCATTGGCAGACTGTGGTAACAACACAGAGTAGAACTACTTAAATAAGAAAAGCCAAACAAAAGAGAAAAGAAGTGAAAAGAAAGGAAACAGATATTTAAATTTGGGAAAAGGGTATGAGATATATATATTCCACGTATTGAAGAGGGCAAAAGGGACTAGTCTTGGAACTGTTCTGTGAATTCTAAATGTCTAGCTAGACAATAGCCATATCCGACTTGGATGAAGCTTTGATAACTCTAGGTTTTGAAGCAAGTGAAATGTTTTCAAACAAGCTAGTGTGGTTGATTGAGTTGACAATGTTCTCATGAGTAAGCTTATTGCCATTGGGTTGGATATATGGGATGTCTGTAATCTTGAGATAGGATTTGGATTGCAGCAGACAAGGGAAATGTACTTCATTATTGTTGATACTGTTAATTGACTTGATATATTTCTCAATAATACCAAGGTCACTAGGTGCAGGGATATTGTTAGTAGTGATAGAAATACCACCCAAACATGGATAGATGAACTCTGACCAAATAGTAGATTTGGCATTTTTCAGAAGGCTGTTAATGAGACCAACATAAATGCTGGCTTCCTTCATGATTAAGTCAATGTATTTCTCTAAGATAGGTATTATGGCCTGTTTCCTTGAGGGTCCTTTGGTAGTGATTTGGATTTTTCTTTTCCTCTGGATAACCAGAAAGACTGAGTTATGTATATCCAGGATTTTGCTATTGGGTAATGCTGGGAAAGCTTCTTTGATGTGCAGGATATTTTCCATAGACATGGCAGCTTGTGCAAAACTGTATGATGCTGTGGCTTTGTCATGTTTGTTGAGTGTCTTTTTTGATTTCTTCCTTGATTTCTTCCTTGATTTCTTGCTAGGGCAGAGAAGAAGAGGTAATGGGACATGATTAATTCTTGTTGCTCTATTATCATTGACTGGTAGAGATTACAGAGGGGGTTGGTTTCTAATGAACTGAGACTTGACCTTGGACTGGAAAGTGACATTATCTGCAGTGTTGATTTGGTCCTATCCAGCTTTGTATATAGCTGATACAAATGTCCAAGCAGCTTTGCCAAATAGCTCCAGTTGAGGAATGTTCTTGTCATTATGACCTTTGAGCTTTCTTTATTTGAGGAATGTTGCCATATGCTAGAGGGAGCATGCTATATTAAGAATGTCACCTTGGAGAAATTCATTGGTGCTAAACAGGGAAGTGGCCCTGAACCTACCATTCCATAAACTAGAGTCAGCCAGAACATTGGTGCTATATAAAATGACTTCTGGGAGGAAAAGCTGAGATGAGGAGGCCTGAGGGGGTATGTTAGTAGATGCTGCCTCATTGACTTCTTGAGATTGAGTACTCTCCTTGTAGGGTCCTTGAGGTTGAATGACTGCATTCAGCAGCTCATTCAAAGCTTGACTATTGACTTCAGGCTCTTCAATCTCCATGTTGTTCTAGAGGTCCATTCTTTCTATGTAATCCATTTTTGACAATGTCCCTGAGTTCATAGATACCTCAGATAGGCTTCTGGACTGGCCTTTTGATGCCCTTGAGGTAGGACGGCCTCTTTGTATGTTAATGGCTATGTTTTCATGTCTTTCAACATGATATATGGGGATTAGGACTCATAGTTACCATTTACAGTCAATGTAAAGTGTTTATTTGCTGTTATTTTCCTGGGCACTGCTATGATGATGGTAGTAATGGAACAAGAAGTGATCTCTAGTATTATGCAGTTTGTCTTCTATAGTTTTACTCCAGTTTCTGACTTTACTAACATGTCTTTCAATGTCTACAGAGTTTTGAGCTTTCCCATATGTTTCCAGGTCATCTTATAGGATTCCTTACTTGCTGTGGTCTTTTAGCACATTCAGAGACTGGTAAAGTCCCTTGCTGCTCAACTGTTTTATAGTTTGGTTGTGGAGTAGGAGAGCAAATACCAGAAGAGTCAATACTATCTCCTAGTGCTTGTTTAGCATGTCTACTTTTGTCAAAGTGGATTCACTCATTTGTTTTGGAAGGTTTTTCTAGAAGAAAAGGTAAGTCTTCTATTTCTTGAGGAGTGTTACAGACTGTTGATTCAGCTAGATCCTCCTGTATTTCTTTTATAGGGGTATGTTCAGGTTGCTTTGAGTTAAGGCATCTGGAGAATAGTTTTTTATCAAAGAGAGCTGTTGTTGTAGTAAACTCAACAACACTTTCAGTTCTCATAAATAGGTAGCCTTTTGTGCTCTCTTTTATTCCCAAAAAAGTCATTAACTCAGATTTAGGTGTAAGTGTATTGCACTGTATTGTTTCAGGGAGGTATGCATAGGCACCACACCCAAATACTCATAGGTAAGTAATATCTGGTTTGTTTTTATTGGCTAGTTCATAAGGAATGTGCCAGTTTAGACAGTACAAAGAACTTCTATTGTACAGGTGCACAGCATACTTTACACTGTATTCCCACCAGGATTCTGGGATGCAAGCATCATATCACATAGCCTCTGCTTTGTCCATGAGAATTCTGTTGAATCTCTCTGCATAGTCATTTTTCTGTGGAGTATAAGGTGTGCTTCTTTGTAGTTCAATCCCCTTACTTCTAATAAATGTATCTAATTTCTCAAAGTCAAACTCTCCTCCCCCATCAAACATCCATCCTCTTATTCATTCTTGATATTGTATTTTGACTAATGCATAGAATGTAAGGGCAACTAGAGCAGAGTGAACTCTAGGAGAATCCTTAGTAATATTATACTCCTAAGTTATGTTATAACTCACCTCCAGGAGAATCCTTAGAGTTTAGGATGAGGCTTCTGGGAGTGTACTCTACACTATATATACTACTACAGTCTGTCTGTCCCTGATCCTACAGTCCTACTGGTCAAGGTTAGGAGTTGCCAAGTTAAGCTAGAGACAATTAAATATTACTATGTAATATTTAATTAGGCACAGGGTCACTCTAGGAGGTTGGTCTAGTATTCCAGAGGTAGCATTGGTAAGGTCCCATTATACTCACCCTCCCTTCAAGATTGCTGCATTTCAAAGCAATTGTTCTGGACTTGAAAATTGCATCAAAATCTGCCTGGCAGATATACCTAGGAGCTGTGGGGTGCTTGTAGAACTTCACAATGAGATCAGGAGCTGAAACATTAGAGACCACTTCCCAAGAGTTGTGTTCTCTGCCATATTCCTTTCATTTTACCAAGAATTAAAACCTCCTCCAATGCCAGCGACTATCCAGAATCTCCTCCACCTTCTATTTCTTCTCTCCATTGACAATGATTGGTAGTGGTGGGGGTTCTGATTTTTGTCCAGATATTGGGTTGTCTGGAACCATGAATAGCTTCACTATGTTGAACACTGGATGGAGTTTCTTCATTGCATGTGGCAGTTTGAGGTAATAAGCTAGGGGTCCTATTTGGCATTCTACAATAAAGAGTCTGAGACAGCAATGAGACAATTTTGGACATGGACAGGTGATCTTGATATTGGATGTGTCCAGGAATACCTAATCCCCAGAGTGAAACACCAGGGCTAGAGACCTTCTTTGATTGTGTTACCTAGTCATATCTTGTGCCTTTTGGATTGTGGACTTGGCCTCTTCAACTGCTGCTTTCATTCATCCCATGAACTCATTTACTGTTTCCAGTCCAAAAGGTCATTGCCTGGGTTCAAGGCCTATATGGGGGGTGCGTCTGGTGTCAAGCAAGAATGGAGTCTGCTGGGTGGAGGCATGCACATGGTTATTGTGCTGGAATTCTACCATAGGCAACAGATTGTACCAGTTGTCTTGTTTTTTGTTGACAAAGAGCTATAGGTATTGGTTGAGCTCTTGGTTGACATGCTCTATCTGTCCATCAGTTTGCAAATGCCAGGCCATAGAGAACACTAATCAAATTCCTAGCAGTCTAGAGTTCTCTGGTGAAACGTACCACAAACTGGGGTCTACAGTTCATGTTGAAGCAGCCCATGGAGCTTCTATACATGGTGGAGGAACAGTTATATGCATCAGAATAAAGTAGGCTTTCTTTGACATAGAGTCTACTACTATTATGACAGTGTTGCATCAAGAGGACTTGGGGAGTTCCACTACAAAATTTATGCTGAGGGTATCCCATTTCACCTCTGGTATAGAGAGTGAATGCAATTCTCTGACTAGAGGGTGTCTCATTGCTTTTGTGTGGAGGCATAGATCACAGATGCTAACATACTATCTAATATACCTAGATATCTAGGGCCACCAGTAGTTGTGGGACATCAGCTCTAGCACCTTCCACCTTCTGGGGTGTCTGGCAATCTTTGTATCATGATACAGGGCTACTATCTTTCTATGCAGGTCTGGGGTCTGGGAGACATAGATCTTTCTCCAGAAGCAGAGCAGGCTATCAACGTCTGACCACTCCAAAGAGTGCACTATCCTACTCAAGGACTTCTTCAGTTCTAGAGTGGCCCTGGTTATGGGCTCTCCTTGGTCTCCAGAGCAGTTACTCTTGCAGACTTCAGCCGGGATGTTGTGTTTGACCCTAATTAGCTCTAGTCCTTCAAGAGCACAGATGGCCAGGAGTTCTAGGCACAAAAAAACAATGTTTTTGTTGTCCAAACAGCTGTTGTTGTAGTTGGGTCTCCAAAAGAGCATGTCTGGCTTATCCATAGATCATTCCAGATGATAGCAAAGAGTGAAGTCAAAGTAAGCTAGGTATAAGGACTAGCATGCCTGCCTCCAGTTCAGTTTTCTTGCTATTATGAAATACTCTAGGTTTTTGTGGTTGGTCCAGATCTGTACTGGGTTAGTTGCCTTTTCAAGGAAATGTCTCCATTCCTCTAGTGTGTAGATAATGGCCAGTATCTCTTTGTCATAGATCTTGTAGTTTCTTTCCACTAGAAACAGGAACTTGCTGTAGATGTCCGCTGTGGACTGTTGAGGTAGAATGGCATCTATGGCAAAGTTAAAGCTATCTGTCTCAATACAGAAAGGTTCTGAGTCTTGAGATGAAATCAGCACTGGAGTGGTGATTACTGCCATTTTGAGGGCCCCAAGGGCAGTTTGCTCTTGATCATTCTACTCCCATGCCTTATCAGAGCACATGAGATTGAACAGGGGCTGAGCAATAGTCAAGAAGTCCTGTATAAATCCACTGAGACTTTGTTTTTGGACACAACCAGCCCCAGGTATTCAAACTGTTCCTTCTAAAATTCACACTTCTCTGGACAGAGGCACAGCTTATGTTTTGCTAAGATCTCAAGTACTTTCCAGATGGCTTTGACATGTTGTTCAACAGTCCAAGTGAAGATCAGAATATTGTCTAGGTATACCACTACAATGCCTTTTGCAATGAGGTCTTGAAAGATGTCATTCATCATGGTCTGGAAGGTAACTGGACTGTTGGTCATCCCAAAGAACATTACTAGGGGCTCAAACAGGCCATAGTTGGTACAGAAGGCAGCCTTCCACTCATCTCCAGACTTGATTCACACATTGTTAAACCCCCAGTAGATATCCAACTTGGTGAAGTACTTGGCTCTGCACAGTTGAGACATGAGTTTGGAGATGAGCAGCAGAGGGTATTTGTTCTTCACTATCATTGAGTTGAGAGCCTAGTCATCCTGTACCAGCCAGAGAGAGCTATCCTTCTTCTTGATAAAGAGCACTGGAGCTGCTATTGGCAACTTATAGGGGGCAGATCCATCTGGTGCAAAGGTTTTCTTCTAGAAATGCATTGAGTTTCTTCTGCTCTATGGGAGACAGGGGGTACACCTTGGTCAGTTTAGGCTTAGAGCCCAGCAAGAGTTCTATAGCATGGTCCCAGTGTTGATGTTCTGGAAGGGTGTCAAAGTCATCCTTGGCAAATACAGACTTGAAGCCTCAGGTATACAGAGGTAGTGGAGCTGTAGCAGCTTGCATCTCCATGCTCCAGCAAGCCCCTTTAGCTAAGTATTGGGAGGTGATTGCAGAGGCTTGTATGGCTTCTTCTGAGGGCTGGAGAAGCAGTCTAGTTATAAACAGTCAGTCTCCAAGCTCCCAGTCTCACCTATTGGTTTCACATGAGGTTTCAAGATCCTCTTTGTTACTGTCCAAGAGTGGGGTGGGCCTGGCCCAGCAGTACAGCAGAGCCCAGACCTCTTGTCTCCTCTTTAAGGCCTGCTCCTTCCATAGCATATGGCATCCTTTACAGTAGGGTGGACATTGTGTCATAAGGACTTTGCTTTTCTCCCAGTTGATCTTTAGATTATGGTCTTTCAGCCAGGTATAACTGAGGATTAGGTTTTGCTTTTCCAGACTGGAGACAGCCAACAGAGTCCACTCCAAGTGAGTTTGGTCACAGGGAACTATGTTTACTACCTCTAATATTTGTCCTACCTCATTGAGAAAGCTATCGACATTGAAAACTGGTGAAGGGAGCAAAAGGGACTATTAGCCTAGCACAAACTAAATATGCAGTACTAGGTTCCAATTGTATACCAAAGAGTTTATGGGGATAAATTAAGAATAAAGGTATTAAAAAGAAGATATAGAAACTTAGCACAGTAAAGTAAGGTAAAAGTATTTGAAAAGAGTATAAGTTTGATCTAGATCTGCCTTGCATAGTGTCCCTAAGGTACCAACCTTTACATACCATAACAAGCTCACTATTAAAGTAGTCAGTAAATTACTCCTAGGCCTTAATCTCAACCACCCAACCACTTCACTTAGAACTCATACAAGTGCCATAAGATGACTCTAGAGCCCTTGAGATAGCAGCAGGTATCAAGATTGCATGCCCTCTCTTGCTGGCTCCCTGAGTCTTATATTAAAATTACAAATTGATGGAACTCAATAAAAAAAAATGAATAGAAAAGGAAAATGCTTTTTTTTCCGGCCTCCCTCACTTCTCTCCTTCACAACAGCATTATGTGGATATGTCCAACATTGCCTCCCATCCTGCCATACCAGCTTGTCACCACCATGTGCTCCTGCTTCACTTCTATACTACCACTTTCTATCAACATCTCCTGATCTCCCAACCAGCTACTTCCTACCTAAGTATGGTCTAGAAACTGGCTTTAACACATGCGAGTATCCTAGCTCACAATGACATTGTGTACTATATCTGCTTCTTGGATTGCTTCTAAAATCATGATTTCTTTCTTTCTAAACATAAATTAAATAATAAAAATAATTTATTGAGTCCAGCAGTGATGAGATCACAAGTCATTGATAGACTTTTGATTTGTTGTTTTGGTATCATATTCATCTAAGTCCATTCTAGATTGAAAGTTTATAGCATTCCAAAGGTATTCCAGAGTTTCTGAGTTCTAGAGCATCAACATTGATAGTCTGTCTCTAAAACCTGATGCTAGCTCATCAGTCTTGCCTCCTAAGGTATATGCTATTAAGCAAGTGACAGCTTGGTGACCATTTGGTAGGAGTGACCTTTGGTGGTCTTTTATATATCTAAGAGCTTGTAGAAGGTTTCTAGGATGAACTCAGATACTGAATTCAGGGGTATAAAGTGTATCCCATGTTATATTTTTATAGAAAATTCATTGATGGCATAACACCAGTATGGGTCAGGAGATAGTCTGAGTATTAATACCTCTAGAGCAGACAAAGTCCCAGTCTATGAAGCTGCTAATAGCTCTGCAGTCCAAGAGTGCCTTAACGGAGTGGACTTCACTGGTGTCAGTTGTGCTGATCTCCACAGGGAGGACTAAGGACATTCTGCATGTGTCAAAAGTATTGGTAGAGAGTTGCTTAGACAGCCATTTCTCCCATTTTGGTCTCTAGGGAGGTGTCCTGATGACAAGAGTAAAGGAAGAGGTGAATGCATCTTCTGATTCACTGTTACTTGTATTAACATTTTCTATATTGAGTATAGTAAACCTATTTACAGAGAGCTTCTGGGACACATCTTTTGCCAGTTGCTCTACACAAAATCCCCTTCCAAGAGGGGCTCTGCTTCTTCTACAGTAATTGCATTCTTTAAGGTCTTTGATTAACTCCTCCCTCTGCTCTACCATTAACTGTCTTATGTTGAGATGGTATGGGCAGTCCTTGACAAGATGATCAGCTTCTCTGCAGTAGTAGCAGCTATATAGAGGGAGGGATCTTGACTTTTATGCCATATCAATGTCCATGGGTATGCCTAAAGATGGAGGTGGAAGTGAAGGTGGAGGGAGAGGTCTTGGAGATATAGGCACAAGGAGGACCAGAGGGCATACCACAGACAAAGGGACTGGATGGAGAGCAGGGATTCTGAATAAGAGAAAGGGCACTGAATATTACAAGGACTAAAAGACCTTGTTGGCTAGCTAGGCCTGGTCAATCTTCTAAGCTGTTCAGTACCATGCCTTGGGGTCAATATCAGCAGGTCTTCCATAAGGCATGGTGGTGATCTGACTTTGAATGTTCATCTGGAGTTTTTATTGAAATTTCACTACCAGGATCTATGGGTCTGTGTAGCTAGTATTGGAGACCAGGGCTTGGAAGCTGTCCAGGTAGTTGCCTACTATCTAATTTCCTTGGTGGTAGGACATTTCCTCCAATGTATTTATAGCATTGGTCTCTACATTGACTGGAAAGAATTGAGTTTGGAAGTACTGGTCAAAGTCTACCTAGGTCTGCAAAGGAAACATGCCAATATCCAATTTCTGTTGAAAGAGATTTTGGGACTATTTTACAGCCCAACCTCCTTTGAAAAATATTAAGATCCACAGAACTTTTATCTTTCTCACAATTGAACTGCTCTAGAGCCAAGCATATATACAGAGTACAGGAGTTGAGAAACATTCAATCTATATTTTGCTCTCCATAAAAGTTTGGGACAAGCCTAAGACCTCAGAGCTACTGGAAGGGGTTGGTGGTACAGACACCAGAGAGAGGGCTGTTGCTGGGGCTGGGGAATAAGGGCTGGAGACTAGCTGCATGAGTTGCTGCAGCTGTATGGTCAGGATAGAGAGAGCATTATCTATATTGGTTTCCAAGTAGTTTTGCTTTTTGGTGACTTCCTACAAATAGTATTGCAAATAGGCCAGGGCATCAGCAATAGTCTAGAGTGTATTCATGTACAACATTTGTGCAGAGTAGAGTGGTTTTCTAGAGGGTTGGCTAAGAGCAGTGGAGAGCAACCTAAGAAAGGCTGTCTACTGCACTTCTTCCAAGGCTCTGTTGTGGAAATCCTAAACTATTGTAAGGGCGACCAGAGTAAAGTGGACTCTAGGAGAATCCTTAGTCATATTGTACTCCTAAGTTATACTACAACTTACCTCCAAGAGAATCCTTAAAGTTTAGGATAAGGCTCCTAGAAGTGTGCTCTATACTATATATACTGCTGCAGTCTGTTTGTCCCTGATCCTATAGTCCTACTGGTCAGGGTCAGAAGCTGCCAAGTCAAGCTAGAGACAATTAAATATTACTATGTAATATTTAATTAGGTACAGGGTTGCTCTGGGAGGTCAGTTTAGTATTCCAGAGGTGGCATTAGTAGAGTCTCCTTGCATAAAAGACTTCTATAATCTCTACCACATCAGACTTTTTCTATTGCATTGTTACCCATCCATGGGATAAGTAATCATCAAAGAATGATAGGAACTACCTGTATTTATAATATGATAATACAGGAAATTCTTTTAGGTCAGAATGAATGCATTTGAAGAGTTTTTGTGCTTACTTTTGAGATACAGGGAATGACTTTGAATACAGTTTTCCTTAGCACATTTTTTACAAACAGACTTTTGCTTGGAAAGATTATCTTAGTACAAAATCCTAGGGTATACTTAAGAGCTTTTTGTAAGACATCTTGTGAAGGATGGCCAAAGCAACAATATATAAAGTCATAGTCTACTATTTGCAGAGCTTGCAGAAATTGTAGTGTAGTTGTCTTAGATCTTCTGGTGTGCAAAATAAAAATGCTATTGTTACTGTTTAGAAGTGTAAATCAAACTTATTGTTTATTCCTTTCATAGAGAGCAATAAAGCTCTTAGTTCCTTGGTACTTATATCCCATTTATATCAAAGTTCTAATTGAGAAAAGTCTCTAATGTAATCTAAAAATGAAATATACTAGAAAAAAC
>Ga0153940_1001235_pt1 | contig 11686 bp, 12 predicted proteins | sample TSNJ024MetaG_FD_104736 | JGI IMG/M metagenome (GOLD analysis project Ga0153940, IMG submission 104736) | Attine ant fungus gardens microbial communities from New Jersey, USA - TSNJ024 MetaG | ecosystem: Host-associated > Fungi > Mycelium > Unclassified | place: USA: New Jersey, Brendan T. Byrne...
CCAACTGTCGCGGACGCCATTCTTGACCGCATAGTTCACTCGGCACATCAGATCGAACTCACGGGGGAGAGTGTAAGAAAAATGAAGGTGGGAAAAAACAAGTAAAAGTAAAACTAAAATAAACTTCTAAGCAGAAAGCAGAAATAAGCAGAGTATAGCGAATTGGCTGAATCAGTGCTTATTACGCTCTGTTTTGCTTTGTATTGCAACAAGCGAAAAAACAGAATTAAGCAGAACACAGCAGGAGTTCCGTTACCATCTCGTTACTTGGGAATAAACGCATGTTTCTTACTAATCGGTTTTTATTCAGCGATTTGCGTAGTTTTGCATACCATCAGATAACTCAATGATAACTAATTTTGTAACCAGAAAAAACATTGAGTTATGAGGTCAACATTCAAAGTATTATTTTACGTAAAGAAAGGCAGCGAGAAACCAAACGGAAACCTGCCTTTGATGTGCCGTATTACAGTGGACGGCGAGGTTAAACAGTTCAGCTGCAAAATGGACGTTCCGCTCAACCTCTGGGATGTAAAGAATAACCGTGCATCAGGGAAGAGCGCAGAAGCGCAGAAAATCAACCATGCTATCGACAGAATCCGTGTGGATGTAAATCGCCGTTATCAGGAACTGATGCAGACGGACGGCTACGTTACCGCCACCAAGTTGAAAAACGCCTATCTCGGAATCGGAATAAAGCAGGAAACACTCCTGAAGCTGTTCGAACAGCATAATGCCGAGTTTGAGAAGAGAGTGGGCTATAGCCGTGCACAGGGTACTTTCGCCCGCTATCGTACCGTCTGCAAACATGTCCGGGAATTTCTGCCTTCTATCTATCACAGGGAAGATATACCGCTTAAAGAATTAAACCTAACATTTATCAACGACTTCGAACACTTCCTGCGTGAAAAGAAGAAATGCCGTACCAATACTGTGTGGGGATATATGATTGTATTGAAGCATATCATTTCTATCGCACGGAATACCGGACTATTACCGTTCAATCCATTTGCTGGATATATCAACAGTCCCGAAAGCGTGGACAGGGGTTATCTTACAGAGGAAGAAATACAAACGCTTATAGAGGCGCCAATGAAAAACCAAACATACGAACTGGTGCGCGACCTCTTCGTCTTTTCTATTTTCACTGGCTTGTCGTATGCGGATGTAAAAAAACTTACCACCGACAACCTGCAAACGTTTTTCGACGGTAACCTGTGGATCATCACCCGCAGGCGCAAGACCAACACCGATTCCAATATCCGTCTGTTAGATGTTCCCAAGCGGATAATAGAGAAATACAAAGGCTTAACCGAGGATAACCGTGTATTCCCTGTTCCGAGTAACAGCAGTTGCAACGAGAAGCTGAAAAAGATAGGCAAACAGTGCGGTATCAAGACCCGCCTGACCTATCATGTTGCCCGACACAGCGCGGCGACCACTATCCTGTTATCGCACGGCGTACCTATCGAAACCGTAAGCCGTATTCTCGGACACACGAATATTAAGACCACACAGATATATGCCCGGATAACCAACCAAAAGATAAGCCGGGATATGGAAACCCTGTCACAGAAGTTGGAGGGTATGGAGAAGAATATCTGTGAGGCTATCTAAGTCTTGTCTGTACAATGCACCTGCTATACTTAGTGTAGCGGGTGTTGCTGCCAAAGAAAGTATCAATGCTGCTGATAGAGTTTTAACCGCAGCTACCCCGATGGGCTTTTAAAGAAAAGCCATAGCTTATTAGGGTGTTTTCTTCACGCTCCGATAAATCTACACTAAAAACACCCCAATAAGCCAAAGGCGTTCCCCCTTTGGAATCCCCCGAAAACTTCCCTAAAAAGGAAGTCGGATAGAAAAAATATCAATCAATTTTTCAATTTCAAAAGTAATCAAAAAAAATAAATGCAATGGCAAAATATGCAGTACTTCATTTAGAAAAAGGAGCGGGCAATGATGCCCCGATAAGCTCCCACATTGAGCGAACAATCAATCCTTCCAATGCGGATAAAGACCGCACACATTTAAATCGGGAACTGATAGAGTTTCCCGATGGTGTAAGAAATCGCACCGAAGCAATCCAGTACCGGATTGAACATGCAAGCATTACCCGCAAAATTAGTCACAACCAAGTCAGGGCAATCCGGGTTATGATGACGGGAAGTCCCGAACAGATGCAACGCATCCAAAACGAAGGCAAGTTGGATGATTGGTGCAGGGACAGCCTCGACTGGTTACGCAAGGAGGTGGGGAACGAGAATATCGTTTCCGCCGTTCTGCACATGGACGAACAAACGCCTCACATTCACGCAACGGTTGTACCCATCGTTAAAGGTGAAAGAAGAAAAGCCAAGCAGGAACAGCAAAAAGCGGGGAAGAGATACAAAAAGAAAAATGTCAATGCTCCCCGCCTGTGTGCCGATGATATTATGTCGAGAGAGAGATTCACGTATATGCAGAACACATACGCACAGGCGATGAGCAAATTTGGTTTGGTACGTGGCAAAGAGGGTTCGGAAGCACGGCACATTTCCACACAACAATATTACAGAGAATTGGTTGGCAGAAACGAAGACCTGAAAGAAATCATCCAAGAGCAGGAACATGAACGGCAGGATGTTTATGATAAAACGAGAGACTTGTACGACCGAAAGGATGAGGCAAGGGACAAGTTCCTCAATATGGACAGGCATGTGCGGGATAAACAGGAAGAATTGGCAACCATAGAAACCAAACTCCAAAGAGCCAAACAGGAATACGAACCTTACAAGGCGCAGGAAGAATTGAACCTTATACATAATTTGTTCCCGATGATGAAAGAGCAGTTAAGGGTAGCCGACTTTTGCAAGACAATGGGGCTTGCTTTTAACTCCATCAAGGCGTTACTTGAGGGTAAAAACCTGACAGCGAAAACGTTTTCTTTCTTTTCTCCGGAACACAAGCAGAAATTTACGGCGGAGGATGTCAAACTAAAAATGGAGAAAGAGCCGGATAATCCTGATAAGTTACGCCTAAATCTCAATGGAATGAATATTTTGGATTGGTTCAGGGAACAATACCAACGAATGGTACAAGCGACAAACCACTATGCAAGACCTAACATCAAGCCCGAAGTAGGTAAAAACAAAGGAATTAAGATGTAATTGAAGCCTGTTTCATAGATATTTGTTATATTTGCAGGCAGGCAACAGCATAACAAAACAGGAAAGAGTAAAAGTTGAAATTTATTTGAAAAGAATGAAACTTAAAAAGCTTAAAATTAAGAACTTCAGAAGTTACAAAGAAGAAGTTGAAATTGAATTCGGTAACTTGACAGCATTTGTTGGGAAAAATGACATCGGGAAATCCACAATTTTGGAAGCGTTAGACATTTTTTTCAATGAAGGGAGAGGCATTGTGAAACTTGATAAAGACGACATCAACAAGCAAGCAATCGTAGAAGGTGACAATGAAATTGTTATTTCAGTCTGTTTTGAAGAGTTGCCAACGAACATTGTAATTGATAGTACCAATGAAACAACACTACAAGCCGAATATTTACTAAATTCAAGTAATCAACTTGAAATAATCAAGAAATATCCAAGCGCAGGAAAAGAAAAAGTTTTTGTAAAAGCAAACCATCCAACAAATTCAAATTGTGGCGACCTTTTGCAAAAGAAAAATACAGAATTGCAGAAGATAATCAGAGAAAATTCAATTACTTGTAGCGACCAAACCAAAAATGCAGTAATGAGAACTGCAATATGGAATCACTATCATACAGATTTACAGTTTTCTGAAATAGAAATAGATGTTACAAAAGGCGATACAAAATCAATATGGGACAAATTACAAACATATTTACCGCTTTATTCACTATTTCAATCCGATAGAAAGAATAGCGATGGCGACAGCGAAGTTCAAGACCCTTTGAAAGAGGCCGTCAAACAGATATTAAGCGATACCGCATTAAAAGCTAAATTTGAAGAAATTGCAACAGAAGTGAAAACTAAATTACAAGATGTTGCAACTCGTACATTAGAAAAAGTGCGTGAAATGAATCCGGAAATTGCGAATACACTAAATCCTATTATTCCCTCAACTGAAAGTTTGAAATGGAGTGATGTTTTCAAAAGTGTGTCTATTACAGGAGATGAAGATATTCCTATCAATAAAAGAGGTAGCGGTGTAAAACGACTGATTTTATTAAATTTTTTCAGGGCAGAAGCAGAAAGAAGAAGACAGGACGCAAATATTCCAAGTATAATTTATGCAATAGAAGAACCTGAAACATCACAACATACAGAACACCAAAAGAAACTGATTCAGGCATTTTTAACGCTTTCAGATACGGAATACACGCAAGTAATTATCACAACTCATAGTGCAGCATTAGTGAAAGAATTAAAATTTGAACATTTACGACTAATAAAAGCTAATGCAGCAAGTAAAACGATTGAAAATGTTCAGCCTAATGAATTGCCTTATCCATCTTTAAACGAAGTGAATTTCTTGGCGTTTTCGGAAATATCAGAAGAATATCACAACGAATTATATGGGCATATTGAGTTTGAAGGAAAAATCAATGATTTCAAAAATGGTAAAGCACAAGATAAAGATTACAAGAAAATGAGGCATGGAACAGAGGTTTCTGAAAGACTCATTTTAACAGAATATGTAAGACATCAAATTCATCATCCTGAAAATCTGTTGAATATACGCTTTACATCAGAACAGCTAAAAGAATCAATAGAATTAATGAGAACATTCATAAGGACACTAATGATATAGAATTATGGCAAAAAAAGAAATACTCACCGACCTTTGGGTCTATGAATTACTCAAGGAAGCAAACATAGAATTGCATCCACAGGGCAGTAATATCAAAGACATTAGTGAGGCATTACAATCTGCATCAAAAGCAGGTACAGGTAATGTGGGCTTCCCCGAATATTGTGGAGTTATCAAAGATTTTGTTCTTATTATAGAAAATAAAGCTGATGTTTCTCAACACATAAAGCGAAACAAAGAAGGTGTAATTTGCTCTGAAATTACAAGCATAAAAAATTATGCCGTAAATGGAGCTCTATTTTACGGAAAACATTTAGCAAAAAACACACCTTATAAAAAAATTATCGCATTTGGTGTTTCAGGTAATGAAAAAAGGCATAAAATTTCTCCTATTTTTATTGACGAGCGAAGTAGTTATAAAGAGTTGGAAGATGTAGAAACATTTACGCTTTTCAACGAAAAAAATATTGATGAGTATTACACAAAAAACATACTTAAAGAGCAAACACCGGAGGAAAAAACAACCGAAGAAGTGTTGAAAGATGCAAAAAGTCTTCACGAAGATTTGCGTAATTACGGTAGTATTCAAGACAAAGACAAGCCTCTTATTGTTTCGGGTATTCTATTGGCATTACGGGAAATGGAATTTAAAAATTTCAGTATTGACAGTTTAACAGGTGATGAGACCTCAACCGATGGCGAAAAAATTTATGAGGCAATTGAAAAAAACTTAAAACGAGCCAATGTTTCGCCACAGGTAAAAAAGGATAAGTTGCTGAGTCAGTTTTTAGTAATCAAAGATACCAAAGCAATAAATGAAGTTAATGAGTATTTAAAGAAAACGCCGCTAAAGCACTACACTGAGTTTTTGTACGAAAATATTTATAAAAACATTAAATATATTCAGTCTCCCGAAGATTATATAGGTCGATTTTATGGTGAATTTATGTCATATTCAGGTGGAGATGGTCAATCGTTAGGTATTGTACTTACTCCGAAACACATCACAGATTTATTTTGTGATTTGTCTGAACTCAAGCCGACCGATAGCGTTTTTGATCCTTGTTGCGGAACCGCAGGTTTCCTCATTTCTGCAATGCACAATATGTTGCAAAAAACAGATAAGCCTGAACAGCAGCGAAAAATCAGAAAAGACCAATTGCATGGTTTGGAATTGCAGCCTTATATGTTTACCATTGCCACTACCAATATGATTTTGCGTGGCGACGGAAAAAGTAATCTCGAACAGGAAGATTTTTTAAAACAAAATCCGGCACAGTTACAGGAAAAAGGGTGCACTGTTGGAATGATGAATCCTCCCTATTCAATGGGTAGCAAAAACAATACAAGTTTATATGAAATCAACTTTACCGAGCATTTGCTCAACTCCATAACAAAAGACGGAAAAGTCATTGTGATTGTTCCCCAATCGTCAATGACAGGCAAATCAAAAGAAGAACAGGCAATAAAATCCAATATTTTAAAACGCCACACACTGGAAGGAGTCATAACACTTAACAAAAATACGTTTTATAGAGTTGGAACAAATCCCTGCATCGCTATTTTTACCGCAGGTGTTCCGCACGACAAGGACAAAGAAGTAAAGTTTATCAACTTTGAAAAGGACGGCTTTGAAGTGCAAAAACATAGAGGACTTGTAGAAACTGTTGAGGCAAAAGACAAAAAGCAACATTTACTTGATGTTTGGTTTGACCGTATTGAAAGTGAAACAAAATTTTGCGTAAAAACTACTATTGAAGCAGATGATGAATGGCTACATTCATTCTATTACTTCAATGATGAAATTCCAATGGAAGCTGATTTTGAAAAAACAATGGGCGACTATCTTACCTTTGAGTTTAGTATGATTATGCAAGGGCGTGGCTATTTATTTGACAACGAAAAGGAGTAAACTATGAAATTGACAAATAAAAACTGGAAAGAGTTTAAGGTAAATAATATTTTTACTACTTCAACAGGTTCGCTTATTCCTAAAGAAATTTTGAAAAAGGAAGAATCGCACGGCTGACAGCAACCGATAACAACAATGGAATATTTGATTTTTACGAGAAATCAGAACATAAAAACTACCGCGAAATCTCAAATTTTATTTCCATCTCCTTTTTGGGCAGTGTCTTTTACCACCCATATTCTGCAAGTCTTGATATGAAAATACACGCTGTTCAAATACCAAACATCGAATTAAATAGATACATTGCTGAATTTTTAGTTTTCTGTTTCAAAAGAATGACTTCAAGTTTTTCTTATGGTGACCAGCTTTCAAGTACCGATTTACCCAAAAAGAAAATTTTACTTCCCATAAATTCCAAAGGCGAACCGGACTACGATTTTATGGAAAATTATATGAAGCAAAAGGAAACGGAACTTTTGAAACAATACGAAAAACAAGTATCAGATACTGAAAGCGTTCTTCCGTTGTCGGAAAAAGAGTGGAAAGAATTTAAAACTACGGACATTTTTAATAATATACAAAGAGGGAAGCGCCTAAAAAAAGACGACCATAAAAGTGGTATTATGCCTTATGTTTCTTCTACAGGTATAAATAACGGAGTAGACGGATTTATTGGCAACAAAGAAGATGTGCGAATTTTCTCCAACTGCCTAACCATAGCCAATAGTGGAAGTGTCGGGGCAACTTTTTATCAACCTTTCTCTTTTGTTGCAAGTGACCACGTTACAAAATTAGGGAATAGCAATTTCAACAAACACGTTTATCTATTTATCGCAAATATAACGACACGTTTTAGTGAAAAATACAGTTTCAATAGAGAAATAAACGACATAAGGATTAAAAAAGAAAAAATACTGCTTCCCGTAAATTCTCAAGACCAGCCCGACTATATCTATATGGAGAACTATATGAAAGCATTGGAAAGTAAGAAAATAAAACAGTATCTGGAATATAAAAAAATATAAAATGCACTACTACTAATTGGTGATTCTTTGTATAATTCTGAATGTAGCCAACAGATATTTGTGTAGTAAAAGTATTTCATTCTTAAGTAGAACTTATCTTTATCCGAACACAAAGATATGTTCCAAGAACGAAACGTCAAGGCTGAAATGAATTTTATAGGAAATCTTCCTTTCTCGTACCTCGAAAGAGTATTTCCTATAAAAGCCTTGCCTTATTCATTCTTTCCACAAGAGAGATGTTTATCGGAAAAAGAAAGGGAAAAAATATGTGTCGGTTTCAAAAATAATGCGTACTTTTGGCGTGAGTTATTTGACAGTACAGCACCGCAAAACGCTGAAATACGCACGGTTACTAGCTCGTTACCTCTAAATTCTGAAAATTTATCTAAAGGTTTATTCCTCAATCGGTTATGTCAAACCGGTGAAAATTTAAAATAAAAATGACCCCGTCGACCAGGATACTTTAGGGGGAATTATAAAATTTTTTCAGGGGTCAATTTTGCCTTGGCGCGAGGGGGCAACGCCCGCCGGATTTTCCAGTCATATCTCAAGTCATTTCTGATACAAATTCAGCGTAGAAGAAATGAATTTGAAAAAAATGGAGAACAATCGTTTTTTCAAATAAATGAAAAACGGACTCAACTCATTCGATTTATAAATCTGATTGATGAGAATTATCAAAAGGGATTAACAATCACTGAGTATGCTCAATTGTTACATATTTCAACCCGTACATTGTCTGATCTGACCAACCAATTGTTAGGTAAAAGTCCTTCATTAATGATACAGGAACGCATTATCTTGGAAGCGCAGAGGATGTTGCTATATTCAGAACTCAATGTAAATCAAATAGGATATAGATTAGGTTTTGATGACCCGTCTTATTTTGTGAAATATTTCAAAAAGCATACAAAAGTATCTCCGTCCGAATTTAGAAAGTCAATCAGTTAAAGTCCCGTTCTAAGTACTTTAACGTACCCTTTTTCTATAAATATTTTATAGAATAGCTGGTCTGGTATCTTGATTTTCATTTTAGATATTTACATGCATTCTCTCAAAAATACCATTGATTTTCGAATTTGTTCATTTTCTTGAAATCATAAATTCCAGACCTTTGTATAACTAATTTTTTTAATAAAAACAGTAAAAAAGAAAACTATGTCAGCTATAATTAAAACGACGTATGAAGGAAAATACCTTTCAACAACCAAGTCTCCTTTAAACAAAGAGCCTATTGCTGCGAATGCAGTTCAATTTACACCAGTCGATTTATTAATAAGTGCTTATGGAAGTTGCTTACTCGGCACAATTGACTATGCAGCTCACCTAAGACATTTTGAGATAAAGGATGCCCGAACAGAAATAACATATGAAATGAGTAAAGATAAATCAAAAATAGGTAGTATTCATATTAAAGTTCTTTTCTCCGATGATTACGAGGCAGATCAAAAAAACACCATAGAATTTACTACAAAGAATCAATGTCATGTAGGTAACAGTTTAGATAGTAACATTACCAAGGTATACGAATTTTTATATAACAATAAATAAATAGATAAATGAGAACAAAATTATTATTTTTATTATTAGCAATGTCTTTCTTGGCTTTGCCATATAATAGCATTTCCGCACAAGAACCCATTAAAAATGAAGCGACTTATACAGGTAAATCAACCAAGTTTGCTCTAATGGTGAGTGATGTCGTACATTTCCAATCAGCTTTAAATACGGTTGAAGAAATGAATATTAAAAAAAACAATTTCACATTTGAAATAGTTGTGATTGGCAAGTTAGCTAAAGATTTAGTTGAGAATAAAGATTTGAAAACAGATATTCATCGAAGTGAGAAACTTGGTTCAAAGATCGTGGTCTGTGAGGGTGCTTTATCATACTTTAATGTCTCTAAAGAACAGTTAGATAACAGATTATTTACTGTTAAAAATGCTTGGATCTATATGTTCCAACTACAAGATAATGGTTACAATACCTTGAGTGTCTAAATCTAAAGTGATAATTATGAGTTTAGCAGAAATCATTAAATCAGATAAACCAACGTTGGTTAATTTTCATGCAACTTGGTGTGGTCCTTGTAGAGCTATGAAGCCCCATCTTGATGAAGTTGTAAATAAATATAAAGATGAGATAAATTATGAACGCATAGATATTGATCAAAATACAGAATTAGCAAGAAAATTTGCGATAAGAAGTGTTCCGACAACGATTATCTTTAAGAATGGAGACGTTAAATGGCGTGATTCTGGTGTATTTCCGGCAAAGGATATTATGCCATTAATAGATCAGTATCTCTGATATTTATCTACTAATAGGAAGTCATTATTGGAAATAAATAAGCCTAATCTTCCATTGTATTAGATTTATATTTTATCCGATTCCCAAATATACCATAAGTATTCTTGAATTTACACCTCAATATATCTCTAAATAAAAGATCTTTACTCTTTAATAATAGAGTATAAGATCTTTTATTTTTTAATCATTTTCAGTATGATACAAACAGAAGGCTATGCAGCACTAAGCAATGCATCAGAACTCGTCCCTTTTTCATTTGAGAGAGAAGAACCTCAGCAGAATGAGGTGCTGATTGATATTTTATATTGTGGAATATGTCATGCAGACATTCATCAATGTAAAAATGAATATGGCGGTACTCAATATTCATTTGTTCCCGGACATGAAATAGTAGGACGTATAAATTCTATAGGTAGGAATGTGACTAAATTCTCTAGAGGAGAATTGGTTGGTGTAGGGTATTTCATAAATTCCTGTGGACATTGTGCAAATTGTTTGAGTCATGAAGAGCAATTTTGTGATAATGGAATAACCCCTACTCAAAATGGGATGTTATCAGATGGAAGTATCACCAAAGGAGGATATTCAAAATGTATTGTCGTAAATGAAAATTACGTTTTAAAGGTTTCCGAGAAATTAAATCCTATAGCAGTAGCACCTCTTCTTTGTGCAGGGATCACTACCTACTCCGCTTTAAAGCATAATGGAATTGGTAAAAAACATAAAGTCGCAATACTAGGCTTAGGTGGTTTAGGACATATGGCTGTCAAGTTTGCTGTTTCTTTTGGCGCAGATGTTACTGTTATTAGCAGTTCAGCTAATAAAGAAGAAAGTGCGAGAAGGTTAGGCTCACATCACTTTATTTTAGCGGACAAAGAGATATTGAAATCCCAATCTGAAAATTATGATTTTATCATTGATACTATTTCCGTTAAACACGACTATAATCTGTATTTAAATTGTTTGAAAAAAGATGGGACAATGATATTGTTAGGGGTTCCACCGGAAGCTTCAGTGTTGGAAGCTCATGTTTTAATTTCTCATAGAAGAAAGATTACAGGTTCTTTTATCGGAGGAATTAAAGAAACGCAGGAGATGTTGGACTATTGTGCAGAACATAGCATTGTTTCTGACGTTGAACTTATTTGTCCTCAATATATTAATAGTGCTTTTGATAGAATACTCAAAGGTGATGTTAAATATAGGTTTGTAATTGATATGTCAAAGATATAGGTATAATGCTTAAGACTTTCTTGGATTATTTTATTATAAAAATGTAATTTTACACAATAAAAGACAGTTTGATAGACTATGGATGAATCTAAGGCAGATACAAGCGGAATACAAGAATACCATCTCCACAAAGGTGAGCCGGACAAATTACAATTTGAAATAAACTCTTTGAAAGAATATCTTATTGAAGGAGGAGATCTTACTCGTAAGGCTCATATTCATTCATTTTATCAGATTATTTGGTTTAGATCCGGAGTTGGTAAACATTATGTTGATTTCAATGAGTATGAGATTCAAGATAACTCTCTGTTTTTTATATCTAAGGGGCAAATACATCACTTTGATAATGAACAATATGAAGGATGTATTATTCATTTCAATGAGTCATTTATAGCTGATGATAAAAATTATGTTAATATATTCCTAAACCAAA
>Ga0153940_1001240_pt1 | contig 11654 bp, 10 predicted proteins | sample TSNJ024MetaG_FD_104736 | JGI IMG/M metagenome (GOLD analysis project Ga0153940, IMG submission 104736) | Attine ant fungus gardens microbial communities from New Jersey, USA - TSNJ024 MetaG | ecosystem: Host-associated > Fungi > Mycelium > Unclassified | place: USA: New Jersey, Brendan T. Byrne...
CACACTTTAGTCTTCTCCTCGAGTTTATCGTGCTCGTAAAAATATTCCGACGCGTCAGAGCTCACTTTGCTTGTGAAATTTTAAAAACTTGCATTTAGAGAGCTATTATAACTCAAATTTTAGCGGAAAGAAGAATGTCGCCCTTCTAGATAAGATAAGATAAAGCAATCATCTACTTTTATCCCCAGACAAAACAACAGTACACCGTGTCTCGGCCGCAGCAATGGCCCTCGAATACCTCACCCAAGAACAAATCAACAAGGTGCCCCATGTCTTGTTCTATCCCGCAGGGTTCAGCTAATCAGATTTCCTAGTTTTACAAAAATGGGTAGGTGAATTCCGGCGTTGCAATTTTGTATTGCCGTAAATGCAAAGTTCACCTGTTGGGGTGCATCTAGGACAATCTATCACTTATTACTATACATAAAACCCATTCCATTCTAACCTGACCTTCATTTTAGATATCTGGTCATCCAGAACTTCCTGAGTAAAGAACAGGCCGATGCTTTACTTAATCGGTCAAAACAGCTACTTGACGAATTTGACCTCGACTCTCACCCTCGTGTACGTTAGCTTTATTTACTAATTGACCTGCCATCTTTTCTTCTCTTCTGACATGGGTTTAAACACTTCAGACGAAATTCACCACCGGAGATGATAATCACGTTGGAGATGACTATTTTCTGTCTTCTGGTGACAAGATGCATGATGTCATTCAAGTATCCAATTACCACTTTTGCTGACTCAATTCATAGTCGATTCTTCCTCGAAGACGCTGTCGATCTAGACGGGAAGCTCAATCGACCCAAGCAGAAGGCTGTGAACAAAATCGGCCATGGTACGTTACTCGTTCTGTAGTCTATCACCCCGTGCTAATCTTGAACGGTCTCCTCTGCCTATCTCATCGGCTCTCATCGTCGAAACTCCTTCCTTTCATCAAGCTCTACATGAACTCGACCCTCTATTTCGGGGAGTAACACTCGAGAATGACTGTCTTAAATCAGTAGTCCGCGACCTCAAGTTCCATTATGACCCCGTTGGTACGTTCTTCCCCCTCTTCTTCCCCTCCACGATGCACTGACTGTCTTCTAGCTCTACAGAGTATGGTTATCACCAAGCAGCAGGAAATTGGTGGAGAAGGTATCCGAGACTCGTAATGAATGTCGTACCAATGCTGACTAGCCCTCAACCATAGTACCAGAGCATAATGATTCGTACGTTTCATGATGTGCCCTCTTCCAGAACTACTTCCTAATTGTACGGCCACCAACAGGACTTTCCTAGTAAGATCCCTTTACTCATTAATTGCTTATCCAATCACCCCATTTCTAGTATACAAACCCCCCAACGGCACTAGGCTTCTGGATAGCCCTTGAACAGTGCACAGCCTCCAACGGTGCTTTATCGTTCCTTCCAGGCTCACATCGTATCTCGCCCATCACCAAACGTTTCGTTCGTCTTCCAAATGGTGGTACAGGCTTTGAACAACTTTCCATCCCCGAAGAGCAAAAAGCTACAACTGAAGATACCAAGGGAGAATACATCTTAGAAACCTGCAATCCAGGTAATTCCATTCATGGTTTGAACCCGACGGACTGGTTTAATATCCGTCTTTCAGGCGATTTGGTTCTGATCCATGGATCAGTACTTCACAAGTCCGAAACCAATACGAGTCCAAACACTCGCTTCGCCTATACATTCCATATGATTGATTCTCCTCCATATGCCGAATATGATGCGAAAAACTGGTTGCAACCTACAACCCAGATGCCTTTTTCTCGTATCTTACCTCCAGAGGAGATCAACTACAAAACCTATTTAGAGGGCGATTGTTAAACAAGTTTTAATTTCGTTGTGAAATAAAAGGATAAATGTATCAATATAATTGATTTCCATGCTCTGCAGTTCAGACCGGAAGAGCAATAACCATAATATGTAGGAGTAATATCAATACAAAAAAGATAGATGATAGATATCTCATGATTCTTCATCAATGTTTTCTCCCCTCTGCAACATGGCAATAAGGTTGTCAATCTTGGCTTTATGTATTCGATGATGCTCCTGCCAGCCTTTCCAAGGATGGTGTGGGTACTAAACATAGAACATCAGACCATGTCATTTTTTTCGAAAAGAGAAAGAAAAACGCATACCTTGCGCCCAAAGGACTGGAATATCGAATCAGATGTACCCGTTGGCCGCGTTTGAAAAAATTTAGCCAACAAAACATCATCCTGCCTACTATACCGCATCTTCTTCTCCGGAGCTGGCGGTAACGGATCGTCACTCTCCGTACGATTAAACTCATGTTTATGTCTCCTCCAATATTTCATCCAAGAAGCCCTAGAATGATGTGGCGCTTTCGTAGCAACGTCTTTCCAAAACTGAACCATATCTAAACGTCCTTGAGTCCTGACAAAAAATCAAACAAACACATTGAGCAAGTTGATCGTCGACTAGGAGGAAGGAAAAAAAAGGACGCCTACTTTCGATATTGCATAAAACTGATCAAAAAACTTCTGTCTTGCATAGTGAATGCTACACCTTTGCCAGTCGTACTCCTGAAAAGTGCTCTAGGGGGTGTGGGTGACCGATCCAGAGGTGTCTTCGATTTACGTGGTTGTGACAAAGAGTCATTAGCAGACATAGGATCTGTCGAGGCCCCAGCTTGGATGGTGGCTTCTGCGTCAGAACCATTCATTTCCCAATCGCCATCGCTTGGCTCTCCTAGTCGATTTTCAGGTCTGGTGTTGGTGGTGTTGGTCATGACGTATCCACCTAGGCGAATTTGGTGCTTATTGCAATAACGACGCCATGAGTAAAACCTATCGAAGGTCAAGACTAGTCTCAAAACAAGGTTTCAAAGTCCAACATACGTGTGATGAGGTGCCCTGAGAGCGATGCGTTCACATATCTCACGCAAGCTGGACGAATAACAGTAAGCATTGAACCATTCTTTAGTGAACAAACTCACCTGAGGACTAGACCTTGTTCTCGACAATAGTCAATATACTTTTTGAGATATAATACGTCGTCTGAAGTAAACAAATTTCCACCATATGTACTCTTGACAATGCGAGTTGGAGGTGTCGGAGACCTAACTAATGTATTCCGATTCATAACCAAACTTGATGCAGGTGCAGCAGAAGGCTGCTATCAAGAACAAATATCAGTTTGATCGATATAAATGCAAAAAAAGTGATGTTGACCTGTGCCCGAGTGCGTCTTCGACCTCGCGGTTGATCTTCGCCTGCCTCAGGTTGTATCGATGGGGGAGCTTGTGAACCAGCATCAGGTACAGATGGCACAGATATCGGAGCAGGAACAGTGTGATGAGGAATCTCGACAGGATAAGCGGGCTGGTAGGCCTGTTCATACTGGACAAAAAAGTACTCGAGATCATCAAAGTTGTAGCTTAATTTCTTTGGACGTACCCCAGGCTCATAATAACCGTGGGCTGGAACCCACTGTCCGTTACCATCATCTCTGTAGCGATATTCGTAGGATTCTCCAGTAGAAGGGCCAGGAATACTTTGGCTTGGATGAGCATATCCGTCCCATTGTGATGGTGGTCGATGCATCATGTGTTCTTGACTCGGAGGTTGAGGTGGCGGGGGCGGAGGATTTAGATGAGTCTGCGAAGGCGCAATACCCGTGGTACCTTGCCATTGTGGCGGTGGCGCCACTTCCGATTGGACAGGCTGAACACGAGGGGGGGACGAGGGACATGCAGTTGTATTTCCTTGCGGCTGGGACGGAATACCGGTGCTAGATGCAGGGGCGCTTATAGTTTGACTAAAGAGAGCATAAGGTGCGAGAGTCAGACCGTCTACAGAGACACTGGCTGCAATCATTCCAGGTGGTACTGATGGAATCCCTGATCTGTGTCCTTGCATGGATGCGATTGCCGTATGTTGTGCAGGCATACCATTCTGTCTCGGTAAAGGTGGTACACTATCACGGGCCTGTCCAAGACCTGTTTGTTCTGGGGACGGAGGCTGGTTACTCAGTGGGGTAGAGGAAGTTGCTTGGGGAGGAATTGACTGAATCGGCTGAGGAGTTGATTGGGCTTGTTGATTGGCGATTTCCGGTGGTATAGTATGTATCCTATGTGAAAAATAAATAAATAAAAATAACATTTCCAACAATTCCAACAGATTCGTACTGCTCTTGTCCAGTCACCTTACAGCCAGCATAGTTGCTATGGAACGTTTGGAGTTGATTCAACCGTATACACTCGTGAACCCATTGTGAGGATAGAACAATTTTGCCTTTTTTGCCAAGATAGTGACGGTAGAGACTCTGTCCTGACTGTTTATGAGGGTCCACTAATGGTCATGTTAGCTTCACTTGGATTAAAAGAAAAGAAAGGCAAAGACCAAGAGCCCAGCCGTTGTCAAATTAAATCAAATCACTCACCAAGAATGTAAGGAACACCGCTATAATTTTGTACGACGCTACCACCATAAGCCTAAGAGAGATATGCCAGTGTAAGTTATGTATTGATTGCATAGACCAGTGGAGCGGACACATGGACAATCGCAATGCTTGATCAGATGATCAAGGCGCTACAGATAATCTCCAAGCGTGTGGTCATCAGCTCAACACTTACAGTAATCAAGTGGACAAGATTTTCCCGATCCCCAATATCTTCGCCGACATAGATAGGGAGGGGAGTACCCATCATGGGATCGATGAACAATGCAATACTTTCCTGCTGTGCTTGTTGTTCATTTTGTGTGCTTGGAGATTGGGGTCGCACAGCTTGCACGCGTCTAGGACGACCACCTGGTGCCATGGGTCTTGCCTCGAAAGAATTATCTCGAGTGGGTTGGAGTCCTACTCGTCCTTCCGACACCCCCATTTCGCACGCTTGTTCAAGCGGAGTTTCAATTATCGGGGTCCTCCTCCTGTTACCAAGCATTCTTCGTGCTCTGAGCTTCAATTTCGAAATGAAGTATTAACCGGGAATCATCCGTAGCCGCTGCATTTTCAGTCGCTACCCATATCCCTGATTCCCGATCATCTCGCTTTTCGCGGTGTTCATACAAGATGTCTAAGTCGGACAAAATGCCCCGGATTGTCTTGAAAACTTGACTTAAACCGGGGCATCAAGACAGCGCGGTAACAATAACTTTGAGGTTTCAATCTAATTTCTTGAAAACAACAAGAGGGATCATAGATAATCTACTTGACTTTTCCCGAGGGTGAAACTTTAATGGATGCTAAGACGTGCGCTCTTTTCCTTACACAATCCTACGTGAGGAAGCGATTTCCCTCCGCCGCATGCTTATACCAAGTTCTTTCGATCAGAAACAGTTTCTTTATGTAGCGCAAATCAAAAGTGTCCTTCCAAGTACTAGTGTCAGAAGCGGATCACCGCGTTTGACATTACTGTTCACGTGATCATAAGTCGGCGTTTCAGAAATACCGAAGGTCGGGGACTGGAGACTTCGATATTCAGGACCTTTTTCCACCGCGTGGAAAATCAAAGTCCTTTTTTGTATCTTCAACCCACCCTCTTACAATCAAGATGATTGTTCGCGCGTGAACATCACGGTCATTAATCTGAATTTACCAGTGTTTAACATCGTATTGTTCTACTTATGGACTCTTGGCCATGAATAGCCTCCAATCTTGGAAAGCCTATGCAATAAATTTAAAAAGAAGCGACACAAAAAAACCTAATTGGTTGCTTGAACGCAGGTGGGTCGTGTGCAACGATTCGTTGACACTATGCACCGAATTTGACAAACGATTGCATCGACTATGTATGTAGTCAGTGATATGCACACGGTGCCTGTCGATCGTGTCGACGTGAGCCTGGATTACACGAAAGTTTGTTTTTTTTTCCAGTTCAATGGGAGGGTGCGAATATCATGGGTTTAATTCACCGTCAGCTCACACGATTATGTCGTGTTTTCTCTCTCCCTAAAACTCTGTTCTCACCGGCATTAACAATATTGACTGTTCGCTCCCGGATGAAGCTTCATGTCGGATTCAATCTCTTATGTGGACTGCCCTAACAGGTAAAGATAGATAACAAACCATTGACGACACTCGAATAAGGGAGTTCGGTCTGATTGGTCACAAGGACAATCGAGGGTCGAGGTCCAGAAGCACAGCTTTGTCTTTCAAAAAGGTACAAAGGCACAAGAAGACTCATGTCCATGGAAGAAGGACGACTGTGTACTGAAATCTATTATCAGGCATCGCTTTAGATTGCAATCCATATGATTCTGATCATCAGGACCCGGGCGATAGCAACCGACTAGGGCAAGGTTGACTAGTAACAGCAGAAATTGAGTCGTTGTTCGGTTCGTGAAGACGAAAATCAAGTCGTCTTATCTGACACGTGATCTACCATTGGATCGAGATTATTCGCTTTGTAGAGGTCGCGTACTGACCGATTGACCGCGTATTGGAGCTAAGACACCGCGTAAGGACCATTGGGGTCCCACCTAGGTGTCGTTCTCTGTTGTTAACGGCACGGCGTCTCCTCTCGACCGAGAATTGATGGTGCGGTGCATCAAGCAGTGACCATTCATATAACATGGTTGACAATGAACGTGTAGCAACAAGTTTCATCTTAGGTCGCGGAGGAACTTTTTGTACAGATCTTCTAGCGGGGCGGTGTGATTTAATTTTCTAGTCATGCCAAGCCCTCTAGCCTCTATTTTGGCGTCTCAATGTGACCTCCACAGGAGCCATGTCAAAGATGAAATAAAATTTCAAGGGGGCTAAGTACTATATGTTTGTCGATACGGTTCGGCTTTGATTTGACTGGAAATGATGCTGATCCTACCATCAGCAAAATACTGCGACAGATGCAGTGATTTTGTCAATGGCTGCCAAACAGGGATCAGTTGAGAGATTGGCATGAGAGTTTCACAGTTATGCTGTGGTTCATTAACGGATCAGTGGGAGGAAAAGTGGCCGGGGGACTTTTTCGGGGAGTGCCGAGCGGAGTTGGAAGGAGGGGATATACGAGTGGCGGATGTCAGTTGTTGTTGTTGCTCGTCGCTGACCATGGCTTCTGTCGCAGGTCGCAAAAAGTCCATCGTCTCCAGCACTGGCCTCCACATCGACACCCCCGTCGCCAACAACACCCTCCTCAACAAGGCTGCCAACCAGTCCACCTCCCTCTACCAACAGTGCTCAGCCCTCCGTGCTCGCCTCCTCCGCATCCGTAACTTCTCCCGCTACTTTCAGCTCGCTGCCAACCCAGACGCCCGCCACTCAACAGACCCTGTCACCCAGCTCTGGGACGTTTTCTCCCTTGGCATCTCCCTCTGCTACGTCTTTGACCTGCTCCCTGCAGACGCCGGCTTTTCCAAAATTGATCACTCAGAATTCAGATCGGCCAACTTCGAAGCAAATCCAGACCGCGAGAAAAAGCATGCAATTGTTGCCTTTGCCATACAGATCCGCTCCGACCAGGTTCTTGATGCCATACCAGAGTGCGAGCCATTCACCGTCCGTGACATCTGGGACCGTGAGTCCACGGACGGTCTCGTCAGGGTTACCCTCTTCACTCTTCCTGCCGTCTTTGTGCTCACTTTGTGCTCTCTCAGGTCATCAATACCGTCACGGCCATTGTAAACCATCTCCCCCCAAGTGCCTTTGATCCCCAAGTCCCTGAAACTTCTATTGCCACCTCCATCTCCCTCGATAATCTCTCTACAGACAATCTCCCCCATCCCACGGACGCAAAGGAGGTTGCCAGGAATAATATTATCCGCGAGATTGTCGAGACCGAACGCAAATATGTACAAGATCTTGAGACCATGCAGGTAGGCTGCGCATCAGCTTCCCTACGGTGGACCTGACTTGCACCCACAGAAATACGCCAATGCACTCGCACAAGGCAATTACATGGATCAGGATACTATACACCTCCTCTTTCCCAATCTTAACAAACTTCTGAATTTCCAACGTAAATTCCTTATCCGCCTCGAAAGTATTGCAGAAGCACCCTGGCAGGACCAGCGCTGGGGTCTTCCTTTCATTGAGAACGTGAGTGACCTTGCACGTTCCATTCCAGCGTCTTACTCTGGCGCTTACAGGAGGATGATTTTGCGGTATACGAACCATACTGCGCAAACTATACTAGTGCCTCTGAGCTCATGCTCACCCACGAACAGAGCCTTATGGTCAGTTTCAGTCCCTTGTCTGATATGTCGCCTTGACGACTCTTGTTTCTTGATTCTGTCAATATGCGCAAACAGCCTCTGAATCATTTGATCAACGTAAAGGGAGAGCTGCCTGCCTTCCTTATTAAGCCCGTCCAGCGCGTCTGCAAATATCCTCTTCTTCTTGATGTACGTCTTTAATTATTTCCACTTCTCTATCAGCATATTCATTTATGCCAGTCATTAATTAAAACCCTCTCGCCCACGACATATTCGCACTGCGAGGAGCTCAAGGCGGGTTCAGATGCTGCCAAGCGCATAACCGATAAGATTAATGAAGCCCAGCGTCGCGCTGAGAATGATCAAACGGTCAAGAGTCTTACTTCTCGGATCGATGACTGGAAGGGTCATCACCTAGAAAATTTCGGCGAGCTCCTTCTTGATGATATTTTCACCGTCACCAAGTCTGATCTCGACCGGGAGTATCATGTCTTCCTTTTCGAGAAGATCATCCTCTGCTGCAAAGAAGGCCCTCCTGGCCAGCAGAATGTGGGCAAAAAGATGAGCAAAAACAATTCCCTTTTGAAGAAGCAGGCTAGTACCGCAACCTCTCTCAATGCGGCTGCAGTCGCAGCCGCCAATTCCAATCAACGGCGATATACACCTCTTCTCTTGAAAGGTCGTATATTTTTGGGCAACGTCACTCAAGTAATTCCATCACAGCCTCGGATGTCGATAGGTAGGTTTCTATCGTTCTCTTTAGAAATTTGAATGCGACCTGTCATCAGGCCCTGGAGCAAATACACAATATTCGCTTGCGGTGTGGTGGAAGGGTGACGATGACCTCGAGTACTTCACACTCAAGTGCCGTAACGAGGAGCAAATGCGCAAATGGGAGTCCCAGATCAATCGCCTGATCAAGGAAAATGCTCAGCGTCGTGGTTCTGACCGAGGACTCGCTCGCCTTAACGGTAAATTGGCTCCCCCATCGTCCCGGTCAGCCGTTTCCGTCGGCAACTCGTCTACCTATTCTTACAATTCATCAACTTCCCATGGAAGCAGTTCGACGGCGGTCAGCACTGCTTCTGCCAGTACCAAGATCACGCGTAACCAACCATATAGTGGCAGTGGTTATAGTGACAGCCATGATTCCATCAATGCTTATCCTACTGGTCCATCTTCATATGGCCCCGACGGTTTCACGGACGACGACGACGGCGAGGATCTCCCTCCTATATCGATGGGTAGCCATCTGTCTTCAGGTCGTGGAACGCCACTTTACCCCCTTAGGAAACTCAGTTCTCTTAGTTTGCCCAATGAGCAACGGGAAGTAGTTCATGATCAGCGCGTAAGGGCATACACTGAAGACTTTGATGGCACCACCATGACACAGTGGCGGAATCAAGCTCCAACACCTCAGCAACAGCTACTTGCAACACATTCATTTGGCGGGGCGCAGGGACCGTCCACTCCTCGAACCCAGTCTGATGCACTATCTGTTGGGCAACGACCACCTCTGCGGAGTCAATTTAGCTCATCACGGTTAGGTTACGAGAGTGGTGAAGCTAGGCATAATCGTGCACCGACACCTACACATCCTCAGCAACAGTTTAAACAGCAGTACCTTCCTCAGCCTGTACAGTCTAGTCGATCGAGAAGCGCAAGCCAACCCAGCGCATATATCCCCCAACAGGGAGTCCCACCACCACTGCCTGTTACACAATCAACAAACTGGACTTCGCGGAACCATGAACACACTGGTAGTAAACGTGGAAGTGGCTCTAGCCAATCGACCGGTGATAGTTCAGAGTATTCGCCAAACAGCTCGTCGCCCGTTACTTCGTATGGCTCAAGCGAGTCATCATTGACGGGTATTGGTATTGGTATCCATGCAAATGGACAAGAGCTACGGTTGCCGCCTGTGAAAGTTAAAGTGCACTTCTATGACGATATCTTCGTGATACAAGTGCCGAGGTCAATGGAATATGACGATTTGGTAGACAAGGTGGGGAAGAAGATCAGGTTGTGTGGATCAAGGAGAGACGACATTCCTTTGAGAGTCAAATATAGAGATGAGGATGGTGATATGGTGTCGCTGGGTTCAACAGAAGATGTGCAGATTGCATTTGAAGCATACAGACCCGGTGGCCAGGTTACCCTTTTTGTTACATGAGAGGTTGAAGCTCTCGATTTCAACGCCGTCAGGAAAGCTACGCCTTGTTTCTCCTTTTCTTGATTTGATGGGCTTCGTTTGGATTGTAGCTTTTTTTCGACTTCGCTCGTTTGATGTAATATGTCACTTTCGTTCTCTCTTCAATTTTCGGCCTTGGACATTGTACATTCATTCATCAACATGGAACATCCCTCTTGCACCTTTTCCCCTGGAATCATTCCTTGACTTTAATCCTTCATTGCCAGCGTAATCATCGCTTGATTCGTGTATACTTGCACGTACTTTGCATTACATTTCTTGAGGACCATGATTTGAAGGTGTCTACAAAAGAAATTTCGCCGCTTCTGCGATCTCATTTGATTGCTATTGCCGTTGAATTGTTGTTTGCACTTGCAAATCAATCGAGGATGTTCCCTTTTCTGCATACACATTAATCATACGTAATCCACTGTAGCGATTTCAACTTGCTATCGCTGTGTATTATTGTCAGCCTCTCATTTGTTTCTGTTTCCCCTATTTCCCACTGACGGGTCTATATCTAATCTAAGCCTTCTTTTTCTTATCCCTAGTCGCTCGTTGTTCTCCTTCTATGCTTCCTGTTTTTAGCCTCTTATATCTCGCTGTGACACCTTCGTTTTGTATTCTTCCTTAATAGAGTGCGCGCTCGCTCATTTACTCTCGTTAGTCTTTTGCCTTTTTAATTCCTCTTTCTGAGATTATATACACATTATTATGCACATGGTTCATCTCCAAAGACATACGGTTGTCTCGAATCAATTCCGAAAATTTGCCCGCGATTTTCCCCCAAATCATCCGCTAGAAAGGGGGGAAGGGGAAAACAGGGAGGGAGATCAAAAAAACTGTGTGGTTACTGGTGTTCTCCTTTACCTTTTCCCCTTGGGAACAAAGCGCCACTCGGAAGTACGATCGCTTGTTCAGAACCGAGATGATTTTTTTGGAGTCATTACCCTGAAATTTTTTTACGGTTTGACGACAAATAAGACAAGGCCGATTTTCCGAGTCCAGGCACCGTGAGTTTACTTTTATATTTCTATTTTTAGCTGTATTAGCAAAATAAGATGATTTTGGAAATATTGTTCAAAAGTCCTGTTTGTGTATTTGAATGATAATCAGGGTACACAAGACCGTTGATAACTGTTATTATTTAATTTTTTTGAAGGAAAGAAACAGCTTGCTTCTACTTACAGTGTGTTCACGCTGGTGTCCTTTATTTTGAATGAACAGATGAGAAAAAGATTATTTTCAAGAACCAACTGTATATCAGTCTTTTTTCTAATCAAGTCTTGGGATTCCGTAGTAGTACTAATTGAAGTAATGTTCGTAGTATCCAC
>Ga0153940_1001241_pt1 | contig 11651 bp, 12 predicted proteins | sample TSNJ024MetaG_FD_104736 | JGI IMG/M metagenome (GOLD analysis project Ga0153940, IMG submission 104736) | Attine ant fungus gardens microbial communities from New Jersey, USA - TSNJ024 MetaG | ecosystem: Host-associated > Fungi > Mycelium > Unclassified | place: USA: New Jersey, Brendan T. Byrne...
ACAATGCGACGGCAAGGATATGGCTATCCTGATGATGAATATTTCTTCCTGAAGCTATTCGATATAAGCCGTCAGGATTATGTTAGGAATCCCGCTTCCCACAGGAAAAGTGATTGAGCCGTTAATTGTACAATTTTTTCACCACGCTTTTCATATCCACTTTCACGCATATCACGTCGTTTACGTTTTCCTTCCCATTGATACCATGCCCAAATAGGATAATCAACTCCAACCGGAGGCTGAAGTCCTTTATCTTTCATCTTTTTTACCATCCAGTTATATGCAAACAAAAAGTCATCCTCACAGAATAGATGTCTTTTGTTTGCTGTCAAAGTTCCTGTTTTCAAAAATTCCTCATAAACTAAATGATTCTGAATTGTCCATAATAAAATAAGCTATCTACCTCCGATTGGCACATCCTACTACACTCACAGGTCAATCACCATCGCAAAATAGTCATGTAATGATTATTAGCACCGCGCGTCCAACTATATAACTTCAACCCCGTATGGAATCCCATGTGCCACTTTCCCGGGTCGCACTCAATAAAACAAGTTTGCATACCACGACTATTTATTACGTTACCTGCAATCGTATCCTTGGGTATATATTTCAACGGAGAATATACCGATTTTGCTGATAGGGATGCTCTTTGCGTGTTAATGGTAGTTCCTGTAGAGGTAAACACAATATACGGTTCTTTAATAAAATCTAAAAGCCGATTGCTCGCAGTATGTTTTGAAACCATGTACTTGTTTGCCAAACTAGCGATCAAAGTGAAATCAAGGCTTGCACCAGACATGTCCAAACGAAAGCGATCACTTGGCATAAGCAGTTCAGCCGCAAAGCGATTAGCCTCCACTTCCTGCGGCTGCATCCCATTACCAATGTCATCAACGCTACACCAGAATACAGACTGACCATCCAATGCATAACTCGGTTGATGGTCAAGAAAATAATGACCTAATTCATGAGAAAAAGTAAAATTATGTTTACCAAGATTATCTACCAAAGTATTTATTATAATCCCTTTCTTTTGACCCTTATAGAGAAGTTGACCGCCCAACTTAGGGTCATTGGGCAGGCAAGCATATTTAAGGCGGATATTTTCCCGCTCGGCTATAACATGAAGATATTCAGCAGGCACACCAGTAATTCCATTTGTCTCTAATACCCATTTCGCCTTGACAATAGGATTAATCATCTTCATCATCCCCAAATAAATCATCAATAGCCTGACGAAGTTCTTGTGATTGCTCTTGCGATGGTACGCCTTGTGCCACCATGAGAAGTGATTCTTCAGCCTGCACTTTAGGGAATGGAATAACAGGGGACACACTTGAATGCAAAACAGGGGCATTTCTCGCTTCTTTCAGCTCATTGCAGAACGACATTAGCTCGTCCACCTTGGCAACGATACGTTGCTGCTCTGCAAGTGAAGGTAATGGGAAAGGTATTTTTACTAAATCTTCATTTTTTATGCCCTTAACAGTCATACCACCCCCTATTATTGATAGGGTCTTATACCAATATATAAAATACGTTAAGTTAATTTTATCTTTGGGCATAATTAAAGCCCGTAAATCTTGATTGATCGCAACCGGAATAGCATTAACAACAATTTTTCCTAAGCCCATACGAGTACATACAATAATATTTCCCTCTGAAATTAGGTTACTACTACTTTCTGCTAAGCCAAGCTCGGTAATTGTATCAATAGTTGTAGTCAAAACATCACAATTAAGGTCTTTCACACTTGCCCAATTTATATCACCATTCCAGTAAGATGGATTCTGTTTGGACGGTGTGCCTCCACCAATATTATCATGCAGTAAACTTCCTAACCTACACCAAACCCACCCCTCCGGCAAGTCATACAGAATCTCATCTTCTGTTATTGGTGGCAAAGGCTTTTCTTTTTTTACTTTGCCTTCTTTGGCAAGCCACACTTTTTCCTTACGAATTTGCTCTAATAATGCCTCAGCAGGCTCATCTTGTGTAGCTTGTTTCACAAGCTTCCCCTGTACAGCTATCTGTAAAATCGACTTCGGAAGATAATCTATGAAATTATTTTCCAACGTTTCAAGCTCGTTTTCAGCGGCTTCTAATTTGTCACAGAGTACCATTAGTTCATCCACTTTAGCGACGATGCGCTGTTGCTCGGCAAGAGGCGGTAAAGCAATAACTGTGTTTGCTATCGCTGTCAACACCCAATTCTTGTTACCAACGCCCCTAGTGTTTTCTTTTGCCTGTTGATACACCAACGGTGACCTAATTAAATACTCCAAATATTTGTTATCAGTATTTCTATGACTAACTTTCAATAAGGCTACACTTACAAATAGACTGAACTCCCTATCTGTATCTACAATAACGGGAATGCCAGTAGTACCAACCTTTGTAAGTAAAATGTCTCCCTTTTCAGGGTTACATCTTTTGTATAATTCCTCATGATCTTCCTTGGTAATATATTTTGCAGATGAAAAACATATCTTACCACTACTTATATCTTTTACCGAAAGGAAAGGAACACCTAAATCAACATATCGTGGTCTTGCATGAGTACCATCGGTCAATTTTATGCAAATATCTCCAAGTTTACACCAGAGCCAACCTTCTGGTAAATCATATGGAATCTCATCCTCTGTAATTGGCGACAAAGTCTTTTCTTTTTTTATTTTCCCCTCTTTTATTAGCTGTATCTTTTCCTTGCGAATCCGATCCAACAGTTCCGATGCAGGTTCATCATGCAAATCCTGTGGCACAAGCTTGCCCTGCACCGCCATTTGCAGAATAGATTGTCTTAATTTCGACGCTTTCATAGCATATCCTCCAGCTTCATAGCTGCAGTAATACTTGCCAAAATATTGTTTATTCGCTCAGAAATAGCAGCTTTCTCATTTAGATACTGCGAAATAAATTCATCTGGTGGCAAGATATCTACGGTATCATGCGGAAAACCACATAGATCAAGATTATAGTCACCAGCAATAATATCTTCCACAGGGATATACTGCGAGACCTCGCTTTCCATACGATTATCCCACCACTCACGAATTGAGTCAAAATGTGCATCCACCATCGGGCGGGTCTTAGAAAAATGTTTATACCCCTGTGGCATTTCTAAACGATAAAACCATACCCCTTTTGTCGGACGACCTTTGGTGAAAAACAGTAAGTTTGTATTGATATTGGTATACGGCGCAAATACATCTTTCGGCAACCGGACAATGGTATGCAAATCATTATCCTCAAGCAATTTTTTCTTGATAACAGCCTTAACGCCAGTTCCAAACAAGAAACCGTCCGGAAGAACCAAGCCACATCTACCACCATCCTTAAGTAACGCCATCATATGTACTAAAAACAAGTCAGCGGTTTCTGTATTGCGAAGTTCAGCAGAGACAGACTGTGAAATCGCCTTTTCTTCTGCTCCTCCAAACGGTGGATTGGTCACGATAACATCCACCTTGTCTTTATCACCATATTCAGACACTGGTGTACGTAAGGTATTGTCATGTCTAATATCAGGCACATCAATTCCATGAGCAATCAAGTTTGTTACACAGAGTAAATATGGAAATGGTTTTTTTTCAATTCCCTTAATAGTTCTCTGTAACGTTTTATATTGTTCGGCAGTTTCCAGTATGAAACTATCAATTACACTGGTCAAAAATCCGCCGGTGCCACAGGCGGGATCGAGAACAATTTCACCCAGTTTTGGATTGACCATCTCAACAATAAATCGGGTAACCGGACGAGGAGTGTAGAATTCTCCGGCTTTGCCCGAGCTTTGCAAATCTTTTAGCATGCCCTCGTATAGACCATTGAACATATGTGAACCTTTAACCTCATCAAAGTTAATTTCCGTATTTATTTTATTAATAACCTGCCGAAGTAATGTACCAGACTTCATGAAGTTATTAACCCCCTCCATAACATCACGAATCAACCACTTCCGCTTCTTTTTATCATCAGAAACATCTAGATTGCGTAAGGCGGTAAACATACTATCAATATGAGAAAGCAAGCTTTCCCCTGTCAGACCCTCAGCATCATCTGCCCACACATTCCACCGATATTCATTAGGAATGACTGGATAATAATCATCCTCAGTTAGCTCCCATTCCTGCTCTTTATAGTCAAACGCTTTAAGAAAAAGCATCCAGGTAATCTGTTCTATGTACTGTGCATCACCATTGATTCCCGCATCTATTCTCATTATATCTTTTAGTGCCTTAGTAGCATTTGGCCCAGCCATTTTAATTTCCTCCTAAACTAGGCAGCATAAAGCTCATTTAAAAGCTCGTGCAATGCCTGCTCGTAATTTAACTTACCTTTAAATATTTTATTAACAATATGCACTGGTGTACCGAACTCCTTAATTGGATTAACTTTAAGGATATCCATACTTTCTAAATCAGACACACCTGAATCAGCATACTTCTCCAGAAGTGCTTCCAGTACAGCAGCAGCTTGTTCACCATATTTGGCAAAATAATTTCGCTTTTTTACATTATTTGCCCGTTCACGTCGAGTCAAAGGGGGTTGATCAAATGCTATATGACATAGCAAATCAAACGGATCAAATTCCTGCCCGATTTGTTCTTGTAATTCCTCTATCAGAACACCTTGATTGGCAAGCTCTTCGAATACTACTTGTTTACGCCTTGTACTGCTCCATACAGCAAGAAAATCATCCAAAGTGGCATACTTATTGAGAACATTGCGCCGAGTATAATCCGTAAGTGATTCCGTAATTAGTTTTCCATCTTTATCAATATATTGGACTCGTTGCTTTAATACAACAACCTCTACATCATGAACATAGTATTTCATACGACGGCCAGGAGGCTCCTCTACACCACCACTATCCGGCCAATCCGTTTCTTTATCTGGAGCATCAGGTGGATCACTGGGCAACGGAGGTATTTCTCCGTCAGGGCCTGGTGTAAAAGTATCATCTTGTTCAACCGGACCATCAAAATCTGGGTCAGCAAAATGTCGTGTTACATCCCTAAAATCAAAAATAGTAAAAAACATTTTCCCTAGATCCTCTCGAACACGGGTTCCACGTCCAATGATTTGTTTAAATTCAGTCATACTATTTATATTGGAATCCAAAACAATATTCTTAACCATTTGTGCATCAACACCTGTGGTAAGTAGCTTTGATGTGGTAACAAGTACAGGATATCGACTGGAAACATCACGGAAGTTGTCCAACTGTTTCTTTCCAATATCATCATCGCCAGTTATTCGCATAACATATCGTTCGTCTTCAATAACAAAATCACTATTCTCATTAACAAGTGCTTGCCGCATTCGATCTGCATGTTCGGTATCAACGCAAAAAAAGATTGTTTTGTCAAAGCGGTTATTATGTTTTTTTAAATAATTTGAAACCACCTTCGCAACCATTTTTGTTCGCTGCTCCAAAACAAGTTCTCGATCATAATCACTAATGTTGTACTCCCTATCAACAATCTCATTTCCAAAACGGTCAGTTTGCCCCATATAAGGTCTAAAACCCTCTGCATCTTTATCAAGCAGAACACGAATAACACGATAAGGAGCAAGAAAGCCATCATCAATACCCTGTTTAAGCGAATATGTATAAATTGGTTCACCGAAATAGTCAATATTGGAAACTTCTTTTTCTTCCTTCGGGGTAGCTGTCAAACCAATTTGAGTGGCCGCTTTGAAATATTCCAATACAACACGCCATTCACTATTAGCTTTTGCACTGCCACGATGACATTCATCAATAATTATAAGATCAAAAAAACCAGGACTAAACTGCTGAAATACCTTTTTATCCCCCTCTCCTGTAAGTCCTTGGTATAAAGCTAAATAGATTTCGTAGGATTTATCAACTTTTCTGTTGCGAACAATTGTCATCTTATCTTTAAAAGGTGCAAAATCATTTACATAAGTTTGGTCAATAAGTGCGTTACGATCTGCCAAAAAAAGCACTCTCTTTTTGACATTGGCTTTCCATAAACGCCATATAATCTGAAATGCAGTAAATGTCTTACCAGTACCAGTCGCCATAACAAGAAGAATTCTATTCTTCCCCCTTGCAATAGCATCAACTGTTAAATTGATTGCATTCAATTGATAATAGCGCGGACTTTTATCTTCCCTCTCCGAATAATATGGCTCAGAAATAATCTCTTCTCGCCTCGGACTGATATTTGTTTTTTCTTTATAAATACCCCACAATTTTTCAGGACCCGGAAATTCATCCATTGATAATATTTGCTCTTTTTGCTCAATATCTATTAGACGATTATGAAACACAAAACCATCACCATTTGAAGTAAAAATAAAAGGAATGAGTAAACGCTGTGCATAATCCATTGCTTGCTGCATCCCATCACCAATTGAATGTTTATTATCTTTTGCTTCAATAATAGCCAAAGGAATGTGTGGTTTGTAAAAGAGAATATAATCAGCATATTTTGCAGAATCGCGTTTATAAGTTCCACCCCGTGCAATTATACGTCCTTTTGTTATTGCATATTCTTCCCGAATTTGCATATTTACCCATCCAGCATTCTTGATAGCAGGAGTGATAAATTGTGTGCGTATCTCCTGTTCCGTTAGAGTCTTTTTATTCACTACAATCTCCCTCCTCCTCTACAATCTCCATAATATCGGCTATATCACACTTCAACGCCGTACAGATACTAACCAATACATCAGTTGTTACGTTACCATTCCGAGCAAGTTTTGCCATAGTTGAACCGCTAATACCAGAGGCTTTTCGTAAATCCATTTTTTTCATATTACGATCAATCAAAAGCTTCCATAGCTTTTTATAACTAACAGTCATAGTTTTTACTACCTCCGTTCAGGCACAATATATAAAATCATACCACAAAATATGCGAAAGCACAATAAAATACGCAATAAAATCAACTAAATCAACGACTATCCTCCATTGTAATTTACATCTTGGTTACATCTTTAATATTATTGTCGATTCCTGAATTCAGTTTTATCACTATAACTAATGCCATTTCATTATTTACATTTTATTGTAACAAAAAGAACCAAGACAAAATCATCATTCAGTCTCAGTTCTTTATCAATTCCATATTCAACTTTCATGTGCTAAATAACTTATAATTCTTGATTCAAATTAATCGATGCAAAAGGTTATTTATAATTTCCTTATCTACCATCATGTTAATCGCAAAACACTTTTTACCAGCATCCTTTAAAGAAGCTCCAATATGGTAAGCACTACCATCGTCCAAAATAAGAAAGCGGTCATGGAAATTCCCTGTAAATTTTACATCTAGTCTTGGATACTGATTATTAAAATTTTTCACATCCATCGCCGTCAACTTAGTATGCTTCATTGTATAAATACAGACATTGACATTTCTTTTTTTCTCCGCTAAAATATTCAGAGTACCCACATCCACATAGTTATCCACCCAAACAATGGATTTATCTGCATTGCCAACCAATTTCGCCAGCAGACTAAATGCGTCATAAATCTGCCCATCAAAGAATACTTTCTGCTTTACCTCATTGTGTTCCGCTATGTAATCGAAAACCTGTTCAAAACGTTCATCTGTTTTCTTCTGATACTCTAACTGCTTTAACTCCACATCACTGATCCGTTCAAACAGCACAGCATTGTTCACTAAAACTTTCTCATTTCAACAAATGCTGTCATAATATGAATGCTAACCTGTATTGCAATATCACTGTTCAACACCGCCCAAAGCATTGCAATCCCCTGCTCGGTAAAAACATATGGCAGATATCGTCTGCCACCCCTGCCGTTTGAGGTAACAATCTGTGATTTCAAGTTTTTATACTCTTCGTCTGTAAGCTGAAAACAAAATGAGTCTGGAAAACGCATTATATTTTTTTTAACTGCCTGATTAAACACCTTTGTTTCTACTTGATAAAGTGCTGCCAAATCACTATCCATCATTACATGCTGCCCACGTACAACATAAATCAGGCTCTTTATCACCTTTTCTGATACAATAACTGCAGGAACCTCTTCCTTCAGTTCTGTTGCCTCATGCTGTTCTTTCGTCATATGGTATCTCCTTTAAACTATAACAAACACAAAATCAGTTTCATCTTTGAGGTCACGATTTTTGACCTCAAACGTTATCATATTTGTATTAAGCACTTGCCCTCTCCCTGTCCTTAAACCATGCCGCCAGTGCTTCCTCCACAATCCCAGCCACATCTACAGACTTTGTATCGGCAAAATACCTCTCATACACATCTGCTGAAAGTTTTATGCTCCTGCCGGTATTTGCCTTCTTCTGCTTCCTGTTTCCAAAACACTCCAATACCCGGCTTGCCGTAACTTCTCCATCCATATCCTTTATACACTTGGCCGTCTTGCCATCCAGCTTTATCCTGCCCTGCTCCGCCAATTCAGACACCACTTTCTGCTCTTTGGCAGACCTATATGATACGTCAACTGCAGCCACCAGCGTAAGCAATCCACTATCCAGCCGATCCTTTAGTGGCTGGCTCAACTGATTCACCCTCATATATCTGGCAATATTCCTTCCGGTCATCCCATACTCTTTTCCAATGGCATCCCTGTTCTTCAACTTGTGGACATCATGTCCACAAGTCTCTTCCACATCCGAACCATTCAGCCTTGCAATCTCCTGTAAAATATCATTCCGCTTACCCTGGCTGATGACCTTCTCATACCGTTCTGCCAGCACCGCCGCCTTCTCTGACGGAAGCAGTTCCGCAAATCCCCTCTGTATCACATTGGTCTCAATCACATACACATAAGCTTCTTTTTCCGTCAAATCACTCTTAACGATGACCGGTACTTCTGTCAGCCCTGCAATTCTACCGGCACTCTGCCGGTTATGTCCGGCAAGCATTTCATACCTGCCAGAATTTTTCCAAACAATCAGCGGGCTTAATATACCATGTTCCCTAATGCTCTCCACCATATCATCCAGCCGCTCCCCCTCATACAGCCGGAAGGGATGTTTCCGAAACGGACGGATGCTGTCAATGGGCAGCATCTCGATCCCATTTTTCGGAGCTGATATATCTTCCCCACATAACACATCCACAGCATCATCAAAAATCTTCCTCTTCGGGGCATTAGCCTTCATTCGCAATCAACTCCTTTGCAAATCTCCGATAGGCAGTACCGGCATTTGCCTTTGGGCTATACTGCTCAATAGGCATACTATAATAAATACTCTCTCCAACTTTTACTGTACTGGGAATCCTGGTTTCAAATATCCGGAGCTGTTCCTGGAAATTATCTGTCACCTGTTCTGTCAGCACCTTACAAAGTTTCGTTCTGGATTCGCACATGGTCAGCAGGATTCCGGCAATCCCCAGTTTTGGATTGATTCTCCGCCTGATTTTCATTACTGTCCTAAGAAAGTCCTGCATTCCCATCATCGCAAGAAGCTGCGGGTTCACCGTGATAATCACTTCATCAGCCGCCGCCAGAGCATTGATAGTCAGACTCCCCAAAGACGGGCAGGTATCAATTAAAATGTAATCGTACCTCTCACGTAACGGCTCCAATATGCTGGCCAGCATCTTCTCTGCTCCCATTTCCAATCTCAATTTCGCATCCACAACCGATAAATAAATGGATGAGGGGATAAAGTCCACCCCATCCTTCTCTCTTATGTATCTTTTGGGGGCAGGTAGCTTCATATCATCAATCACCGCCATCATCAGATGCGCGATGGTGTTTTCCAATTCGCCGGTATTCTCAATCCCAAAACAAGTAGTCAGATTCGCTTGGCTGTCAAAGTCCACCGCCAGCACTTTCTTCCCCATCTTTCGCAGGGAATATGCCAGATTCAGAGTGGTTGTGGTCTTACCCACGCCGCCTTTCTGCGAACCAACCATATATATTTTTCCCATAAATCAATACACCCCCTTCCCCTCTGCCACTTTACATGCCAGATGTGGTTCCTCAAACATATCAATAAAATTCTCTGTCTCCATCGGAGTGATAATCAGCCTGCCCTCTTCACATTGAATGGACACCGACATATTGGATGTAAACCCCCATTCCTCCAGCCATGCACCTTTTAACATAAGCGTAGGAGTAGGCTTATATTTATATCCGGACTGCTCACAGACCTTTAGCTTTCTTTTTTCTTTTCTCATACTTTCAACCATCCTTTATGAAATTTACAGTATAGCACGGGGTTTTTTCGGAAATATCGATGCACCTGATAAACACACGATAGAAAACACATTAGACTGGATTTTATATGTATGAAGCAATACTGTAAAAACAAGTTCACGATTAACTATTGTCGCAGATTTGGCGTTGTAAGATCCCCGGCTTTTAGTAAGCAGAACTGATTTTGGGCTGTGGTACAAAAACACAGGTTTAACTCTCCCACAGCGCCCGGTTCACATTAAATCCGGCCGAAACTTGTCAACCAATATTACAACGCCCAGTTGCAGCCCGTCAGCATTTATAAGGACTTCGGACCTTCACACTTCCCAGTGTGGTTGCTTTAGTTCATAGGTGATTCAGTGGTGAACCTTGTGTTTTTTATTATAGTGCATCACTGATGAACTTGTCAAGTGCTTTATATCCGTTTTTTTAAACTAGACACCAGTGATGAACTGGTGTACAATACTAATAGTCACTAAACAAAGGAGATACTAATTATGCCAACAGAAAAACCAAGATACTCTATCACCGTTGATGAAGAACTACTCAAAAAAATTGATGATTTTCGATTTGAAAATCGTTATCCAAGCCGTTCTGCTGCTACCCTAGAGTTAATACGTCTTGGTGTTGAATATCTTGAAAAAAAGAATAACTACGAGAACATTCAATAATGGTAACTATTTTCTTATAATTATCCACTAAGTTATTGATGTTTATTTTTGTCATTGTCTGAAAAAACTGGATATATCAAAATCAAACGAAAATTTATTATTTCCCAGCTAATTGAAAAATATGGTACCTCAGAAAGTAATCTTAGAAATAAATAAAAGCAGATGCTTCACAAATCATCGTGAAACGCCTGCTTTTATCCATTTCTACCTGAACCCCGTCCCCTGCGTAGCTTAATATCTTAATGTTCAAATCACTGTTTGAATTGACTTAGATGCTTAAATTTCTTTTTTGTAACATATCCGTAAACCATTGAATTTATTAGCTAATCCTCCACTTACTTTTTATGAAATCATCTTGAAATACCTTAGTGCATCTTCAATCGCTTTTTCTTTTTCCAATGGTACTTGTGGAACTTTAGATTTCCCATCACCAACATTATAATTAGTTCTTTCAATTAAACCATGCTTTCTTTTGACCTGTGCGACATATAATTGTGATACTTTAAATCCTGCATTATCAAGCACATATTGCCTTATCTCTGCGTAGGTCGCTTTACTTTCTGCCGTTATTAAATCCATCTCGTCAAGTTCAATTTTAACCTCAATAGACTGTGCCGACTTTAGTTTGGACAAAAGAATAACCGTCTCAACGTGCGTTGTATGACAAAACAAGTCAAACAAATAAACCCCTCTCGCCTCATACCCCAACTTCCCAAACCCCTCCAAATCCCGCGCCAACGTCTCCGGCCCGCAAGAAATATACACCACCTTCGACGGCTTCACCGCCGCCACCGCCCGCATAAACTCCG
>Ga0153940_1001250_pt1 | contig 11625 bp, 8 predicted proteins | sample TSNJ024MetaG_FD_104736 | JGI IMG/M metagenome (GOLD analysis project Ga0153940, IMG submission 104736) | Attine ant fungus gardens microbial communities from New Jersey, USA - TSNJ024 MetaG | ecosystem: Host-associated > Fungi > Mycelium > Unclassified | place: USA: New Jersey, Brendan T. Byrne...
GATCTCTTCTCTGGTACTGTACTGCACGATTTTCCCGTCAAGGGTGATGCGCCCCATAACCGGGCATTTCCCGTTTTTCTTTATCTTCTGACGGTTGATATAGAATAATATATTGAATGTACTCCGCATGATTTTTTGTATTTCGTTATTACTGTTTAGTTGATCAGGATATATTTACCGTTTATTTTCTCCGACAGTAGCAAAATATCTTTCAGTATTTTATCTGTGGATACTTCCGCATAAGTCTGTGTCGTCGTGATATCCCGATGCCCCAGCATCTTGCTGACGGTTTCAATGGGAACTCCCTCAGAGAGCGTGATAAGGGAAGCGAATGTGTGGCGGGCCTGATGGTACGAGAGGTTCTTATTTATCTTACATTGCCTGTCGATTTTTTTAAGGTGGTTCAGGACGGTTGGATATTTCGGAACGGGGAAGACTTTTCCGCCGGTTCTATGATTCCTGTATTTCTCTATCAACGTGAGTTCGATCTAAGCGATAGCCTTAATCTTCTCCAGATCAATAATCTCCAGATTAAGAGAAGGTTTTTTAGGAGAGAGATTATAAGCGATCAATCCTGCGACAAGATTTCCTATGAAATTATGAAAGGAGCGATGGCGTGTATGTTCTATTTGGCAGATGTTTTTTAACTGGTCGTTAACGGTCTCTATAATAGCCCGTTTCCTCAACATGATTTTGTCATGAAGATGCATCAGGGAGTTCTTCATATTCTTTTTGATCTTGGTAATCAATTGTATATTGTCCACGAATAGTTCTTCGAACAGGCTTTGGGATAGATATCCTTTGTCTGCGAAAAGCTTTCCGAATAGTTTTTCATGGAACTTCCTGTCCTTAAGCGGGCACCTGTCATCCACATTAGCCTGGGTAATAAGGAATTCAATAATTTCGGCTTTGTCATTGATTACCAAATGCAGCTTAAAGCCAAAGCACCAACCCACGGTAGACTTGCCCTTGGTTGCTATGCCCTTAAAGACTTTGTGGGAATGTTCCCGTTTAATGTGGCAGACACGTATAGGAATCCATGAAAGAGATACCCGTACAGTTCCCCAGGCAGCATACCTGGAGGAAAACGACCAATGGCTGCAATACCCTGGCCTGTAGTTCTACAAAACGGTTATAGGATACTGTTTGTGGAAAATCCTCCCTGCAATGGTTCTTTATGTGGTTGACATAGAAGAACTTTATATCCCGGCAGTGGCTTTGATGAAAATAGATCATGATGGTAATAATTTCGCTCTCTGACATGGTAAATGACCGCTTACGCGTCTTCCTGTCAGAATCAGCCGGTAATTTATGTTCCCGGATGACTGTTTCAATCTTTTTACAGAATTCATCGGCCATATAATAAATATCTACTAAATTTGTATCCATAAAACGACAGGGTTTTGATATTAATACTCTTTATTTCAATGCATTAAAGTTAATCAAAATCCTGTTAGTTTTTTATCATTCTGCAGATTTCTTAGCTCGAACTCACGTAAGAATAAGATTGGACGGGTAATAGAGCGAAGTGAGTATCAGGATATTGTCGATGAGAATAACGGCAGGGTTATACTAAACCATGATTACTATAAGCTTCGCCAACAGATAATAGAACATCCCTTTGGTGTTCTTAAACGTCAATGGGGCTTTACTTATACTTTAATGAAAGGTAGAGTAAATGTATTAAGCGAAGTGAATATACTGATGATAGTATATAACCTAAGGAGATGCCTGTCTATTTTGGGGATAGAGGGCTTCAGGAAAAGGTTGAAAGACCTTGTGGAGCCTTTTTCAAAAATAAGTTGTGTGTTTTGTTTACTTATTCTTATGTCATGTCCGTTTGTCACAAAAAAGTGGAAGGAAAAGTTCTTTTTGGAATATGCCAATTGGGCGTGTAAATTAAACTGTGTCAGTAAATATTTCTTCACTATAACTTAGGTCTTCTTTGGGAGACTTCTTGTTCCCATGGGTAATGAAGAACCTGAGTTTTGTTGGTAAAAACGGTTAGGGGTCGATCCCCTAATCGTTTTTGGATTCAATGGTATAAAGTATCACCATCGTTTTGTTGGTTTTACAAAACTAATAAAATATTGGAGATATTGTTATCAATCCAGTAATTTAAATCTATCGGGATATATAATAGCCAGTTGCTGAGCTGTTTTACTCCACTCCCAGAGCGGCATTGTCCATTTCTTTTTGATATTACGGTAAGCCAGATAAACCAGCTTTTCCAAAGCGGTGTCATTGGTGAAAACTCCTTTGTTTTTAGTAACTTTTCTGATTTGACGGTGGTATCCCTCGACTGTGTTGGTGGTGTATATCATCCGTCTGATTCCTTCAGGATATTGGAAGTAAGCCGAGAGCCGGTCCCAGTTATTGCGCCATGATTTTATTATGATGGGGTAATCTTCTGCCCATTTAAGTTCCAGATTGTCCAGTTCGACTTCCGCTTGTTCTTTGCTGACAGCCCGGTAAACCAGCTTAAGATCACGCATAAACTCTTTCTGGTTTTTACTGGCTACATACTTGATAGAGTTCCGTATCTGATGGACAATACAGGTTTGAACAGTAGTATCAGGGAAAATACTTTTGATGGCATCGGCAAAGCCGGTCAGATTATCGGTACAGGCTATAAGGATATCTTCCACTCCCCGGCTTTGTAGATCCGATAAACATGACAGCCAGAAGTTGGCACCTTCACTTTTAGCAATATACATACCTAACAGGTCTTTGTAACCCTCTTTGTTTATACCCAGAACGTTATAGATAGCCCTGGTTACCGGCCGGTTCTTATCGTCCATAACTTTGTAATGAATGGCATCCATCCAAACGATAGCATAGACATTATCCAAAGGACGGCTACGCCAGAACTGTATTTCGGGGAGAACCCGATCGGTGATGGCACTGATAGTTTCTGCTGAGACCCGGTTACCCAGATTCTCTTCCATCCAATCGCTGATCTGGCGGGTACTGTTGCCCATGGCATATAAACCGATAATACGATCGGCAACTCCATCGGCTAAAATACGTTCGCGTTTTTTGATAAATTCAGGCTCAAAAGTAGACTCTCTGTCCCGTGGTGTATGAACTGTTACTTCTCCAAGAGGTGTCTGAACCTGTTTGGGGGTATGACCATTACGACGATTTCCTGACAAACGTTCCTGTTCATCCAGATCTACATCCATCTCCCCCTCGAGGGCCGCATTCAGTATGTTCTCCAATAAGGGGGCAAAGGCGCCATCCTTACCTAATAAAGACTTGCCCGATTTAAGCTGTTCCAGGGCTTTCTTCTTGATACTTTCAAAATCAAATGACTCTTTCATAAAAAAACTGTGTTATAAAAATAATTATTTATTCTTACGTGACACAGTTAATTTTACAGTCTCTGCCAATTATTATACGCTCTAATATAATCCATTTTTTTTAGACAGTTTTTGCACAGTCTGCCGAAGACTTACCTTCATATGGTCTACTCCTAATATAACAACCAGATTAGCTGGTTGTTTACGGTTTTTCTCTAAATTTCCAGGGTTTCAACAATCGTTGAGTTTTTTATCCCCCCTCGACTCTGCTCATCATATAAACCTTACGCCTTTGTTCGGGCATTCTCTCAACGATTAAGCGTATGAGGAATTCCAGCTCTTTTGCTTCGAGTTCTTCTTCAGGGTCGGCCCCTGCGGGTTGACTGTAACCTGCAACATAAACTTCTTCGATATATTTATGATCCAGGTAGTTTAGGGCGGCATGTTTAGCCATTCTATATAAATAGGAATTGATTGAGCGGACATCAGGCAGTTTTTTCCTGTTTTCCCATATTTTAAGTGAGTTCATTGGCTATAGCCTCCGATTTAATCATATGGTCAATGAAATAAAATACTTCATAAAAAGAGACCGGAAAGTAGTATGGTCTCCCCATAATATTTGTTGAAGGTCGTTATATTCTTTATCCCAGGCCATCCGCGCAAATAGTTTTTCTAAATATCCAATCCGAAAAGCCCCGTCAATCCAGTATTGAGTTTTTTGAAGTAACAACTGAATTATTAAATAGTTGAACATAATTAGCTTGATATATCGAATTCGTATATTACTTATTTCAAGCATTTTACATACATGTATATTCACAAAATTATACATTAGTACTTATTATATATACCTTACAACATTTTGAATCTCCTGTGTGGAGCAAGTGATATCAACTTGTCGAACAATGGAGTTTTCTGGACAAAGGCTTCTTCCTGCCTGAGCCGGTTATCCTTCTTTATCTCAACCAGTCCGAAACGATAAAAGAAGCGATCAAAAGTACGCAGGCAATAGCAGTTGGATCAATAGTCCAGTATTGTCTCCCGTAAGTGAGATGCACATTTTCCAACATGATGGGAAAAGCTTCGAAATATTGTATTAAGGCACATCAAACAGAAAAATTACTTACAAATATAGATCTTCTTTTGTAAAGCATGTTTAGAAGCGTCCATTTTTTATTTCAATTCTTTTATTCTTATATTTCTGAACTTTACCACTGAACCATGCCCTAGGAAAGCAAGATGTCCTGTTTTGTTAAATATAGCCTGATCAACTTTATCGACTGGTAAATCTTTAGTTGCTTTCCGAAGGTTTGCCTCAAGGATAACTGTTCCATTCAGTATTATCGTAATATTATCCCCGTTGGCTATAACTTCTTGTGTATTCCATTCTCCGATTGGTTTTTGAAAACCACGCTTTGCAGGTATATAACCGTATACAGAGCCATGATATTGCCAAGGCTTTAAGTCTTTATAAACCGGAGCCTCGCTATCGAGTATTTGAAGTTCCATTCCTGAATAGCCTTTGTCAACAATAGTATGTCTTATGCCTAGTCCGTTGTTGCCTTCAGGAGAGAGTAAGAATTCAAACCTCAGAATGAAATTGTCGAATTTGTCTTTCGAATACAGGTTGCCACCAATTTCCTGAGTCGGCTTCATGACAATACATCCATCTTCAAGCACATATTCTTCTGTATTTCCTATCCACTTAGACATCGATGTCCCATCGAACAAGATTTTAAAGCCTTCCTTTTTTTCCTCCTTAGTCAGTTTATATGGCTTAACGTTTTCAGGTTTTCCATCTTTTATCTGAAAAGCGTATAAAAAGCTTCCTGTTAATACGATTACTATTAATGCTATATATTTTTTCATCGTTTCTCTATTTGAAATCTTTATTTAACTTCCATTTTCTCACCATCCCAATAGATGGGGCTTCCTTTTTCGCAGCTTTCATAACTAAGCAAAGCAACAGCAGCGGTGCGTACTCCGTATGTCGAATCGGCAACAAGCGGAGTTTTGTTCCTGATACTTTGGAAGAAATTATAGAAATGCTCGTAATGAGCTCCCCTATATCCGTCTTTTACACCAAATACGTATTCACGGCTCGATACCGCTTTAGGCTCATTCAATTTGTCTTGTATTTCCAATAATGCACTAAATTTAGAAGTATCGGCATCTTTTGTGGTTTTCAGGGTAACTTTATCCCAAGTCACATTCATCATACCCTTTTCGCCTATAATGTTGAAGTCTGTGCTGCCCCATTTATTCGAAATACCGTCAACCATATTGGCGCCCAGTGACAGAGTGAATGCTCCCAATCCATTTTTGTCGGGATAATCGAAGTACCCAAACATCACATCGGGTGTGTTTTGGTAGCCTGCATTATAATGGCGTATCCCTCCTGTTGTATAAATTTTTTCAGGGCCGTTGGTATCCATGATGTAATGAACACTGGATATCACATGGACGAACAGATCTCCGGTTAATCCTGTACCATATTCTTTCCAGTTTCTCCAATAGAAAAAGTGTTGAGGTTTGTATCCTATTTTAGGGGCTTTTCCTATAAAACGTTCCCACCAGATAGTTTTTTCGGAGGCATCAGGAGGTATAGGGTAATTGTCGTTTGCTCTCGGAGGAGAGGTGAACTGTCCTTCAATAAAGTTTACTTTACCTAATATTCCGGCCTGAATAAGTAATCTTGCTATATTATTTCCCAGAGAAGCCATTCCCTGGCTACCCGTTTGAAAAACACAACCCGTTCTTCTCTGAGCTTCGATAAGCGCTGCCCCTTCACTCACTTTGTGTATTACCGGTTTTTCGCAGTAAACATGCTTGCCTGCAGTCATGGCGTCTATGGCTATTGGCTGATGCCAATGGTCGGGAGTGCCAATTAATACGACATCTACATCTTTTAGCTTAAGGATTTCTTTATAGTCTTTTGTTGTAAATATATTTTGCCCCCAATTTTGCTTGGCTTTCTCCAGACGGGCATCGTACAGATCGCAGGCTGCAATTAGTTTGACTCCATTTATTGAAACAGCGGTATGAGCATCTGCTGTCCCCATACTTCCGGCTCCTATCAAGGCTATTTTTATAATCTTTCCATTATTTATAGCAACATTGTCACGACTTAATACAAATTGTGGGAGGGTAGCTAAGGCGGCTCCATTAACCAAAAACTTCTTGATAAAATGTCTTCTGTCTTTATTCATTTGATTCTGATTTTTAGATACAACTGTCCATATCTTCCCTGTTATCGAATAACAGGAAAGATAATGAACCTATTAGAGTATTATTGACACAGGATTTAATATCCGGAATTTTGTACTAATCCGGATTCTATCCTTAAACTCGTTTCATGAAAAGGCCATTTGTAATTATATGGAGCTTTAAAACTTCGGTCTTCGATCTTTAATGATACCAGTTTTCCATCTGTAGCTTTCCTGGTATGGCCCAAAGCCGGCTGATTAAGGACTGCTTCAGCTATTTTCCATCTTATAATGTCTAAATACCTTATCCCTTCTCCAGCCAGTTCTATTCTTCTTTCATTTCTAACAAGATCTATCCATTGTTCTTGTGTATAGGAACTATATTTTGGTAGTTTAACATCTGCTTGGGTCATATCCAGACCTGCCCTTCTTCTTATGTCATTAATATAACCTTTGACTTCGTCATCGATTTGATTTAACATTATTTTTGCTTCAACATAAGTTAATAGAATTTCAGCATATCTAAGTAAAGAAAATTCCAGAGTGGTAGTTCCGTTATCTCTGAAAGCATCATTCTCAGAGACATACTTTTTGAACCAATAACCTGATCTGCTAGCTCTCTCTTTTTCATGGAACATCGGCCCATTCTCATCGTAGATATTTATCTCTTCTCCATAAAACAAATCACCATGCCCCATTATCGATGCTTCATATCTAGGATCTCTGTTAAGTTTAGGGTTTAGCTCGTATTCTTCTTTTGTATGAAGAGGACATTTGTCTATAGGATTACCTTGCAATGTCCAGTACGAATCGACTAATGATTTTAGTGGGACAACATAAGACTGCCCTCCTCCAGTTCGAAAATGTGGACCTAAATCTCTAAATGAATATCTCGTTCCTGAACAGTCTTTGTCCATATGCATAATGAATTCTTTATTATTGGACGCTGCTTCGTATTGAAATAAATCTTTATAACTAGGGTGTAGTTGATACTTCCCGGAATTAATGACATCCTTCGCATATTTAGCGGCAAGCTCGTATCTTCCATTAAATAGAGCGTATCGGGCAGCAAGAGCTTTAAACGAATTGGCATTGAACATATATTTGTCTGTCTTATATTCATCAACAGACATCTTTGTAGTGACATTGTCTACAATTTCAAATAACTTATCCAAAATTTCTTCTTTTGTAGTGACCGGCTGTTGAGCTGTAACCATATCGGCAGGTTCCAGATGAAATGGAACATCTCCCCATTGCGCTGTCATCATAAAATAGTGCCAAACACGTAAAGCTTCCAATATTCCTTTGTATTTCTCTCTTATTGATTCATTTTCTACATATGGAGCGTCTATGTTTGCTATAAATGTATTTAGACGTCCCGTATGCTTTCCATGATTTTCCCAGTGCCATAAGAATAGTTGAGACGAGCTGTTAAAGTCCCCATTAGCCAATCTCTGCTGGTGGTGCCCGTCTACTCTCGAATAAGCGTTGTCGCTACGTCCTTCCTGCATATAGAATAGCATCTGATGAGTTCCTCCTGAGGTGAAAACATCAAGATAACTGCTATACACAACACGCCTCAAATCTTCTTCAGTATTAAAGAACTCCTGAAAAGTTGTTGCTTCGGGATCTTGTTTATCTAGAAAAGAATCACAACCCGAGGCAATCAATAAAATTGATAAAATGATATATATATTTTTCATGTGTAAATTATTAAGTGAAAAATGCTATTTCAAGTACTATTTTCATTATTAAAAGAATGTAACTTGCATACCAAAACTATAGGTTGCCATCTTTGGATAAGATCCACTGCCTCCATTGTATCTTTCAGGTTCTAAACCTTCCCAGTTCGTTACTGTTAGGAAATCTTGAGCATTGAAATATAACCTAAGGTCTGAAATTCCTTTTGTAACCTTCTTAAATGTATATCCCAATTGTAAACTTTTGATCCTAAAATAAGAAGCATCACTTATCCAAACATCACTTAAGTATTGGTTCGTACTTGTACCCGTCCAAACTCTGGGGAATCTGCTATCCGGATTTTCCGGAGTCCAGCGATTTTTCATATACTTTTCCCGTGGGGCTCCAAAGGAATTAGTACTTCCGTCAACTATTACAGGCATTCCTTCAAGTCCCCCGAGCCTTCCATCTCTTTTACCTACTCCTGTTCCTAATACAGAGAAATCCCAATCTTTGTAACCTAAATCTATGCTGACAGCATAGTTGTAACGTGGAAGAGAACTCCCCAGTATAACTTTATCTTCATCGTTGATGATTCCATCTCCATTTCTATCTACATACTTAATGTCTCCAACATGGGTATTTGCCATTTTAGCTTTAGTATTATCTATCTCTTGCTGCGATTGGAAGTATCCGTCTGTTGTGTATCCATAGTAGTTTTCGACCGGGACACCTCTGTACCAGATTTTATCTGCATTGTCTTTAAATACCAATACATCATCTTTGGTATAGCCTGCTTTTCTAACTTCGTTCTTATTATCAAAAAGCATTGCACCAAGTTGATACCTAAAGTCCTTTCCTACTTTGTCTGTCCATTTAGCAGTTATTTCCCATCCATTGTTATCCACCTCTCCTATATTCAAAGCAGTTTCCAAAACATGGGCTCCCGTCAGAGGTGGGGCGGGAAAATTGGCGTAGATCAGATCGTAAGAGTGTTTACCATATATATCAAATGTCAAGCCCAATCTGTGTCTTAGTGTTGCAAAATCAAATCCGAAATTCCATTGTTTTTGCTTTTCCCATGTGAATTCAGGATTAGGAATTCGCATTGTCCATCCCCAAGTGTTTACTTTCTCTTGCCACAGATAAGGAGCGGTATCTTCATTTCCGATCTTACCATAAGAGAATCTAAACTTTAGGTTGTCTATAATATTTCTTTCTACTAAGTTTTTTAAAAATGCTTCATTATGAATATTCCAGCCAAGCGACATCGATGGGAATAACCCCCACTGATGTCCAGGTGCAAATTTGCTGCTACCATCCCCTCTTAATGTCGCCTCCAGCAAATAGCGATCTCCAAATGAGTAGTTAACTTTGCCAAAGAATGAGGCTTTAGAAATTTGCCTGAAATCAGTATAGGTATAATCCATGATTTCGGATCCGGCAACTACATAAAGTCTATCCTTATTATCTCTGAGACCTTTCTCTAAATTAGCAAGAACCCTTGCAGTCAACTGGCTTTCGCTCGCGCCCTGACTGGATCCTACATCGTGGCTCCACATATCTACAGGGGCTCCGTTTCCGTCATAAAATCGAAATGTTTGCCTTTCCCATTTAGCTGATGATTTATTCATCATATAAGATAAATCTGCTGCAATATGAAACTCTGGAAGTATATAATACCTGGGTCTTATATTGAGAGTTATCCTGTCATGCATATTGTTTCTTTTTCCTCCCTCGTTCATAGTAGCAACAGGATTTATGTTGCCATTATGGAGCATATAGTGTTTCGGGATATTAAGTTCGGTCTCCGGGTAAAAAATTTCTTGCGTCGGATTCATTTTCCATGCTTGTTGATAAAGGGCATTCGTACTCCCATCACTAAACATTAAACGGTCTACATTCAATCGATGTGCGTAGAAATCAGCCATAATGATAAAACGCTCATCAATATTTATATTAGTATTGAACCGGGAACTAAATTTATTAGTCCCGTCCAATTTATTAAGCCCATTTTCTGTAATGTATCCCAGCATCAGATTAAATGTTCCTACTCCACCACCACCGGAAATATTAGCATTTACATTGTATGCACTGGCTTTTCGTTGCATGATGGCATCCCACCAATCCACATTGGGTCCTTCACCTCTTCGTGAAGCATCAATTTGATCTTGCGTATATAATAAAGTTTGATTCTGTAGACTTTTGGCCTCATTATTTAGCATCATATAATCTGCTGCGCCAACAAAATCAGGGTTATCGGTTGGTGATTGAATAGCAGTCCACGCATGAAGACTAACTTTAAATTCTCCCGTATTACCTCTTAATGTTTCGATAATGATAACCCCATTGGCTCCTCTTGAACCATACATTGATGCGGCAGAAGCATCTTTTAGCACAGTGATCGATTTGATTTGATTCAAGTCAATATCAGACATACTTTGTTCTATCCCATCCACAATTACTAATGGGGTAGAGCCTTTTAATGTTCCGACACCTCTGATGGCTATCGACCCGGCATCACCGGGTGCATTGCTGCCCTGGCTTAGCACTACCCCCGATACAGAACCTGCAAAAGCCTCTTGAAGTTTGAATACGGGTCTACGCTGCACTTTATCGATATCAACAGATTCGATAGAAGAGGCAAGGTGTTTTCTTTCTACCGTATTGAAGCCTGTAACCACTACTTCATCCAAAAGCTGATCATCCTCTATCAATACAATATTTATTACATTTTCTCCTCGCGTACTTCTTTCTACGGGATGGTACCCTAAAAGGCTAAAGGTTAAGGTTACATCCCCTGTTACACTAAGTGTATACTTCCCCTCAATATCTGTCGTCGTTCCACTGGTTTGCCCCTTTATCAATACATACGCACCAGGTATCGGTTCGCCTTTCTTATCCTTCACCGTACCGGTAATTTGTTTTGTTACCTGCATCACACCCTTATTCTCCCCGTATATCGACCCAGAGAACAACATTAAAAGGACCGTCAGAATTAGCAACTTACTAAGAAGTCGATAGCATATTGGTTTTAAGTGTTTTTCCTTTTTCATATTTTTTGAGTTTTTCGATTGAGACTAAATTAGATTTAATTAAAATAATGCAATTAGATCTGTCGGTTTCAAACCTGCTCTATCGTAAAGCGAATAATAGCAGCTTCTTTTTTACATGGTAGAAATAGATTTAGGTTACGGCTTATTAACATATGGAACGATGATCCATAAATTCGGGAGGAATTTTAAGGTAACAAGAAAAACCCAAATAACATATGATGCTATTTGAGGTATATATTACCCTGCCAATAAAACTTTTGTAAAAAATTGTTTTGTAAAGGGGAATTCTTATATTATACGAGTGCGCTGTGTGTGTGTCTGTCTGTCTCTCTCTCTCTCTCTCTCTCTCTCTCTCTCTCTCTCTCTCTCTAATAAAATAGA
>Ga0153940_1001253_pt1 | contig 11619 bp, 10 predicted proteins | sample TSNJ024MetaG_FD_104736 | JGI IMG/M metagenome (GOLD analysis project Ga0153940, IMG submission 104736) | Attine ant fungus gardens microbial communities from New Jersey, USA - TSNJ024 MetaG | ecosystem: Host-associated > Fungi > Mycelium > Unclassified | place: USA: New Jersey, Brendan T. Byrne...
AAAGCATGATGTTGGGACCCGCAAAACATGAGAAAGTAGCCCGAATAGGGCGGATTTCGAATGTTTTTAGGATTGTGGGAGCACAAAGTGCGGAGCAATCCGTAGGTATCAGGGGTCAAAACATCATTATATAGGAGGAATTGGAGTTGGTCAAAAAGAAAAAAGAAAAAGTACCGCAGTATAGTACTTCCGTCACCAATATACAGACTTTAAATTATTCCGTATATTATATGAAATGGCTGGAGAAGAGTCTTACATTTTTATTTGCTTTTATTATATGTGCAGCGGTAGGGTATATCTTTTATGGAGGAATCGGGAAAACCGAGTTTGGGCAAAAGACGGCCATAACCTATGTATTGGATATTTTAATCCCGGGGATTGCGGGGACCATTGGAGGACTGGCGTTTGTCCCCGTGAGGACGAAACAAATAATTAAAAAGAGAAAAAAAGAACTGCAGTCCCAGTTTCGGGATATGCTGGATGCTCTGACTACCTCATTGGGATCGGGAAAAAATGTGATGGATTCTTTCATTGCCATCAACAGTGATCTCCGGATTCAGTATGCAGAGGATGCATATATAATGAAAGAACTGGAAGTCATTACTTCCGGATTGCATAACAATAATCGAATTGAGGATTTGCTGACCGACTTCGGAGAGCGAAGCGGAATCAATGATATAAACAGCTTTGCAAGTGTATTCCGGGTCAGTTACCGTAAAGGAGGAAATATTAAGGAGATTATCCATAACACACATCAGATACTGACGGATAAAATGGAGATCTGGGAGTCAATAGAAACAACGGCAGCATCAAATAAGCTGGAACAAAATATTATGGTCTGCGTGCCCATTCTTCTGGTGGGAACAATCAAAGTTATGAGCCCGGAATTTGGTGAAGGATTTGTATCAGGAGCGGGGCTTTTATCTACTACGTTTGCAATCGGACTGTTTGTGCTGGCGGGTTATGCAGGTAAAAAGATATTGGATATTAAGATTTGAGTGGTGAGGTAGAAAGATATGTTTTTTACAACTTTAAATGTGGTTGTTCTGGCAACAGGATATGTAGTTTTATTGTTATGGCTGGCCATTTTTTTCCTTTCCGGAAAAGACCAGAAGATATTTGAGACTTTGGAGGAAAAGGAATTTCCCCTGAAGGATATTTATGGAATGGGTTATTTCATAATGAGTATGTTGAATTATAAATATAAATCGAAAAAGGACTGGAAACTCAGGAATGAAGTAGAAGTCTTATATGATGAAAAATATGCGGACTTTTATATACGTGTGATACATGCACAAAAGGTGACGATTGCCTTTTTCATTTTTGTAATTGCTTTTATTATATATGGAGTTACAGCAGATTTTGCAGTATTTGTAATTATGGCTGGTTTTTCAGGACTGGCATATTACTATTTTGGAGAGGTGACAGGGCAGAGGATCAAGGAGCGCTCTCAAAAAATGATAGGAGATTTTGCGGAAGTAGTTTCAAAATTAGCGCTGCTGACGAATGCGGGAATGATTTTGCGAGAAGCATGGGAGGAAGTGGCTTTTGCAGGTGATTCTTTACTGTATATCGAAATGCAGGCATCCGTAAATGACATGAAGAATGGGGTGTCGGATGTAGAAGCGATCAAACAGTTTGGCATTCGCTGCATGATGTCGGAAATTAAAAAATTTACATCTACGATCATGCAGGGAATGGTCAAAGGAAATAATGAATTGGTACAAATGCTGCAGATGCAGAGCAGGGAAGTGTGGGAATTAAGGAAGCAGGACATAAAGCGTCAGGGAGAGAAAGCGGCAACGAAACTGCTGCTGCCGATGTGCATTATGTTTATAGGCATCCTGATTATGATATTAGTCCCCATATTTTCAAATATAGGGGCTTAATTTTTTCACATAAAGAAGCCAATTTCAGGAAAGAAAGGAGGAAAATTGTATGCTACCGTATTGTAACATCATAATGATGTGGGGCGAAATGAAATTTAATGAGTTTTTTAGAGATGAAAGCGGAGAAGTAAATGTGGTTTCCATAGTAGTGCTGATAGGGATTGCAGTTATATTAGCTCTTGTATTTAAAGAAGGAATTACAACGCTGCTTAAATCTTTACTGAGTACCATTCAAACGAATGCGACAGATGCAGTAAACAGCAAATAACAGAGTCTGCAATCATACGGGAGGGGTATGAATCCTCTCCTGTATCAGGAAATCTATGCATAAAAGGAGTTGAAAAAAATAATTAGAAAACAGAAAGCAAATTTAAAAAAACAAACAACAGAGAACAGGGGTTCCGTGATTGTGGAAGCTGCATTTGTTTTTCCGATTATGTTTTTAGTAATCTTCTTTTTAATATATTTGGGAAATGCTTATTATCAGAAAAGCCGGATCGATAATTACGCTGCGCTGGCAGCCTTAAAGGGGGCCTCTTACTGTGCCGATCCTTTTATGAAAGAGTTTGCTCCGGGTTCGGTACCTGACAGGAATGATGAGATTTATCCTTACCGTTATTACTTACAAGGCGTCATAAGGGGCATAGAGAGCGATATTAAAAGTGAGCTGGAGCAAAATATATCCGGTACGGGGTTTTTCGTCGGCATGGAACCTGGTTCTGTGGTTGCCAGTGCAGATTTTTCAAACCATATTCTTTACCATACGTTTACTGCAGATGCTTCCTATACGATAAAACTGCCGATTAAAATGCTGGGCAGTAAAGACATCTATCTTCTCAGACTGAGTTCCAGGGCGGAAGTTCCGGTAAATGACGTAAGTGAATTTATAAGAAATACGGATATGGCAATTGATTATCTGGAATCGAGTGAAGCTGTTCAAAATGCTCTGAAAAAAGTCAAAGAGGCTTTTGATAAAGTCAAATCATTTATAGGGGGGACCGAATAAATGTGGAAGATGTTCAGAAAAAAAAGAGGGGCAGTCTCTGTTTTCTTAGTCATTGTACTGGTTCCTGTGATTCTGGTTACCAGCGTATTTATAGATGCCAGCAGGATGAAACTGGCACAGTCTGTTGTCAGTTCTTCCGGTGATTTGGCGATGAATACGGTATTGTCACAGTATGATCAGGATCTGAATGATTTTTATGGTATGCTGGCCTCCTGCCAGAATGTGGATGAAGTGATGGGGACGGTGAAAGACTACTTCGTTACCAGTATGGTTTCTCAGGGAATCAGTCTTTCCGATGCGGACAGGACGTATCATAAAATCATGGGTCTGTTTAACGAAAATGCTCAGGTATCCGATTTTATCCAGGCCAGTGTAGAGGACGATAGTTTCTCTTTAACGAAAGCGAAGAATGGGAGTTTGACAAACCCGGCACTGATTAAAACCTCGATTGTGGATTTTATGAAATTCCGCAGCCCGATTAACTTTGCGGCAGAATTCTTTGAGAAATTAAAGGAGGTTCAGGAAAAATCCTCCTATCTGGAAGAAGAAGCAAAGATGATAGAGGAAAAGCAGAAATACTACAAGGCAGAAAATGAGATGATGGAGAAAGCTCTGGATATTTATAAGCTGATTCTGGAGTATGAAGCGCTTAAAATAGATAAAAAGTATGTGGATGATTTAAAAAGTGATGTAGAGGGCTATGAAGAGAAATATCGGAGCATTCATCATGAACTGCTCTACAATCTATTTAATACGCAGGGGATAGGAGTTTTTGAAAAAAAATATATCAACACAAATCCGGATGTCAGTTATTACGGAGAGGATAATATACCGTCAGCTTATGAAGTAGGAGATAATATATGGGATTTACATTACTATATGTATCGCTACCTGTCTTGCAAAAATGAGTTGACAGGGTTTATGGATGAGAATGCATATAATAATAGTATGTACGATATACAATTTTGGGTGCAAATGGCCAAAAGGCAAGAATTTCTGAATTACTATGACCGTTACACAGAGGCCGCCAATGAGATGTGTTACTACTATGAAAAAATGAAAAATTCATATGAGTATTGTGAGGATGATTTAGAGGATTACAATTTAGAATTAAGTGATTATGAAGGCGTGGACGCCAGAGGTAAAAAGAGTTTAAGTAGTCATTACAGGACATTGCGTAATCAGTATCTCAGCTTATGCAGCAGATATATCGATGGAGATGCATACAATCCCAACAGGTTCATCATGAATTTAAACAGGATATCCGGCGATGCAATACAGAAAGGGACAACCTCGCCCGCAGCCGTAACGGAACAGATCGAAGGAATGCATGAAAGAATCAATGGATATGATAAAAAGTTAAAAGAAGGATTTGATATACTCGGGAAAATTGCAAAGGAAACGAAAAAATTAAAGAAGCTCATAGCAAATACACATGAACAACTGGGAGTATGGGAAACGGCTGCGAATAATGGGAAATTAGATCCCAGTGATTTAGCAAAAGAGGATAGGAATGAAGTCTCAAGTGTAAAAGATAAGATGGAAAAATTTGTTACGGAAGAGAATTGTGATGAATTAATTAAAAGATGTAATGATGTAAAGAGTACGCTGCAAAATATACGGGAAAGCCTGGACGATTACGCCTATAATGGTAAAAAAATAAAAAATCTGGGAAGTTATAGCAGCGTGAAGAAGGCTTCCGGCATAGAAAAAAGTAAAATTTCCATATATAAAAGTGAATTGGAGAGTTATGAGAAGGAGACATTTCACTTTACAAATTCAGAGAGACTGGCATCGATCAATATTACAGATAATAATAATCCTGCAATTGGTGCGGTGAATACACCGGATTTATATAAGTGGTTGAAGATTAATTTTAAAGATTACGAGGAACAGAATTATAAGAATGGGAAAAAAGAACAAAAGAAAATAGATAATACGGCAGATAAGCAGGGGGACGAAGCAGATGATGAGGGAGAAATAAAATCCAAAGAAATTAAAGATAAAAGCAATCTGCCTTCGAAAGGGAATTCAGACGCAATTGCCCCCGGATCAAAACAGGGAAAAATAGGAGATGCAGCTGCATTTATCGGAAAGTTGTTCAGCGATTTTGGCGGGACGATGTCTGAAGTGGGAGTAGCGATACGGGATGATCTGTATGTAACGGATTATATTATGAGTATGTTCAGCTATGATACATATAAGAATGAAGGCAGGTACGGATTACTGAGTGAAGAGGAACAAAACAGTATCACTCCACTCAATGCAAAAGCACAATACAGTAAGAAAGATAAGGAATGGAGTAACCCGGACAAGACATTTACTGCAAATAAAACGTTAAGAAATCATTTAGTAAATGAGGATTATAATTATGCATATGGCAGTGAAGCAGAATACATTTTGTACGGCGGGAGTAACCTTAAAAATAAATCAGCGTCATATGGATCTGTTTTTCTGATAAGATTCGGATTTAATCTTGCACCGGTTTTTCAAAAATACTGGAACCATGGAAGTGTTGAAAGTGCTGCCGATGCAATCAGTGCCGCAACAAGTTTTGTCGTACCGGCAGCATTGATAAAATTGGCCATATGCCTTGGCATGACAGCCGCCGAATCAGCCATGGATTTAGCTTATCTAAAGGCCGGAATTCCGGTTTTACTTGTTAAAAAGAAGGACAATCTGTATGTACAGCTTAGTACTATATTCACTTGGATAACAGGCAGTAGTGAACAAAAGACTGAAAAAAGTGATGGACTGAAATTTCAATATAGCGATTACTTATCTTTATTTCTGTTTTTATCACTATTGGGTAAAAAAGCAGATGCTGTTTATTTAAGAACCGCCGATGCGGTGCAATGTAATGTACAGCAAGTTACAAAGAGTGAATTTGTGATGTCAAAGTCTCAGATGTATTTTGATTTATCCGTAAATATAAGGGTAGCGCCTATGATGCTGTCGCTGCCACTGGCGTCTGAAATGGAAGGGTATCCATTTGATAAAGGCAGTTGGAACAAATTTCAATATAAAGTGACAAGAGGATATTAGAAGAAGGGGAGAATATGAAAAAAAAATTAAATGTAAAAATGATAATACCTGTTTTGATGGCAGTTAGTATTCTGGGCTGTAGTAAGAAAGAGGTACCTGTGGATGAAACAGAGAATGAAACCGGAATGGAGCAGGTTATTGAAATGACAGAGGAGCGATATACAGAGGCTTCTGCTGATGAGACATCTGAAAGTTTAGAAGACTATTATTATCGTGAAGAAAATGGTGAAATTATTATTGAAAGCTATATGGGAAATTCCCCAAAAGTAGCAGTGCCGGCTGAGATAGATGGACTTCCGGTAACGACAATCCAATATGAGGCTTTTAGACAGGGAACTCTTGTGGAAGTAGAATTACCGGACGGAATAAAAACAATCCAAAAGGATGCTTTTATGTTCTGTAAGGAACTTGAAAAAGTGGTTTTAGGATCTGCAGTTGAAACAATTGAAGAAAAAGCATTTGCGTATTGTATAAAATTAAATAGTATTAATCTGCCGGAAAGTATAAGGAATATTGAGAGGTCTGTTTTTTCCGGCTGCCACGAATTAAAAGATATCACATTGCCTGTGGGGATTACGGAGATTCCAGGGGGTGTTTTCTTTGAAGCGGGAATAAATGAAATTGAAATTCCGGACGGTGTAACAGCATTGGGAGCCCAATCTCTTGCTTATTGTAATAATCTAAAAGAGGTTATGATTCCGTCAAGCGTTACAGAAATAGAGTTTGATACTTTCGAAGGCAGTAAAAGTGTGACGATTATCACCCCAGGCGGTTCAGCAGCAGAAGCATTTGCCAAAGAAAACGGTATTCCGGTGGAAAATAAATAGATTATTTTGAAAATATCAGGAGGTCTTATGAAAGGGAAGAGAAAATTATTTGTTGGTATTCTGGCATCTATGTTGATTTGGATTTTGTGGAGCGTTCCCTCGCTGGCTTATACAGCGGCAACCCCCACAGGTTTACAGCAAAATGAATCTACTGAGAATTCGGTAAAATTCTCATGGAATTTCGGGGGGCTAAACAAGACATACCAGTACAGGATGTCTGCGGATAACAAAACCTGGGGGAGCCCGGTAGATAATAGTACGGTATGCTTTGTTACGGTAAGAGGTTTGAAAGCGGGCTCTCTTTATTATGTTCAAGTGAGAGCCTATGAAGATTCATCAAAAAATAAAACGGGATATAGTGCGTGGACGCCGTCTTTAGCGGTTATTACAGCCCCTGAGGGAGTACCCGCAGCTAAGGTAAAGCAAACAGGTGCAGCGAACCGGTCCGTCACCTTATCCTGGACGGCGGTATCCGGAGCCACGGATTATGACATTTATTATAGAGCTGGTATGAACGAAACAGTCGCCGCCACTACAAATAAGACTTCCGCGGTACTTACCGGACTGGAACCGGGGGAACGTCATGTATATGAAATAGTTCCTAAAAAATCAATAGATGGCTATACTGCAACTGCAAATAGAATTAGATTTGATACTACATTTTATGCAAAGACGACGTCAGATAGACAGTGCGTAAATATTTATAGAGTTTATCCGACTATAAATAAATTTAGTGTGAAATGGACCACCCCAAATACCTGTGATGGTTATGAAGTATTACTTTATAATTATTCCGGTAAATTGGTTAGCCGAAAAGTTTTGAGTCATCTGTATGATTATGAGTGTTTTAATAATATTAAATACACTTCATTTTATGTCGCAAAGGTCAGGAGTTTTGTAAATACGGCATCAGGCAGAATGTATGGTAAGGCGGCGTCGGTGACTTTTGCCAATCAGATCAAACCTTCCGTAAAAACATCAGGAAAAGGAATTAAAATCAGATGGTCAAAAGTAAAAGGGGCAACGAATTATACTGTGTACGTGGCTGCAAGCAAAAAGGGAAAGTATAAAAAAGCAGCCACAACAAAATCAACTTCCTGTACCATTAAAAAATACGGTAAAAAGTCTTTAAGGAATGGCAAGACCTATTATTTTTATGTAGTGTCAAACAGGAAAGTGAAAGGTAAAACCTATAAGAGTTCTACACCCGATAGATATCCTGCAACAGTAAAAAAATAACCAGGGAGGGGCATAGATGATGAAGAATAAGGAACGTGGTGCAATTATTATAGAGGCGTCTATTGCTCTTCCAATGTTTATGTTTATGATCGTAACTTTGCTGACGATCGTAAATATCTGCTTTGCTCAGGCAAAGATAGGAGTTGCGATCAATACCACTGCCAAAGAAATATCACAGTATTCATATCTATATGGACTTACCGGACTGAATCAGAAACAGAAAGCTATGAAAGAGAAAGGATCTGATTCTGAAAAGAAAATAGATGAAATTATAGAGGCGGCCAATACACTGCTGGAGTCTGCAAATGGTATTAAAGAGGGTGTCAGCAGTGATTTGAAGAATCCCCAGGATGTAGCAAAGGCTTATCAGGAGGTTTCGGATTCTCTTGAAAGTGGAAAAGAGGCATATCTGACAATTTCTTCACAGCTGGAGTCCATCGCAGAAGACCCCAAAGAGTTTATCATAGGTGTTGGATATATGTTGGGAAATGGTGTCGTGGATGAAATGAAATCCAGGCTGATAGCGGCGCCTTTGGCAAGATCCATGGTAAAAAAACATCTGAAAAATTCTGTGAGAGAAGACCCTGAGGATTTTTTAAGACATTTGGGTATTGTGCCAAAAGGAGACAGTTACCTGAAAGGCCTGGATTTTACAGGTTCCAGACTATTTCCCGGCGGGACAGATGAGATAAAGATCATTGTAAGATATCAGGTGCAGGTAATTACCCTGCTGAATATAGATATTAAGGTGAATTTTACCCAATGCGCATCTACGAAAGCATGGTTTACAGGCGTTTCATCCGCAGCGGATAATTCAGGTGATAGCGGGGGCGGTGATTCCGAAGATAATACAGAATCAGAAAGTAACTCCGAAGATAGTACAGAATCGGAAAGTGGTTCCGGGGATGGTACAGAATCGGAAAGCGGCTCTGATGGAAGCACAGAGTCAGAGAGCAACATCCAGGAAGAAGAGACGGACATTACAGAAACAGAAACGGAAGAACCGGTAAAATCATACGAGGATTATGCAAGAGAAGCTACCAGGAATGGAGACAGTGATAAGGTAATACTTGGAAAATTCAGTGGTCCAGGTGGAGAAGACAGTTATCAAAACGTAGCCGAATATTATGAGTCTACTTATTTTCAAATGGACAACTGGGATGAGGTGGTAAAAAAGGTCGGCGCAGATAATATGTGGAATATAAATGAGGCATTTTTACAGCAGCAGGAAGCGGCCGGGAAGACTTTTTATCTCGCTCATGATCCGGACGATCCGGAAGTCGCAAACAGTTACTATCTCAGTGAAATAGACTGGCTGAGGTCCAGGGGCTATGAATTTGAATTTGATGCAGGGGTCGGTCTGTGGAGGGCAGTGAAAAAGTAATGTAAGAACAGCGAAAAGGAGAGGACAGCAGAATGAACGATTATTCAGAAGCCAGGTCGATATTCCGGTTTTTTGGAGGAAGTCATTTCATGATGGAAAGGGATAACCAGTATCAATATTATAAGACTTTTCAGGCTCCTAAGGATCTGGAAATACAGTGGAGATACGAAATGATTGAAGAAGGATTCGGAGCGCTGGAATCAGAACCGCCGGAATCAGGGCCGGATGCGCAAATAACATTTAGTAATATATGTGCAATGTATCGGGAAATGCGTGACGGAAGCCAACTGATGAGACTGCTTGCGTATGTAAAAAATTCTTTTCGTAAACGTACTGCGTTTGTCAGCCTTTATATGATGAAATGCTTTCATAATTTATTAAAGGATTTTTTAAACTGGAAGGTCATCACACAGGAAGACGTTTCGAAGTATAAGGACGAAGTCATAGATATACTGGAATCATTATTATATCAGTTGGTTGAAAAGAAGCCGGGTATAAAAACATCAGATTTAAGAAATCTGGGTGAGAAAGAGGATGTAATTCCATTGATAAAGAATGAAATCATTACCTGGAAGAAACGATAGCAGAACTATAAGAAAACCGGGAGCAGGAATATGAATATAACAGGATGGATCACCATTATTATAACATTTTTAGTTAGTATAATAGCGATAGGAGTTATGCAGTATGAAACGCAGGATCAGAATAAAGAGCATGGCGGAAGAATATTGGATATCCTGCCAATATCAAAAAAGCGTATCATTTACTGTATTCTTATGGTAGTCGGAAATGTAGGTCTTGCAGCAGCTCTGGAAATTATTTATATAGACCATTCATTACTGTTTCATCTTAAAAGACTTTGTCTGATTTCAGTTATATGGCCCATTGCGTTTATTGATTACAAAAGCTGCAGGATTCCCAACAAACTGATACTTTTGGGTCTTGTTTACAGAGGGATCATATTGATTGGAGAGCTGTTTATGGAGCGGGAGAGCCTGTTACAGACGATCGCTTCGGAGGGGATCGCCGTAGCCGGAATGCTTATTTTGTCTGTTTTGTGTATGCTGCTGATGAAAGGATCTTTGGGTATGGGAGACGTCAAGCTGTTTTTGCTAATGGGGTTGTGCCAGGGTCTGTCCGGTATCATCGGATCTGTCTTTTTATCTTTGATTGTTTCTTTCATCGCGGCAGTATTTTTACTGATCACCAGAAAAAAAAGCAGAAAAGATGCGATTCCTTTTGGTCCATCGGTGTTGATAGGAACTTATATTTCAGTATTTTTATTGGGAGCATAATTGGAGGAGCGAATGAAAAATTATAGATATCTGATACCGGTTGCATTGATATTATTGATGATAGTATCCACCTGTAAGCTTACCTCTGATGCTGCAAAAAAAGAGGAAGCATACAATGGGTACATAGAAGAGGCACGGGATTATGCCGGTCAGGGAATAACGGTGGATGCCATAGAGTCTTATCAAAATGCTTTGAATATGAATCCGACTCTGGGATTATACCTGGAGGTGGGTAACTATTTTAAGGAAAATGAGTTAGACAGGGAGGCTGTTGATTGGGGAGAAAGTCTGATAAAACGGTATTCAAAAGATGCCGGCAGTTATGAATATCTCCTGGGTGAATACATGGAATTACAGGATTACAATTCTTGCTTCCGGCTGAACAGCACTATGAAAAAGAGAAATGTAACTTCCGGAAAATTAAATGAAATGATAGATTCTATACAGTATGCTTATACCATTGACTACAGTACCTTTACCAATGTATCAGTCTTTAGTGAGAACCGGTGCGCAGTACAGGATCAGGACGGGCTGTGGGGGTATATCGACAACACCGGAAACGTTTGCATAGGAACAGGATATAAGGCAGCAGGCGCTTATGGAAGTGAGCTTGCCGCTGTACAGGATGAAGACGGAGCATTATATTACATAGATCCGGAAGGGAATAAGAAGCGGGTTCCGGATCTGGATATCGAATATAGCACACTTGGATATATAGGCGATGAGGTTTTTACAGCTTCAGATGGAACATCATATGGTTTTTATGATATGAAATATAATAAATTATCCGGGTCGTACGAATATGCAGGCACTTTGAATTTAAATGTTGCGGCGGTAAGAAATAATGAAGAGTGGATGCTCGTAGATAGAAGCGGCCAGCCTTTAAATGCTGTGAAGTATCAGGATATTAAGTTGGATGAAAAGGAAATTGCCT
>Ga0153940_1001256_pt1 | contig 11606 bp, 11 predicted proteins | sample TSNJ024MetaG_FD_104736 | JGI IMG/M metagenome (GOLD analysis project Ga0153940, IMG submission 104736) | Attine ant fungus gardens microbial communities from New Jersey, USA - TSNJ024 MetaG | ecosystem: Host-associated > Fungi > Mycelium > Unclassified | place: USA: New Jersey, Brendan T. Byrne...
ACCGCCGCGGCGAACATCGCCTTTCCCCGCGAGGCGAACGGCAGCCTGATCTACGACAGGCGCGGGAGGCTTCTCGGCTCCGAGCTGATAGGCCAGCGCTTTACGCACATCCACTACTTTCACCCCCGCCCATCGGCGACGGGACACGACGCGTCGTACAGCGCGGCGTCCAACCTCGGCCCGACAAGCCGCGCGCTAAAGGAACGCGTCGCCTCGGACATAGAAGCGTTCAGGCAGTATAACCGCCTTCGGGGAGAGAGAGTCCCCGCCGACGCGGTGACGTTCTCCGCATCCGGGCTGGACCCGCACATCACGCCGGAAAACGCGCTCAGCCAGCTCGAACGCGTCGCGGACGCCCGATCATTCTCGCGGGAGATGGTGTGGCAGCTCGTCCTGCTCCACACCGAGAAGCCGTGCCTCGGCATCCTCGGCACACGGCGCGTTAATGTGCTATGGCTGAACATCGAGCTCGATCGGCAAGACAATCCTTCGTGGAGGCCATGAGGCCGACCGCGATTCACCGCCCGAAGGCGTCCGCCGGGCGCGGAACGCTGAAAATATTCCTCGGTGCCGCGCCGGGCGTGGGCAAGACATACCGAATGCTGAGCGAGGCTAAGGATCGCCTCGCGCGCGGCGAGGACATCGTGATCGGCGTCGTCGAACCACACGGCCGCCCCGCCACCGCGGCGATGGCGGAGGGCCTCGAGCGTGTCCCGACGCGGAGCGCCGCCTATCGCGGCACTGCGTTTAACGAGCTGGACACAGAAGCCGTTCTGTGCCGCCGCCCGACGACCGCGGTCATCGACGAGCTGGCGCACGCCAACGTCCCCGGCTCGCCGAACAAAAAACGCTGGCAGGACGTGGCGGAACTGCTCGCCGCGGGCGTGAACGTCGTGACGACGCTCAACGTCCAGCATCTCGAGAGCTTGGGCGACATGGTGGAAAATCTGACCGGTGTCCGCGTCCGCGAGACCATACCCGACGCCGTATTCGCGGGCGCGGACGACATCGAGCTCGTGGACCTGAGTGCGGACGAACTGCTTGCGCGCCTTGGCCGCGGCGAAGTATACAGCCGCGAGAAAATACCCCAAGCCCTGTCTCGTTTCTTCCGCAAGGAGAATTTGGTCGCGCTGCGCGAGCTCGCCCTGCGACAGATGGCCGAAGGCGTGGAGGCGCAGTGGCGCGGCGTCGTGGGAGCGAAACAGGACAAGTCCCTCCGCGAGCATGTAGTCGTGTGTGTCACGCCGACGCCTCGCGCGCCCCACCTGATTCGCCGCGCGTACCGCTTCGCACGCGCTCTGCAAGCGGTCTTCGACTGCCTCACGGTGACCACGCCCGGCGCTCGCATGACAAAGGAGGAAGCCCGCCACTGGGAGACAGCGCGCAAGATGGCGACCGAACTGGGCGCGAACGCAATCCGGCTCGAGGGCGACAATCCCGCGGACGAAATCGCCCGCTACATGAAGAGCGCGGGGGCGACGCTGTTGGTTCTGGGCGAGACCGCCCAAAACCGCTTCTCTGAGATCGTGCGCGGCTCGTTCATCAACCGCGTCTCCCGCCAGATTCGGCGCGCGGACATCGTCGTCATCGCGACCGAGGGCGGGGAGAGGAATTTCTTCTCAGAGAATGATTGACACATCCGCTTCATACAGTAATATTATAGTTACTTTATGCGAGAAAGACGGGTGATTGTGGTGACCTGCCAGCCGAAGTTGCCTAAAGAGACTATGTGCCCAATCGAATACGGCCTTGAGCTCTTCGGGGGCAAGTGGAAATCACGCATCCTGTGCGTTTTATCCTCCGCGGGCGTCTTGCGTTACAGCGAGCTCCGCGACGAAGACGTACAAGTTCTGCACGGCTTTGACAGCGCCGAAAACGCGAAAGCCTACCTCGGCAGCGAGCTGTTCCAAAACGACGTCTTCGTCGCCCTAAAACCCCTCTGATCCGCCGACCCCGAAGTCAAAATCTACACCGTGGCATAAGCGTTACCGAGACGAGCAGCCACGCATACCCGCTTGTTCAGGGTACGCGTGGCTGCGGTTATCAGTCGTTAATCACAATCAAATCCCTTGTGAAACTGTTAAGCGCCTCACCTGTGCCGTCGGGGCGGACGGCTACGAGGTTTTCAATGCGGACGCCGTATTTGCCGGCGATGTAGATGCCGGGCTCTACGCTGAACACGTTGCCGGGCTCGAGGGGAACGTCGTTGCCTTCGATAATATACGGCGCTTCGTGAATTGCGATGCCGACGCCGTGGCCAAGACGGTTGAGGAAGTAGCGGCCATAGCCCGCGTCTTCGATGACGCGCCGAGCGGCGCGGTCGACGTCTTGTCCGGTCGCGCCGCGAACTACCGCGGCTTCGCCCGCCTTCTGCGCCTCCAGGACGACGCCGTAAATTTTGCGCATCTCTTCGTCGGGCTCGCCGATGGCGAACGTGCGCGTGGTGTCCGAGCAGTAGCCTTTGTACCTGCAGCCCGTATCTATTACGACAAAGTCGCCGTCCTCAAGGACGCGCGAACAGCCCGTATAGTGCGGCATCGAGCCGCCGGGGCCGGACGCGACGATCGGGGAAAACGACAAGCCCTGCGCGCCGTTTTCGTCGTACAGCTCAAGCAGCTTGTCGGCGATTTCTCTCTCGGTCATGCCTCGGCGGATGAATTTCGAAATTCCCTCCATCACGGCGTCCGCGATCGCCGACGCTTTGCGCATACGAGCAAGCTCGTCGTCGTCCTTGCGCTTGCGCAGCGGCGAAAGCGTCTCCGCGCCATTGACGTACTCGGCGTTTACCGCGGATTTCATGTCGATCAAGTCAACCGCGCGCACGCCGTCGTTGATCGCGATCTTCTTCCCCACGAGGCCGAGCGCCTCGCATCCCGCTTTAAAAGTGTTTGTGAAGCCCTCGTGATCCGCCCAAATTTGAAACCGCGCAGACGAACCCAGAACCGCGCGCATTTCTTCTTCGTAAAGCAGCGGAGTCATAGCGAAACATTCGCCGCTTGAAGCAATCATCAGGCCTTTAACGCGTTCGTCACTGAAAAGAACCAGCTCCGCCATGTACTCGGCGTCCGTGGACGGCCCAAGATACAGAGCATCCAAACCTTGTGATGATAGTTCTTTCGTAAGTTTCTCAACTCTTTCAACATGCAGCACAATCGGCACCTCCATTTGTTTTTTTCGGTGATAGTGCGGCTTCGCAAGGTCGTCCGGCGGGGGAATATTTATATTCTCCCGTCATTTTATTGGGTATCGTAATGCTTAACCCGTTTTCCAAACGATAGAAGGTGGTGATTTTAACGATATGAAAATATTATTTCTTTATTACACCATTGCCACTCCGTTTTTTGATGTTTCATGTTATTATTATACTACGGGGTGACATTTTATGCTGAGGTGATTGAACATGAAGCCAATCCATTTGCTAATCGTGGAATCGGACCCGCTGGTGCTCTTTTCAATAGGACAGGTCATCCGCTATTTCGATAACTATCTTGTCGTAGACAAGGTAGAGAAGATCGACATGGCGCTTGAGCGTATGAAAGTTGTTCCTGTTGATTTGATCATTCTGGGCGGACAGGAAAATGTGGAGAGATGGTTGGAGGTTCCGGAATCGGGGCACAAAGCTAAACTGCTTCTTCTGGCGCACAATCCGACCAAGGAAATGGTACAAGACGCCATTTCGTTCGGCGTCTGGGATATGATCCTGAGACCCGCCGCCCCCGAGAGGCTGCGTTTCTCGCTGGAGATGTTCCGTTATCGTCATATTTACGGAGAAGCGCTCGAGTATCCTGTGCAACAGGATCGGCTCGACGCAATCTTTTTCCCGCGCGAGCGTCATCAGCACATCATCGCCGGTACGATCAAAAACGGCGAGATGTTGGAGAAAGTTTTGCAATTGATCGAGGAAAAAAACGAGGCGCAATCCGCGGGTGAGATAGCGAGCGTGCTCAACGTCTCCCGTATCACTGTCCGGAAGTATTGCGAGGCGCTTGTCAACACGGGCAAGCTCCACGTGAAGAACAAGTATCAGGCAAAGGGGCGTCCGATAAAGCAGTATTATCTCTCGTAGAACACACAAGGGACGGCGCGCGAAAGCGTTCCGTCCCTTGCGCGAAGTTCGTCCGAACGGAATCAGCGGGTGTGTGACGCCAGCACGACGCTCTCCGTTGAAACGCATCCCCGCCATAGTATTGGGTATTGGTGGACACCTTCTCGAGTTCTATATGATAGTTGCTTATACATCTTTTCGTCGTCACTGTTAAAAACGGTCATTCGATGGCCAACCCCAAAACCAATCACCCCTGATACACGCAACAAGCAAGCTTCAACGGATGCCCTGCCGCAAGAGCAGGGCATCCGTTCCGTCAATTGGGCGATGTCCGCGAAGGGAGCGTCAAAGTCTCTGCCGTGGCAGCAGCCCCCCAGATGGTAACCGGGCTTGTTCGCGCCCACAACGGTGTTCTTCGCGCCGCGGACGCTCTCGTCGCAGATCACGGTCACGCGCCCGGGCATGCCGACAGGGCCGCAATATCCCGCCACCTCTCCGATAAGCTCTTCCAGCTCGGCTTTGTCGGCGCTCCGCAAACCCGTGAGGCCCCTCTCCTTGTACAACCAATTCGACAGCTTGTTCATGCTGACATTGCAGTCTCCGCGCACGAACGCGGCGACTGCAACGCGCGACGCGCGCGCGTCCTCCGCCGCATAGAGCATCGCCTTGAGTGTGCGCTCTACTGCGAGATTCAGCTGCGCGCATAGGTCGGCGATGGTGTTTGCGCCGGGGGTCGCAATCTCCGTCAGGGGTTCCTCCGGCTCACCTTCGCCCGGTTGCCCGTAGCGCATGGGGAACGGCGAATCGGGCAGGTACATCGCGCCGCACGCAGGGCAGCAAAAACCGGGGCGGGACTCCAGCACGCCCGGGACCGCCGGAGAGCAGAGCATGTACGCGCGCCCCTCCGTCGGCTGTGACTCCTCGACAAAGGCAAAGCCCGCCTCCGGCAGACAGGAGAGAAGCGCGTCCATGACAGCGCCCGCGCGCGCGGAGGCGCTCGCCTCGTCCTCGCTCCAGCCGAGCATGACGATCTTCCGTCCTCGCTCCTCGCTGTAAGCCGTCGCGTCGTCGCCCCAATCGCGTACATAGCGGTCGGCCAGCGTGAAGATTGCCTCATCCGAGCCGCAGTCCACGGGCTGAACCCCGGCGCGTTCGAACAGCTTCCCGCGCAGGCTCGCCGTGAGACGCCGCCGCTCCCCCTCCGCGGAGGGCAGGAAAAGAAACTCGCCGCTCTTGGCGTTGTACGCCCCCGCGCCGGCCATGACGAGCCTGATCACACCGGGATCCTTTACCTTCGCCGGCGGATTGTCCGACGTCGGCACGAGCATCCTTCTCTCGGTCATATCAACTCCTCCTTTATGTCCATGCTATCCGTTAACCCTCGCCCTCCTCGTTTGCGTCCAGACTGTCAAAGGCTTGCCCGACCCGAAGGCGATGGACTCCGGTGAAATTCGTCGCGGAGAGTTCTTCCTCTCCCTCGAGCTGAATCAGCTCGATCTGCAGCACACCGCCGCCCGTCGCCGCGCCGAGCGGCGCGAGCGAGAGGACCGAGCCGGGCGCGTATCCTTTTGTCGAGCTGTTCGGGAGCGCCCTTGCGCGCCAAATAAAAACCTTCTTCCACGCGCCGCTATCGTCTCGCAGGTATGAAAACGCACCCGTGAATGGGTGCGCCGATCCTCGGACGAGGTTGTATATTTCCGCGGCGCTCATGTTCCAATCAATTGCGCCGTTCGAGGCGGCCCGCGCGCCGAAGGTTGCCGCGCGGGGCTTGTCTCGCCGGCGGCGCGGGGCCACGCCCGCTACGATCAGAGGATAGCCGCGCAGAGTCACCGAGCGGGCCGCCTCCGTGACGCCCGCGCAAAGATCACGCGCCGTGTCGTCAAGGCCGATGGAGACGGTCTCCGAGTCGACGACGCCGTCGTCCGATTCGGCGGTCATGTGGCACAGCGAGACCGAAATTTCTTCCTCTCCATTGATGATAGCCAGATTGACCGGCTCGCACTCTAAATTATAAGCGCCTCCCGCCGCCAGCCCGATGATCTCGTCCGGGATAGCGCGGCTGTAGCCGAAAGAAAAGACCGTGTCGGGGTTTAGCTCCCGAACAGCGTCTAAGTGAAGCTCGGGCGAGTCGGTGAATACCGGGACGCCGTGCGCGTACGGGGCGTCCCCGCTCGTGAAGAGGGCCAAAATCTCCGCGCCCATGGAAAGAATCGCGTCGGTGCAGACGCGACCGACCTCGCCTTCGGCGAAAACAACGGAACGATTGTGCAATAACATATTAAATATTAACTCCTATCTTGCCATGAGCAAATTAATCAGCAAAGGGCTTCGAGCGCCCGCATGAGGCGGTCGTTCTCCTCCGGTGTGCCGATGGAAAAGCGCAGTCCCGACGGCGCGCGGCGGTGAATCAGCGTGCGCGTCAGAATTTTTTCTTCCGCGAGGCGGGACGCCAACGCGCGTAACTCGTCCGGCGTTTTGTCGTAGAACGCGAAGACGAAGTTCGCCTGCGAAGGGATATACGCTGCGTTCCTTTCGCGCAGGAACAACTCGAGCTTGCCGCGCTCGCGCAGAATTTCCGCGCGCGCGGCTTGTTCAAACGCGCGCGCGGACTCGTCCTCCATCGCGGTGATCGCCGCTACTTGCGCGAGCGCGTTTACCGTATAGGGCTGCCTGACGCGGTACAGGTACGAGAGCAGATCGGGATGAGCCGCGGCGTAGCCGACGCGCAAGCCCGCGAGGCCCCGTATCTTCGAGAACGTGCGCAGCACGGCGACATAGCGCCTGCCATCCATGTAGTGCGTCGCGTCCGGGAAATCGCTGTCCGCAAAGTCTTCATACGCTTGGTCTACGACAAGCAGCGGCTGGGCGGGGAGCGAGTCGAGGCAGTCAAGCAGCGTTTCCAGCTCGGCCCGCGTGGTCGCCCTTCCGGTCGGGTTGTTGGGATTGCAAAGGAAGATGATCGCGGTGCGGCTGCCCGCCGCGCGCGCGATTGCCTCTGTGTCGATCGAAAAATCCTCGCGCATCGGGATTGTCACGAGACGGCCTCCCATCATCTCCACGGCGGACGCGTAGACGCCGAAGGTCATGGACGGCGCTATCACCTCGGTCTGCGAGTCAATTACGGCGAGCGCCAGGAGATTGATAACGTCGTCGAGGCCGTTGCCCGCCAAAAACCACTCCGGCGGCAATCCATGCCTTCGCGAGAGCGCTTCGCGCAGTGCCGAGCACGAGCTGTCGGGGTAGCGCGAAATAGAGGCCAGCGGCCCATTCGCCTCCTCCGCCGCTGATTTAATAGCCGCCAGCACCGCGGGCGACGCCCCAAAACCGTTTTCGTTCGCGGAAATCTTCGCCGCGCCCTCGGGTACGGGAGCTGACTCCGCGCTGTACGCGCTCAGCGAGAGCACGTTAGGGCGTATTATCCTCCGGAAATAATCCATTTTATTTCACCCTTTCTGGTCACTCTCGGTTATTTCGACTCGCGCCAGCCCGTGAGTACGCACAGCGCTTCTTCTGTCTCGTCGAAGCGCAGCGGCTCGTCGGGGAGCAGGTCGCCTATTGCCGCGAACCACCCGTGCCCGAACGCCCGCGCCGCGTCACGGTCACTAGCCGTGTCGCCGAAAAAGAGCGGGCGTTCATGCCCGAAGCGGCGGCAGATTCGCGCCAAGCCCTCCGGAGAGGGTTTAGCGACGCCGTCGTCTTTGTTGATGACGCGCTCGTCAGGAAGATCCTCCCATAGCAGCGCCTTCTGCGCCATCCGCCACTCGCGCGTGTTGCGCCCGGTGTAGACATACGCGGGCAGAGGCAAATCCCTCCACGACGCGCGGAGCTTCGGCTTCTCGAGCTTCCAAGTGCCTTCGTTGCCGTCCTCACCAAAGTATACGCTCTCGCAGAGAGCTATGATTAGATCCCGGTCAAATTTCTCCTCGTAATTCGCCCGCAGCCAGCTTACACAGTCCGCGCCGCAGCCGCCGAGCAGCCGCTCGAGCTCGACGGGCGCGGGTATCGCCCGCGATAGCTTTGCGCCTCGCGTGAAGGCCATGTTGAGCAGCGTCCAGACAATATCATAGTCGTCGTTGAACGCGCCGTGCCGCTTGAGGACGGCGTTATGAGCGAGCGAATAGCCCGGCGCGTCGCATACGCCGCCCTCGCGGGCCCACTCGCGCTCGACGACGATACGGATCATCTCGGGGAACGACTCCAACGCCTCCATCAATACACCGTCTACGTCAAATATCAAACAATCCGGGTTAATATTATTTTTTTCCAATTAACAGACCTCCGATGTGCAGGCAAAAACAGATTTGCTTGCGGCATAATAAATAGCATGATATCATCAAAATCAAGCGGTTCGCAACATATCATCTTGTTGCCCTGCTAAAGCACACAAAGGAGCGCGAATAAAAATGAATCTCATCCCGAGGGGATGCAGCGGCATCGGCGGGGAGCTCGCCTCCTGCATGGAGGACTTCCGCAACAGGACATTGCGCCTCTTTGCGTCATACGGTTATAACCCGTTCAATCCGGCGGAGTTTCAGCTTCTCGAGGGCACGGCGGCGAGCCTCGCCCTCCGTCACAGACAACGGCTGATCGTCCTTAATTCGCCTTTCGGAGAGCCCTGTTGCCTGCGCGCGGACATTACGCTCTCGGCTGTCTCTTACCTCTCGCAGCACTTTTCGCCCGAAGATTTTCCTCTGCGCCTATGCTACGCCGAGCGCGTATTCGCCGCGCCGCGCCCTCCGAAGGAAAACCTCGAGGAGACGCAGGTCGGTGTCGAGCTGCTGGGTTGGGAGGGCGCGGGCGCGGACGTCGAGGTCGTCGCGCTGCTTTTGCGCGCGCTCGATCGGCTCGGCTTGGACAAGTCCGTCGTCGTATTGGGCGACGCGTCGATCGTTCCGCGGCTCTTTGCCGGAGTTGACCGGATGTCGGGCGGACTGTCGCGCCTGCTTGTAGACCAGTTGCAAGAGGGCGCGTATTACGACTATCGGCGCACTGTGGACGCGGCTGCGGACCTCTCCGAGGGCGACCGCGGCATTCTTCGCGAGCTGCCCGCGCTCAAGGGCTCGGCGGACGTTCTGGCGGAGGCTGCGGACCTGTTCGGACGCTTCGGGTCGCCCGAAGCCGCGCGCTTGCTGCACCCGCTGGGAGAGCTGGCGCGGTCGCTGGATCGCCTGGGCTACGGCGGACGGATTCGAGTTGACCTGGGCTTTATCCGCGACCTCGGATATTACAGCGGGCCGGTCTTCAACGCCTACGCCTCGCCGTCCGGCGGCTTGCTCGGCGGCGGCGGGCGGTATGACCGGATACTGTCCGATATTGGGCTGTCTTGTCAGGCGGTCGGCTTCGGGCTGCGGCTGCGCGACCTGGCGCTCGCCTGCAAACCGAAGGGGTGCGCGACGGACGCGTTGATCTGGTCTGGCGCTCTGGCCGCGGATTGCGCGATGCGCTGCGCGGAGTCACTCTCATGCCGCGGCGTCTCGGTCGAGCTGAGCTGGAAGCTGGAAGAAAACGACTCGCGCGCGCTCGCGCACAGGCGCGGCTGCCGCTGGTGGGTCAACCTCAAGGACGGTTACGCGGAGGAGCTCGCGACAGGCGTCCGAGTAAGCCCCGAGGAAATAACAAGCGCGGGAGGCGCGGACGGATGCTGACCTTCGCGCTGCCAACGGGGCGGTCTTTCGCCGCTTGCGTTGAGATACTGGAGAACGCGGGGCTTCCCGCGAACGGGCTGCGCGATCCCGGACGCAACCTCGTCATCGACGGGGGGACAGACGGCGGCGGAAGGCGATACCGTTATCTGCTCGGCAAACCGTCGGATATCCCTACATTGATTTCACAGGGCGTCGCGGATCTCGCCCTGGTCGGCAGCGACGTCACGGGAGAATCGTGCGCCGAGCTGGCCGAGCTGCTCGACACCCGGCGCGGACGGTGCTACATGGCGATAGCCGGGCCGCCGGAGCTGGCGAGCCGTTTCGGCGGACACTCGAGCGAGCTGATGGGGCTTCGCGTCGCGACGAAATACGACCGCACGGCGCGCCGCACCTTCGAAGCGTGGGGTGTGCAGATTCGAATCCTCTACCTGCACGGCTCGGTCGAGCTGGCCCCCGCGCTCGGGCTGGCGGACTGTATCTTCGACATCGTTCAAACGGGCGGCACGCTCAAAGCAAACGGGCTTTCGGTGATCAAACGCGCCGCCGAGGTGTCGCTGCGCCTTGTCGCCGACCCCGGCGCTCTTCAGCTTCGCTGGGACGACCTGCGGAGCGCTGTCTCCGCGCTTGAAAAAAATACTTAAATCTAGCGCAATTGTAGTATACTGGCACGAGATTTTTTAAATTCTCGCGCGAGGTGATGGCGATGAAGATATCCTTTATGGAGGATATCACTCGGGAAGTCAGAGACGGCGGACGCGGCGTTCTGTGCCTGCTGATTGAACAGGAGGGTTCTACTCCGCGGCGCGAGGGCGCTTACATGTGGGTGCGCCCCGGCGGCGGCATCGACGGGACGCTCGGCGGCGGCCCGATGGAACACGCATGCGTAAAAGAAGCCATGGATATGCTTGCCGAGAACGCCGAAGTCCGCGTGAAGGAGTTCAACCTGGGCGCGGGGCTCAGCGGAAAGTGCCCGGAGGGCGCGGTCTGCGGCGGACGCAGCCGCGTTTACTTTGAAACCCTGACGCCCGATGAAGAGATCTTCATCTTCGGCGCGGGCCACGTTGGCAAGGCGCTCGCCAGAAGCGCCGACGCGGCCGGCTTCCGCGTCACCGTGTGGGACGAGCGCGCCGAGTACGCGAACGCCGAAAACATCCCATGGGGCAAGACTCTCTCCTGCCCGATGGAAGACCTGTTCGACAGCGAGAAACACGCCGGCTTGTTCGGCCCCGGGACCTACGTTGTGGTCGTCACGCGCGGTCACGAGCTGGACGCGGAGGCGATGCGCCTGCTGGAGGGGCGCGGCGCGGCCTACATCGGCGTTATAGGCTCGCGCGCCAAGATCGCCTTTGTCGATAAGCAGCTGCGCGAGCGCGGCGTGTCCGCGGAGTATCTGGCGTCCATCCACAGGCCTGTCGGCCTCCCCATACGCGCGGAGACGCCCGAGGAGATCGCGATCTCCATCCTGGCCGAGATCATCGCCGTAAAGCGGGGAGCAAAAACATAAAATGTTTACACAATGGAGGAATTGCAGTGGCTAAAAACATCACCCCGAGGGAACAGGATTATTCACAGTGGTATCTGGACGTCATACGAGCCGCGGAGCTCGCGGACTACGCGCCTGTTCGCGGCTGTATGGTCGTGCGCCCGAACGGCTACGGCGTTTGGGAGCACATACAGGGGCACTTCGACCGCGCGTTCAAAGAGACCGGGCATGTCAACGCGTACTTCCCGCTTTTGATCCCCAGCTCGTTCATGGAGCGCGAGGCGCAGCACGTCGAAGGCTTCGCGCCGGAGTGCGCCGTAGTCACCCACGCCGGGGGCAGCGAGCTTGAGGAGCCTTACGTCATCCGCCCGACCTCCGAGACTGTGATCGGGCACATGTACAGCCAATGGGTTCAATCCTGGCGCGACCTGCC
>Ga0153940_1001258_pt1 | contig 11598 bp, 9 predicted proteins | sample TSNJ024MetaG_FD_104736 | JGI IMG/M metagenome (GOLD analysis project Ga0153940, IMG submission 104736) | Attine ant fungus gardens microbial communities from New Jersey, USA - TSNJ024 MetaG | ecosystem: Host-associated > Fungi > Mycelium > Unclassified | place: USA: New Jersey, Brendan T. Byrne...
CAATGGTCTGTCTATGCTGGTTCTGCCTATCGGCACGTCCTTGCTTTCGGGTTGATTTTTCTTCGACAATGCCACGTTTAAAATCGGATACATTTTCCTGTATCTGATTTACGCCGCTATGTACTGCATATTTTGCTTGTGTTGGCACGTCCCTGACCTGTTGTTTGACCGATTGTGCTTTATCCTTTACCCGGTCTTTGGTATCCAGTACGGCACCAACTTTCGCACCGGCACGCCGACCAAGGTTCTTTGATTCTGCCTGCTGTTTTTCATGGTTTGTTCTGGTGTGATGGTCTGCTTTGGTGGTATCTGCTCTTTGCTTTTTAAAAGCTACAGTGGCACCACCGGCGGCTACCGTTTTTCCGATGCGACGCTCCAAGCGTCTTGTCCCACGGTTTAAGAACATATAAGGTCGGCGCATAATACGTCGTCCCATTTGCTGGGTATCGCCGGACTGTAGGCTGAACATTGCCATTAAATCGCCCATCTTGAAGTAAATGCCCGCATAGGTGACTATCTGTAAGAATGCAATCATAAAGAATGGATAGCCCGATGAAATGGAGTAAAACATTGTGGATACGCTAAAGGCAGCAGTGATAACCAAGGTAATACCAGCTCGTAGCATAATCGTGTTGAACAGCTTTTCCAAGGCTCTTTTCCCCATGCTTTCGTAGGTGGGAATCATGGATAACACAAAGCTGATAGGCAGGAACATGGCATAAATGATAAATAGTACCTGTGAGAATATCATCATTCCGGTAAGTAAAAATACAAAGATGGAGATACCGATATTGAAGATAAACAGGAATACCACCGTTCCCAAACGGCTCATGGTCTTTGTGATGCTCATGTTGGGATTCTCCTTATCCTCGATTTCACCCACAACAACATCTTCCCTTTCGTCAGTATCGGGACTGGCTGAAAGCAGCTTTTCCACCCGGTCTGCCCCCAGCTTGTCCATATCAGAGTTGCCATATTGGAGCAGTAACCATGGTTGCTGCACTTGTATGGAAAACAGGCTATCCCGTATCAGGTCTACACTGTCTTTGCCCTGACTGTCGGAGTTCGGCAGCACAATCTTTGTGCCAAGCGATAACGCCGCATTGCTGATATCCGATGAAAAATCATTGATTTTGCTGATGTAATTGGGAGCGTAGGCGATAAAGGATGCGGACAGGATGAACACCACAAGGAAGTTGACCACCGCATGAACCGCTTTGGTCGTTTCCCTTTTGATAAGTCCTGTGTATGCCACATAGATTCCCATTACCAGAATAAGAATCAGCAGGAAACCGACATAGAATCCTTGCGAAGAAAAACCATTTTGACTGACACCGGCCAGCGTCTGGATATTCTTTCCGATGGCGTTTGCTGTGTCAGAAATAAAGTCCAGCTTATAGGCTTCTTGCACCACATAGCCGGTTGCATTGGAGATGTACATACTGACTGTCCAGATAAAGTTTGTGATGGCATATAAGCCGTATTGAATGCTTTTTCCGATACCATCCATCCAGTTCCACGGCAGCCAGTCCCAACTTGAATCCACGTAGAAATCCAATTGATAATTTTCCATGGGATATTTGGAATAGACGTTTGCTGCATCCACCGTATCGTCCACCAGACCAGCAGCATGAGCGACTGTACCAAGTAGGGAGAGAAACGCTAAAAAGCAAATGATTATCAGCAAGGCAGTTAAGATATAGCGTAAGATTCTTTGTTTACGCATCACCATCACCTCGTTTCTTCAATCTGTTTTGGCGGTCTGGTATCAAAGGCAGTGAACAGGTCTGCAAATACCGGATGAATCTGGATGATACCCACACGACCATAGAGGTCTTGAAACAGGCATTGCCCGTTCTCCAAGTCACGGAGCCGTTTCTGGTTATTTTCGTCCTCTTTATCCACCCCGAAAAATTCAAGCGTATTCTTGATTTCCGTAATGTCCGTACTACGAAAGGCAAATTTCAGACCGATATTGTTCTTCATCTTCTCGTCGTCCACGTCACCGGAGTTCTGGGTTACAAAATACACAGCAGCGTTCATGGAACGTCCGGCACGCACCAGCTTATTTGACAGAGCCTTGCCCTGTGCCACCTGTAAGAATGTCCATGCTTCGTCCAAATCCACCATCTTGAAAATGCTTCTGTCCGAGTGGATGAAGTCTAAGGCAAAGGTACTGATAACGATAAGCATAGCGACGGAAAGTAATTCCATTGTGGTGTATTCTTCAAATTTGGTATCCTTATCGGGCAGAACAAGGTCAGCCACCTGTATGATATTGAGCTGCTTGTCTAAGCTGATGGATTGCTGCACTTCACCATTTGAAAACAGAAGATGTGCAAAGTCGTAATCCTCCATGCTTTCGATGTGGTCAGCGATATTGCAAGCAACGGATGAACCATCTTTTCGGAGTTCGTCAATGACAAGAAGCAAGCCACGGCGTTTGCTTTGGGTGACGGAACGGATTGCCCGGCGCAGCACCGGGAATTTTTCACCATCCCGGCTGCTGATTCCGGTAAGGAATGTCAGAATGTCGATTGCCAGACTTTCCGCATCTTTTAGATTTTTCATAATCACATAAGGGTCAAGCAAGCCTTTGTTACATTCCTCACTGGTGAGATTGACCATTTTAATTTCATGAGCAATATCCGGTAGCGTTTCCTGCCAGTTGCCACGTTCGGATTTTGGGTCAAGAATGACCGCTTTACCGCCGTGTAATACCGCATAGTAAACAAGCAGGTTATTGCAAAAGGATTTACCACCGCCAAGAGAACCTAAGAAAGCAGCAGCAAGGGCATTGGTGACGGAACCTTTGACTCCTTGGGCGGCAAGGCTGGGCTTTAGATAGATATTTCTGCCGGTATCCAAGTTGTAGCCGATATAAATACCGTCGCTTTCACCTAACTGCTGGGTCGCCCCAAATCCAAGACCAGCTAGAAAATCGCTGGTGACATACTGGATATAGTCGTTTATATACCTTTTACTGGCAGGGATAAATTCTCCATGCAGCCCCAGCATATCCCCGAATGGACGAACCAGCTTTACATTTATGTCGTCGTAAAAGTCCTTGACTTCATCACAGCGGCGTTTTAGTTCATCCAGACTGTCAGCCGCCACCCGGACAACGTAAGATAGCTTATACATGGATTCTTTTGACTGGTCTAAGGTGGTTTCCAACTCATTGACGGAATCCAAGGCATCGACCACGTTATTGCCGGTTTCGTTGCCAGCCTCCCAAGCGTGATTATCCAAGTCTTTCAACTCTTTTTTCTTGTTGCGGACAGTAGTAAGAGCCTTTTTATTGGTGACGATTTCTACATTCATAGAGGTGGATACCGGGAATGTGAATTGCTGTTGTTGGTAGTAAAATATCTCGGAAGATGGGAAGTCCAATTCACCAACGATGTTATTTATCGTGAAGTAGGCAACATAGGTTGCCTGATCTTCACTGTCCAGCTTTAGGTATCGCTGATTTTCGGTAATCTGACAACGGGTCGGACGGATAAGGTCATAGCGTTTTACCAAGGTTTCACGTTTCAACTTTTTTACCGGCAGCTCATAGGTATATTCCTCATAGGCAACACCAGTCTTACCATAGGCGTGTTCGATAAGATAACCAAAGTCGTTCTTGTCCAGTCTACGGATTTTGAAACGCCTTGCGATTTTGTTTTCTAAGAGTTTTTCCATCTTTAGAAAGCGGTTGATTTCATCATTGCTCATGGAAACAAAGTCACCCATGAGCTTGTGATTGACTTCATAGAGAAAATCAGCAAAGCTCATAGCAGCAGATTTCTTTATTCCTTTTAAGCTGATTTCTTCCTCATTTAACAACAACTTGAAGCCAATAAAAAAGCGGTAGTCAATCTGATTTTCACCAATCATTTCAATCAACGCTTCGGTCTGTTCATCCACTCTGGCACAGGCTATATCACGGAGCCGCCCGGTGATTTCTTTTTTGGAACGTTCCTGTATGGAACGGATACTGGATTCGGTGCTTATCTGTAGGGCATGGATTTTCCCATCCCGGTTCTGGGCGATAAGCTGGCGGAAGTTATCATGTACCATGTACTTTTCGTCCGGGGACAGGAACGAATAATTGTATGGTATCAGCTCATAGTAGGCAAAGCACTCACCGTCATGGTTGAATACCAGATTGTTTTCAATATACTTGATTGGGAACATATATCACACTCCTAACTGTTGTAATGGAAGTATCCAGCACAGCATTTTTCGGCTTGACTGGTTTCCCGGCATAAGTTACTTTAGGTCGCAAAGCATAGGTCAAACTGGATTTTAAGAAGCTAAAGGGCTTCTTTCCGTCAAAGGTCTTTTGGGATACGAACCAAGTAAAAGCTACCGGAATCCCAAAGTATTTCAGGAACGCTCCATCAATCAGACTAAAGGGCGGCAGCTCCCCAAAGAGTATGACGACAAATAGAGCGACCACAAACCATGCCATTTGACTGAATGTGACAGGGAATGGGAGTTGAAAGTCGTTGATAGCGTAAATGACCTTTTCTACGCTCCAAATGCTGGTATAGCTTTTGATTTTCTTCATTTTTTGTATCAGTCCTTTCTCTATAAAATAGAAATAGCAGCCTGTTTTCACAAGCTGCTACATAAGAAATACCAGTAGGTTACTGGCAAATAGTTGATTCAGTTACGGGCATTCAAACACGCCATAATTGGTGACAATGAATGTACCCTCAATATCTAGGTCACGCCCGTAGGCTTCATAATCTAGGTAGTTGCGTATCTTATCCGGGATTTCGCCCAGACAGCCGCACTCGTCAACGAGATAGTAGGCAACATCGGTCATATCGGAACAGTCGGGATACTGCATGATGTCGTCTGCATGTTCGCATAAATCATCCAGATTGCTGTAATAACCCATTAAGTCGCTAATGACTTCACAAAGTGGATGCTCCAATTCTTCAACCATAGCACATAAGCGGTTGACTTCCTCAATTGGCGTGTATTCTTCAATTTCAAAGGGCAGCTCATAATCATGGATGGCATATTCTTCGTAATCATCATTCAGCCCGATTCGCTCTGCCATTTCATCATAATCAATCGGTGGAGTGAACCATGCACCAATAAGTTCGCCCTCATTGTATTTGCCAAGATTGGCAACGTATACCTGCATTTCTTCCATCCGACACAAAACACCTCCTTTTTAATGCGTGTACCATTCCGTCACCCCCTTTCATTCCCCCTCTGCCCGAACTCCCATAGGGGGAAAGGAAAGTTTGCGTACCGCAAACTCATTATTTCAGGCACCAATAATCTTGTTAAACAGATTCAGTAGCACATCTTTCACGCCACTAGCATTAAATACCAGACCGACAGCAATTAAGGCAACTACCAGAAAACCAATGAGTTTACTAAACTCACGTTTGAAACCAAGATACACGCCAATAACAACAATCGCCATCAATACAAGTGACTGTGCATTGCTTAAAAACCAGTTGTATAAGTTCTGTCCAAAATTCATTTGTCTTTGCTCCTTTCAAAAAATTCCTTGTCTTTATCAAATTTACTTCCTGCCTGTACCAAACACATGGTAATAACTCCAAGTCCTGTACCAAGTGCTACAAGGAACAGGTCGAACAATAAACGCTTCATATCACACCTCCTTTTCATCGGCTGTCATTTCCTCTACCGATACCGATAGCTGCTTGAGTACCTTTTCTAGTCGGTCAGTGAGCTTTGCGTGCTTCACCATATCCCGGATGTGGGTGGTATGGTTCAGTGCATCTAATTTCTCTGCGACTTTCAAAGTAGGTGCCACCTGTCGGGACAGCCAGTTTAATGTACGCTGGAATGAGTACGGTTCCGGTTTGGTCGTTAATTTCAAACGCTCCCGATCCTCACCGATGAACCATGCCCAGCGGTCACTTGTTTTCCAATCGCTGCGACGCTTTGTTTCGTCCTTGTCGGCAAAGCGGATATAGCGATTGATAATAGAAAATGCGGTACGTTCTGCATCATGATAGGTCAGCAGGTCACGCACCGCATAATATGCCCGGTCATTTTTTAGCCGTATTTCAAAACGGTTCTTGACGGGTGTTTCTTCCATAGGAATGTTGTATTTCACGTACTGCTCGTAATCCTTTTCGTAAATACAGAAGTAAACCTCTGATTTTAACGAACCAATATAGAGTGTGTTTCCCATGCTCAATTTGTTTTCTTCCCGGCTTTGCACCAGCTCACCGCTTCGATAACTTTTGAAGCTGCGAAATACGGATATGCATTCTTCATCCTGACATTTCTTCGTCAGTTCGGGAACATCCAGTATCCCGACCATATCGTTGATGGCTAAATCCAGTCGTTTGAATACACCGCCCTCAACCAGTGCGTCCATAAAGAAGTCATACCAACTCCGGTGCTGTGCCAGCAAGAAACATTCGTACTGTCGGCAGCCTTGCCCTTTCAGTTCCAGCAGGATGCCTTTTTCTGCTTCGGGGGATATCAGTATAAAAATATCACCCATGTAATAGTGTTCGCTATAGGAGTAGAAACCGAAATCCTCATGTATCATGAAATCCAGCTTTAATTGCAGAATGGTTTCCACGACATATTTCACATTCAATGTCGGAAACCGTATTCTCACATAGTCAAACAACATCGTAAGCGGTGTATCTGGGTTATAGCGTTCCAGCGCTTGCAGCAGATTTTCCCTGACATCATCACCCGGAACAGCAGCACCAGATTCAATCTGATTTAGATACTGTCTTGTGATACCGGCAGCTACCGCTAACTTATTTTGGGAAAGCCCGTATCCAATACGCTTTTCCCGTAATTCCTTTATCCAATCGGCTTCATTTAGCAAAATCCCTCCTATCTGGAAACTAGTGTCAACTGCAAGCCAGTCAGTTGACATCCGGTATCTTTCCAGAACCCCTTATTCCATAAAGGGTTCCGGTATTTCTGATACCGTTTCCTACTGCATTTGTGCCCCCCTGTTAGATACCGGGGGGCGTATGGTTGGAGTGGCTTCGCCACCCCAACACCGGCTAATCCGTACTTGCGGCTTTCGCTTCGCACGCCGCCTGTCCGTCCTGCCGGTTCTGCATCAATCTTCCTATTTCTTTTAGGAAATCATGCCCTTTGGGAACTAATGGGGTGTAAAACTCTGATATAACACTAGTTCCAACGTCTACATAGCCCCGCCCTTTTATCTGCTTTAGGAAAAAGTCTTTGTCCACCTCACCAAACATCATCGAGTATCCCAACTCTGACATCCGACCGAGAGCTACCCGGAAATTAAACTGGTCACGGATACCGTCGCCCAGGTACTTTGCATCGGGACGCTGACAAGCCAGAATAATAAAAAACCCAGCTTGTCGTCCAAGCATGACTATCTGTTTGAGTTTACTTAGAACAGCAGCATTTTCTTTTGTCGTCAGCATTTCCATAAACGCCACATATTCGTCAAAGATTAGAAAGTGTGGTTCCAATCCAAGATAGGCATAGTTCTCTCCGGTCTTGTAATCTGGCATTGACTTCATGGATTCGCTGCGTGCCATCATGTTGTCGTAAAAGCTGTCAATACAGGCGGTGATGTCATCAGCCTTATAATAGACTTCGGGCATGACAACGGACAGGTCGGCAAGGTCGGCATTTTTGGGGTCAAGTATGTACATGACCGCATCGGTGTGGAGTAGAGCTTCAATGATGGTAAGAATAAAGTAGGTCTTACCGCCGCCAGTGCCACCGGCAATCAGCATATGTGGGAGTTTGTCATACTGCCAATAGACATTTTCCATGAGCTTTAAGCTGCCGTGTTCTGCTTTTACGGTATCAATGGAAATACGGTTAGCTATGGTGTCATAAAGCAAGACATATTCCACATAGCTGTCCTTTAATTCTTTGGAAACTAACTCACAGTACAGACCGGTCTCCAGTTTCTTTTCCAAGTGTAGGAGCTGGTCTTGATATTTTCCCAGCGTGATTTCCACTTGAATGTGAATCAGACCGTTTTCAAGGCGATAGTATATCTTTGGGAAGTAACTGATTTTCTCTTTTGCTTTTGAAGATGGCAGGTCAGTAAAAAATCCGCCGTCCTGTATTGGTTCGGATTCATACCAGTTATTTTCCAGTATCATTTTCGCCAGCTTTTGACGGTGAAAGAGTTGCTTTACCCGGTCATACTGATAGCGGTAATATAAAAAGGCAGCCAGTACACTCACCAGAGATGCCATGATGATTGTGAATATCATATATGGCGTGATGATAAGCTGAAAGCTGCCGTCTTTCATAAGAGAAACTTGTTGCCAGACAGTATTTAGAATTGTGCTGATATTGAGCAGCACACCCATCAGACTGAACAGGGCAAATAAAGTGGATGCAGCGTAACGAAAAACCAGCGACTTGTCGCTGGCTCTGATGCGATTCCCACGATTTTTAAATAGTAGTATATAAAATCCTCCTTTCAGGTAACAAAAAAGCAGCATACTCCTTAAAATTTGCTGCGTAGTGTTCATAGTGTAGAATAACACAGAAAATGTAAAAGCGTTTGTTTATGCTATTTTTTTGTCTGTGTTTGTGAGTTATTCGGGACTTGATTTTGGGTTATCTGTTTGCCCTTTAAAATAATATCATCTGCCTTGATGTACCAGTCAACGTCTGCACCATTGTATGTAGCAGTTGCCACCGTATCAGCTATAGGGTTGATGATTTCCACCTCTGCATTATAATCAAATTCCTTTAACTGGACAGCAGCAGGGATACTGACCTGTATCATACGTCCCTGTCCTCTTGACTTCAAATCATAGGTACGCTCCTTGATTTCTTCGGATACGGTGCCGTCCTCATTCTGTATACGTACCTCACGACGTAGGGCAGAGAATTTGAGTATCCCGAACGTCTTTTCCTTGTCAATGATAATTCCATTTGCTAATCTCATAATCTTTTATACCTCCTATGCTTTTACCATGTCGTCAGCAGACAGGATATAGTTTGTGAATCCACGGGTGCCGATTTTATATCCGTCGGCAGTGATTTTGGGATTGAAAAGTTTGACCTTTTCCTCTACCTCAAAGTTTTTTTCGCCGGCAGAAGCCGGTAAGACCACTACAATGTCGTCGGCACGCTGTACGTCCGAATACAGATTGAAGCTGCGGGCAACTACGGTCATACGTCCATTGACCCTGCGCTGCTCAACCTTATTCTCACCGGCAAACTCTAAAGCTCCGAATGTCTTTTCCACATTTGGAATAACGTGTTTCAATTCCATAATATATACCTCTTTTCTTTCTTGTTTTTTAATTGTTGATGTTTCATTCTGCTGTCAGGATAGTACCTTTCTGCCTGTGGATTATCAAGGGCAAGCGTTGTGCTGCGCACCCTTGACAATCCCCATGCAGAAAGGTAAGGCGTAATCAAGCAGAAGTTAGATGTAGTGTCAGCCACGGACTGACTTTCTCAATATGGGCGGCGAACGGGAAGTTGGCTTCATAGATACCTCCCGGTTTACTTTTTGTTGACGTTTTTCACGTGCTGGCGTTTTTTATATGCCATAAATACAAGAGCAGCAAGAGATACACCGAAAATTCCTAATAATATTGCAACGTTGGTATTGTCACCGGTTTTTGGTGCGTCACTGGTTCTTGTTGATGTACTAGGTGTTTCTGTGGGGGTCGGCTGCTCTGTGGTAGGAGTAGCTGACTTTTCTTTAATGGTAACGGTTTGTTCCGTATCTTCAATATCCTTGTGTTCGGCTATTTTTCCCGGTTTATCTGGATTGGTCGCATCGTACAATTCTTCAAAGGTCACAAGGGATTTCCCGGAAAGGTCACTGGCGTTAAAGGTAAACTCAATCTGGATTTCCATTTTGCTGTCGATAGCAGTAAACGTGTAGTCATTTTCTACACGCTTGCCGTCAATAAGAAGCTCGGTATTTTCCTCTTTTAGCATCTGCCAGCCTTTTAGTGTATACTTTGTATCGACTTCAAGTCCCTCTAAATTGACGGTATCAACAATGGTTACGTTTTCGCCAGCTTCCATTGCTTTTTCTCCGGTAGCTTTATCAGCAGCAGAGGTATGGATTGTAATAATACGTTCTTGAATCGTGATAGTCTGACCATCGTCCTCAATGTCCCTATGCTCTGCAACCTTTACCGGTTCTTCCGGATTGGAGAGGTCGTATAATTCTTCAAAAGTTACAAGGTCTTTCCCGTCAAGGGTACTGGCATCAAAGGTAAACTCAATCTGAATCTCCATTTTGCTGTCTTTGGCAGTGAAAGTATAGTCATTTTCCACACGTTTTCCATCAATCAGAAGTTCGGCATTTTCATCTTTTACCATCTGCCAACCCGTTAGATTGTATTTTGTACCTGTTTCCAGTCCATCCACAGTGACGGTATCAACAATGGTCACGTTCTTGCCAGCTTTAATAACCTTTTCCCCAGTGAGCTTATTTGTGGCAGTGGTATGGATAGTGATTTCTTTCTCGTATTCGTCAGTGAGTGTGCCTAAGTCAATCACATAGCGGTTTCTGGATACTACCACGTCAAAGGCGGGGATAAGTTCAAAACCCTTATTGGAATCACTTCTTAATTCCTCAATCGTATAGGTATCGTATGGTAAAGCCCCCTTACTGTCGTCTGGTTCAGAAGTCCCAAACCACACACCATCCTCACTGGATGTTCCGGCATTGGTGTTCTGTTTGTGGGATGTCCAATCAGCAGCCGTTGAGAACTGCCCGTTTTTATCCGTCACGACGATATGGCTTTCACCAGTTGTCTTGCTGGTAATCTTGAATGAAATATCGGCTAATCGCTTGTGAGTGCCGCTGCCGATTTTCACACCCTTGATGTCACCACGTTTAATCTGGTTGCAGATGGAATTTTCTTCGGCTGTCAATTCCACGATTTCCCTATCATTTACAATATTAAACTCACGGGCAACCGCACCGTCGGTCAAATAGCCTGTCGGAGCTTTGATTTCCTCAATTTTGTAATGTCCAAATGGGAGTGTATCAGCGGCAGTAGCAGCCACACCATCTATGCCAGTGTAAATTGTTTTTACCACTTCGCCAGTGTCATACATCTTTCCATCAACCAGCACGGGATTGTCATTCAAAGTAATGATAGAAAAAGCGGTGTCCTTTAAAGTTGCGCTGCCTTGTGGTTTTGTATCTTTGGTTTCAAGGTCACGTTTCTGGATTTTCACGCCGCCACGGATAACCTTGTCAGATACAGAATATTGGTTGCTGCCACTTAAAACAGCAAGCTCACCGTTTTCTGTAATCTGTGCAATATACACCCCTTTGATTTGTTCCTCACTGCCATTTGCCTGCATATAAACACCTTCTAATAAGTAGCCTTTTGGTGCTTTGCTTTCTTCTACAGTAATAGTTCCAAGTGGCAGACAGTTTGTCCCATTCTGGCTGTAAAGGCTGTCACCGGATACCTTGTAGGAATCGGCTAAACGGGTAATGTAATGGATAGTGCCATCATTATCCTTTTCTAATTTGGTTTGTGTAACCCATGTGCGTGTCGGCTCTGATGGGAGATTGTCTTTCGTGTAATAACCGTCATAGTATTTCCAGACAAATTCTGCGCCCTCTAAGGTAGCCTTGCCTTGTGGTGTGGC
>Ga0153940_1001263_pt1 | contig 11569 bp, 5 predicted proteins | sample TSNJ024MetaG_FD_104736 | JGI IMG/M metagenome (GOLD analysis project Ga0153940, IMG submission 104736) | Attine ant fungus gardens microbial communities from New Jersey, USA - TSNJ024 MetaG | ecosystem: Host-associated > Fungi > Mycelium > Unclassified | place: USA: New Jersey, Brendan T. Byrne...
CACAGACCACCACAATCATGTATTTAAGAACTGTATGTCTGAGGATAAACCTCAGACTTAACAACATCTTTTGCTACTGTCTAAACTTCACTTTTTTGAGCCTTTTGATTATTAAATCATCAATTCACAAATCAGTAAGTGGCCATTTGTGATAAGTAGTATAGGAAATTTAATGAGAACTCCATCGAGTTCTCCTTGTCAACTCAGACTAGGAATAGTTCTAAGACATCTCAGTCTAAGTCCTTATATGCATGTCCACCAATTTCCTAATTAAAAGAAAAGAAAAAGAAAAAGAAAATAAATAATGACTTAGCTGTTTTTGGCTGTGTCATGACAATCTACATATTACTCTTGCTCACTATAACCCAGATTCTATATTCTATCAGGTATACAATATATATAGTTCTTGTTGTCTTTGAGATATTGAGATTCTATATTCTATCAGAAGTGGTCTAGTAATGCACTTCTATCTCAGCCTTGTCAGTTAAGACAGCTGCATTCACTATGACATCATTGCCAGACTGGGGTGGTACTTGTATTCCCAGTTAGGTATTTTTTTGGTACTTACTGATATAGTACTCTATTCCTTTATTGGACATGCTACTTAAAGACTGAACTTATGAAAGAATACTAAAAGACTAAAAGAATATAAATAACTCAGTCACTTAAAGCTGTACAAGAACTATATATTCATTTACCTAAAAGAATATAAGTAACTAGAGTAGAAATAAGTAATTGAGTACATAGAAACAGTAATAAGACTACTAACCTCAGTTACTCAAAGCTGCATGAGGACTGAGGATACATACTGGAGACTCAAAGTATAAATGTGTAAAAGAACAATAAAAAAAGACTTCATCACAGCCACCATTCTTGGGTAGAATAAAATGATGATAAATGACAATATAAAAATAAAATTTATTCTATGCTGCTTATTACAAATGGCCACTTACTGATTTGTGATTTGCTGATTTAATAATCAAAAGACTCAAAAAAGCGAAGTTAGACAAGCAGCAAAAGATGTTGTTAAGTCTGAGGTTTATTCTCAAACATACAGTTCTTAAATATATGATTGTAGTGGTCTGGGCACTAGAACAGCCTACCACATAATCACTACCTATTGTTCTTGAAATAGAGATAACCTAACCATCTTAGGGCAGTCCTTTATTCTATTAAAGAACAGATGATAATCTATGGATAAAGATCAGTTGTCATGTACAAACATTGAGGACCTTGTATCTCCATGGGATCTTATTGCCTCGGGATCTATTTATGGCTGAAAGAAGTGCATTAAAGAGAGCTTCACAATGGTCATTGAAGCAAACAATTACATTAAGTGGTTCCCAAGATATCAGTGATTTAGTGTCTGGTGACTTGGTAATCACTGACTGATCTGCTGATAACTCGGTGAATACTGATCACTTTGAGACGTTTTTGGTACTGTTTGAAAGGTCTTCTTAAGGGCTTTTGGTGGTCATTTAGATTGTCAAAAGTGGTCAAGTATTCCTGGAGTTATGGTCCGAATGAAGTTTGTAACACAATTGGTGAGGGCAGGGCTTGGTCATCCAAGGGAAGATCAGTGGTTGTGTTTAATTGGAGTTGAGGTAGTTTTACAGGACAAGAAGCTGCAATGTACCCCAAACCTCTACAAGAGAGGCAAAGTTGAAGGGAATGATGCCAATGTCATGCCAAGCAGTTGTTTTTAGGCAATTTAAGTGATAATTATCACAAATCTATACTATAATCTAGCTCAAGCAGCAAAGGTAACACCAATTGTATACCACTCAACCTCTAGTCTTAGACTTGTGTATATTACTCAAGTAGTAGAATAGCAGCTGTGACTATTGCTATACTAGCCTCATAGGATCTGTCCAGCCATTTTGTACTAGACACAAACCAGAAATCCCCTCTAGAAGCTTTCTCAAGGACTGTCTAAACCTTGGGGAAACTAGTTTTCTCTAGTAGAATGACATCACAATTTGATAACTGTCATATTTGATGGTTTAGGCTTTAGTGTTACAATCTATCACAAATAGCTACTTACTGATTTGTGATTGCTTGATTTGATAATCAAAGAGCTCAAAAAAGTGAAGTTAGACAAGCAGCAAAAGATGTTGTTAAGTCTGAGATTTATCCTTAGATATACAGTTCTTAAATACATAATTGTGGTGGTCTGTGTACCAGGACAGCCTACTACATGATCACTACCTATTGTTCTACATATAGGAGTACTAGTGTTCTTGAAATAGAGATAACCTCACCATTTTAGGGTGGTCCTTTGTTCTATTCAAGGACAGATAATAATCTATGGGTAAAGATCAATATTATGTGCAAACATTGAGGACCTTGTATCTCTATGGAATCTTATTGCCTTGGGGTCTATTGATGGCTGAAAGAAGTGCATTAAAGAGAGCTTCACAATAGTCATTGAAGCAAACGATTATGTTAAGTTGTTCCTGAGATATTGGTAATTTAGTGTTTGATAACTTGGTGATCACTGACTAATCTGCTGATAACTCAGTGAATACTGATTGCCTTGAGATGCTTTTGGTATTGTTTGAAAGGTCTTCTTAAGGGCTTTTGGTGGCCATTTAGATCATTGCAATTGGTCAAGTACTCCTAGAGTTATAGTCCAAATGAAGTTTGTGATACTATTAGACCTTAGTGATCATTTTTGATGTCCTCTATAATTAGACATGTTGCAAGCCATCCTCTTAAAGGCAATGGTATTAGGGTACCTGAAAAGGGAGAGCTATCCAGGATGGAGAAGGAAGGTTAGGAGTCTAGGAGAATGATAGAGAGAGGTTAAGGAAGTTGGGATTAAAGAGATCAATAAAGATGTTGACCTCAAAAGCAAGTTACCCATGGTGACTTTGAGGCTCCTTGAGCTGCATTTGAAGGCCAGATTCAATGGAAAGACCTAAGAGAAGACTGGGTAGGAGGGTTAGAAGGGATGGGGAGTACTAGCTATGTGATTAAAAGAGGACCCTAATTCATTATTCCACTCCCTACCATAAGGGATCATTGGAATGTTTCTTTTGTTTTCTTAACTGTTGATTTTATGATTACTGATCCTAATATATACTCTAGGAGTGCAAAGGGGTCCAATAACAATCTACCCCCATCATCTCCCTCTCTCTGTTGCTCTAGAGCTCTATTGCTATTTCTGAGTGACTGAGTTTTCTGTTTGTTCCTTTATAAAACTCTATAAAACTTCCCTTGAGGGATATATCTCACTTTGAGGAGGACTTGGGCATTCACTTGACTAGGAGTTTAACCACTCACTATATGTTTTCAGAGTAGGTTTCCAACTGTACGGTTAGTTGAAGTAGAGCCTATACAAGGACATAGGAGTTCTAGGCAGTACTACTGTATTGACAGTGAGCCAGGCTGCTAGACTAGCTTGAGAAGGGTAGTGTCACAGTACGAGACAAATGTACACCTTCAAGATCCATAATCAACTGATTCTTGTTCTCAAGTGGATATTAAACATATTTTATTTTCTAGGTTCATTGGTTCTCTTTATAGCAACCTTCATAAGCTCTCTATTATTTGATTTACCTCCCCAGTACCTACTTGATCACATACAACTGTAACACAGCTTGGAGATTTTGCCTTTCTGACCTGTTCTGTTCACCTTTGTTATTTCATTTTTCCATTACTGATCCTTTTCTTTCTGAGGAAGAGGGCCAGCATGTTAAGAAAAAGGAAAAACAGGATTAGTTTGAGAGGTGCTGATAGTGGGGTTAAGACAAGTTGTTGGAATGATAGTGATAGAGCTTGGCATTGGACAAGCTTGAGTAGGGCATGCTGGGTTTTCTGAATGGCAGAACAACCACTGTTCATCTGTCTCTAATACAGCTTGCTTAAGGCCCTCATAATCACTTTTCCTATAGGGCATTCCTACTAAGAGGTCTTTTATGTTGTCCCTAAGATTTCTATAAAAGATATTACCCTACATAGTATGGGGCTGGTCTGTTTTGCATGCAAGGTTTTCAAATTGAGAAGCATATTCTCTGACTGATTTTGTTTGTTTGAGAGAATAGAGTTGTTTGGTTAGATGATCATGGATGTTTGGATCTTGGAATTACTTGTAAAAGGCTATAAAGAAAATTTCCCAATTGTTCTGTAATTCTAGGTCTTTGCCAGTAAGTATAGGTTTAGCCCAGGAGGCTGCATTCCCTTCAAGGTGTTGGCAAGTAAAAACAACATGTCATATGTCATTTGTGAATTTGCAAGGTACTAATAGGAAGATACCATTGATTTTGACTAGAAACCAATCAAAATCACTGGCTTCTCCAAGAAAAGATTGAATGTTAGGGCTCTTTTTATTCTTGGAATCATTGTCAAAAAAAGGAGGAGTGCTGGTCAGGTTCTGGGATGTGGGATAGAGCTAGTTCAGTAAGGTGAGTCCAAAAATTATTTTGTTAGAGGGTAGCTAATTGGAGTTGGATCTGGGCTAATTGAATTTGGAGTTTCAAGATTTCAGGGTTATTATTCTGATCTGTGGGGATGTTCTCTGGGGACAAGGGGTCAGGGGCAGTGATGGAGTAGATAGTTGGTTCATCTAATCCAACAGGTTCTTGGCTGAGGGTATAGAAGTGGGCATAGGTCACAGAGGGTGCCATAGGCTGGACAATGGGACTTTTAACTAGGTGAGGCAAGACAAGGCAGGGCAAGGGACAACTATAGGTTGAATTAAGTGTATGAGTCTCAAAATATCAAAGAGGGTTGCTAGGAAATTCAAGTATAGTTGTTTTAAATGTTTGAATAGTTAAGGCTAAGGTTAGTATATACTATTGAGTACAAAAATCTACTGTATTACATAATAGTGGGATAATAATTAAATAATTAATGCTTATGTGAATTTTACTCTGACAAATATACAGAGGAATATAAAGTTCTAATATTTGCATTCCAATAATACAAACTTACCTACAACTCTACCTGTTAATCCAATTGCTCCACCTCAGTTGGACTGAGACCCTAAAGGACCATATATATAAGTTGTACTATCATCTGTAAATTCCCTCAGCCATCCACACTTACTGTGATATCTGAGATATTAATTGTATAAAAGAATGTAAGGGGACTATGTAAGGGGATACCCTAGGGATATGCTTAGTTATTAGGTAAGCTCAGTATCTATGGGCTAATTATATCTTCTATATTGTGTTCCCACTCTCTCCTATATTCCTTCTATCTTGTATTGTTTTGATGATGCCTGTTTAACTAGGTAAGGATATGTAGTATTATTGGTTAGTATTTATGTGACTGCACACAGACCACCTGCTGTAGTATATATAACAGCCTGTATGGGTAGATCTATCTTTACTTGAATATCACACTAGCTTCTGGGACCTTTGTCTAGCTTATTGAGCAACTGTCTCTGAGTGTTTTTCTTATAGACTATACTAAGTTGCACTTCTAATGCACTAGTGGTAGTCTACCAGAGTGACCCTGCACTAATTAAATAACAATTACCTAATATTTAATTAGTTACCTTACTCCTGCATTCCTGACCCTAACCATTGGAATGTTCTATAGCTAGAGGAACTTGTATATATAGTATAAATTACCCTTCTAGAAGCCTCATCCTATTCTCTGAGGATTCTCCTATTCAGATGATACCAGTGAGCATTGTACAGTGGTCTATACACTGACAGGCTCAACTAGTAAAGCCTTAGGAGTATACATAATTGGTAGAGGTAGTAAAGTGACTGCTTTGCTCATATTGGAGTATGCAAGCTTTATATACATAGTGGTATTAATAAGAATAATAGAGTAGTCTAGTAGTAATTATATAAGAAACAATTATTCATCACTCCAAGTATATATAAGTAAAATGTTCACATATAAAGCAGCATCCTAGTCAAAGACCAATCCAAGCTGGTCCCTGAATTTCTGAAATTTTACTAGACTAAGGTTTTTAGTAATTAGATTGGCTGGATTTCTATTTCCTTTTATATAAAAGAGCCTGACTTTCTCTTGAGCCATGAAATCACAAATGGTATGGAAGCATATATTTATATACTTGTTTTGTAATTCAGTAATAGGGTTACTAGACATAAGAATAGAACCCTGGTTGTTGCTGTTAATATAGATAGAGCTAAATTTATAATCTGTTTTCAATAAAATAGATCTGATCTAAACATACTGCTGACTGCAATCTGAAAGGACCATATATTCAGTCTTGGTTGAGAAAAGGGCTATTGTTCTTTGGGCTCTTGATGTCTAGCTAAATATACTATCTACAATTATGAAAAAGTACCCTGATTGTAATCTATTGTCTTTAGGGTTTGATGCCCAGTCTAAGTCTGTATAAGCAGATACTCTAAGACCTATTTTCTCTTTGTAAATGAGGGAGTAGTCTTGAGTTCCTACCAGGTAGCAACACATATAGATAGATTTGCTGTATGTCAGACTAGCTAAGTTATTGCAAATATAATGTCTGGTCTAGTTCCAAGTATTAGATAGAGTAATGATCCTATAAGAGTCTAGAATTTCTTCTGTAAGTCATAGTTAACAGATCCTATATATTTCTGCAGGTAATAGCCAGTAGAGAGTAGAGTTGGAGCAAGCTGTGTGTCCTACATACAAAACCTCTGTAGTACTTTCTTTAGGTAATTGCTTTGATCAATGTAAATTTGTTGGTCTTACCAAACAATGCACATCTGCAAGAACTCAGTCAGAGTTCCTAAATCCCTATACTCCCATTTTGCTATAAACTTGGACTTTATCTTGTTGAATATAGCTGTTACAAACTTCATTCAGACCATAACTCCAGGAATACTTGACTGATTTCAACAATCTAAATGGCCACCAAAAGCCCTTAAGAAGACCTTTCAAACAATACCAAAAGCATCTCAAGGCAATCAGTATTCACTGAGTTATCAGCAGATTGGCTGGTGATCACCAAGTCACCAGACACTAAATCACTGATATCTTGGAAACCACTTGACATAATCATTTGCTTCAATGACTATCATGAAGCTCTCTTTAATGCACTTCTTTTGGCTATCAATAGACCCCAAGGCAATAAGATCCCATAGAGATACAAGGTCCTCAATGTTTGCACATAACACTGATATTTACCCATAGATTATCATCTGTTCTTGAATAGAACAAAGGACTGCCCTAAAATGGTTATATTATCTCTATTTCAAGAACAATAGCACTCCTATATGTAGAACAATAGTTAATGATCATGTGGTAGGCTGTCCTGGTACACAGACTAGTACAATTATGTATTTAAGAACTGTATGTCTAAGGATAAACCTCAGACTTAATGACATCTTTTGCTGCTTGTCTAACTTTGCTTTTTTGAACACTTTTATTATCCAATCAATCAATCACAAATCAGTAAGTGGCCATTTGTGATAATAGCTATGTCTGATCCATAAAAGAACATGTTGTCAATATAAACCACCACTATCATAAGGTTTATGCCCTTTTTTCTATAGTGAAATATTCCAGCCTCTGATTTAAGGCACTCAAAATCTAGCTTCTTCATGGATGTATCTAATTGATGCCACTAGGCTAGACCAGCCTGCTTAAGGCCATATATGGCTCTTCAGAGCTGAAAAACTATGCTAGGGTCTTAAACAGAGTCTTCAGGCTACTCAAGGTAAATTTCTTCATCAAGCTTACTATAAAAGTAAGCATTCCAAACATTGAGCCCTATAATATGCCAGCTTTCTAGAGCCACCAGTCCTAACATTAATCTAATAGTCTCAAACCAGACTATAGATAAGTATATGGCATTATAGTCTATTCTAGTATGCTAAGAGAAACCCTTTGCAACTAGATAGGCTTTTTTTTATCTATCTAACTTAACATTGAAGATCCATTAGCACTTAATTGGCTTTTTTTTTTATAGAGTGCCTATCCACCTTCTCAAACATGCCTTTATAATAGAGTACCTCTAATTCTTCTAGACAGACTCACTCAAATTTATCACAAATATTTTTGTTTTTTATTTATACAATATCCTTGAATTGCCACTCTTAGACTTTAGAGAGGTCAGGCTCCTGTTCTAAGGATGAGTTATTGTCAGTTGCTTGATATACAAAGTTGATAAGGTAATTGAACAGAGAGACTCTCTCTTTACTGCATAGGTGTGCCAATTTACTATTTTGGATATCTTCTTGGTGACTTCTATCTTTAGGATCAGAGTTAGAGATATCATTGGAAGGGGGTCTATCAGGAATGGTGGAACTTTCTTCCTGTAGGACATGGCTAGGCTCAGGAACATATAGTTGTTCTTTTAGTGCAGCTGTATTTTCTCTTAGTAGGTATATTTCTGAGTTTGTCCCTTTTTTCTCTTTTTCCCTATGTCTTTCAGCCAATCTATAGAGTGCCTTTCTTCCCTATAGATGTTTTCTGGTCAATAGAGTACAATCTGCTCTCATGGAGGATTGTGTTTGGATGGAGGTAAGTTTTCCTTTTTCTTATTTCACATATCCTTATCCTAGTTCGAGTACAGATCTTAATAACTATATGTAGGTAAGTGCATCTGCTGATCATCACCAGCAGTGTCAGCACTATCATTATTTTTTCTAGCAGGTGCATGAATGTATTTCCATGCCCTTCTAGTGCATTACTAAGATAAATTATCAGTTCAGCTTTGGGAGAGTTTATTCTGTTGGGCTGTTGAAGATATATGAATATACACTTTACAGCCAAAGACTCAAATATGGCTAACTTTTGGTTTCTCTCCCTCAAGAAGCTCATAAAAGATATGCCAATCCAGCCGAATCTATAGTGTGCAGTTGTATATGTAATAGATGTAGTGGAATGCAAAGTTCTACCAACTCTCTGGTAAGCACATACCAAAATGCATGCTTTCAGCCTTATGTGACAAATTATACATTAGACACTCTGCCTGGCCATTTTGCTATAGAGTGTAAGTGTTATGACTTGGCCAAATGACTAAGTCATTATTTATTTTCTTTTTTCTTTTCTTTTACTAAGTAACCAATAGATGCGCAAGAGAAAATGACTCAAAAGAGATGTGCAGGACTTTATAAATAAGAGTAAATACAGAAACGTGTATAAGTAGTATATAGCAAATGAACAAGAACTCTATCAAATTCTCCTTGTTAACTTAGACTAGGAGTAGACCTAAGTCGTCACAGTCTAAGGCCTTACAGTAAGGGACAATATAGAATTTTAATACCCTTATTCCCCAATAATTTGTCAAATGCTACCAACTTGTACTCTTTACTACCACCAGATATCTATATTTGAACAAACATGTGGTACTGATTTTTGACAAAGGCTAGAAACTACCTAGTAACAAGGATGGCTTTGTTCTTTGTTATGAGAAGAGATATCCAGACATACAAGGTAAAGTCATTGTAGAAGGTGATTAGATACTTCTGACAGTAGTAGCTTAGAGTGGAGAACATTTTCAAGTCAGAGTAAACTGGTTGGAATGGGCATATGGTATGGTGGTTTGATTCTGGGAAGCAACAGTTGGGTATTTTGCCCTGTATACATTCTGGGCAGAGAGGGTCTATCACAAAAAAGTGACTACTAAATAGTAACATAGAGGTATAACAAAATACCTGTTCAAAGAACTACATAAATAGCTGAACTCTCATTAGCAAGTAGCCTTGCTAATGTCACCCTTTTGGTGTAGTGGTAAACTATACAGTATGTGACTACTGGTCTATAGTGCAACTATGACAGGGTCAAATAAGGGTATGTCAATGATTGGAAACTCAAGGATGTGTTTTCTAGTCAATCTCAGAGCTTCCCAAGAGGAATGTCTAAAACAGCAGTATACAATCTCAAAGTCAATAGAGTTGACCAAGTGGGTACTTTGGCACCTTTTGACCCAGTCTAGTATTTGTAAGACATAGATAGTGTCATCTGCCATTTTTGGCTTGAAAATCATAAACTCTATACTACTGTGCACATTAACAGTTACTAGATCCTTGCTTCCCTTGACAGAGAAGCCATCTTGTAGAAATGCCCCTAGAGATAGCAATCAGCACATCAAGTCCTTACAAAAGAACACTGACTCCAATGTTGTAGCAACTTCTTTAGTGTTAATACTAAGATGTTTCAGGACAACACTACCTTTGCCAGTGATAAAGGTAGACCTATTTGCTGTATAGATAGGGATTGGCATATAAAGAGTTTCAAATGTTGTAAAGTTTTCCCAATTACCTGTAAAATGTAAAGATGCTCTAGAATCTAATATCCAGAAGAGTGTAATGTTCTCTTCTTGGTGGCTTTTGCCCTTACAGTCCTTACAAGTGGAGTATATAAGTCTATGTACACACAAGTTTAGATAGGTACTTGGGATTACATTGAGCATATACTCTATGCTACTACAGTTCAAAGTTAAGATCTAATGTTTTGATACTGAGTAAGCATAAGTATCACATCTATCTTTGTAAAAAGGGAGACTATACCTGATACCAGATTCTATAAAGAATGCATTATCAATGTTTATATCATCATATTCTATACTAGCAAAAACATTTCTACTAAAGTCCAATGTTTTCTTTGAGAAAGAGCCAATTAACACTATATTACTATTCTTCTTCTAGAGCCTTTTGCTCCCAATACATACAGTCAATGATGTAAGAACTTAGACAATGATGCCTTAGATCTCCTCCTAGTCCAAGTTGACAAAGAGAACTCAATAGAGTTTTTGTTTGTTTTCTGTATACTACTTATACACATTCTGTATTTACTTCTGTTAGCAAAGTTCTATGCATCTCTTTCAAGTTATTCCCTTTTGTATGTCTGTTGATTTCCTAAAAGAAAAGAAAAGAAAAAGAAAAGAAAAAAATAAATAATGACTTAGTCATTTGGCCAAGTCATAATACCACCTCCCTCTCAAGGTTCCTCATCTCAAGGATTTTTACAGTTTGTAATAGGGGTCACCCATGTCCCCCATTTTGTCATCTTCTGTCTACTCCTTTATTCCCGAGTTTCTTTGTTTGATCTCTTCCTCTTCTTCCTCAATAGTTTTCATCGTCCTTTGCTCCCTTGCTCTTTCTCCTTTCCATCTCCTCCAGTTTCTTTCTAACCTTGCCCAGTATTCCTTGTCATACTTTTTGTCTGACTATCCAAATAATTTTCTTGTTGTAAATCTTCCTGGTAATTCTCCTCTCCTGAATGTATCTTTTTCTTTTTTCTATCTTCTAATATCTTCTATGTCTCTTCTGTATTCTTTTTCAAACTCTTCTATCACTTCCTTTGCATTCCCTAGGTTTTCTTTCCCTTCCCAGGTATCTGACTCCACCATAAATCCCTTCTACTGTACCAGATACTTGTTCTTTTCTCTAAACCATTGCTTATTCAATATTCTCTCAACCTCCCATTCTTCTTCTCCCTTGATTGTGACTGGAGCTGGTTGTTCCTTCTTCTGTCCTTCAACTTGCCCTATGTATCTTTGTATTCTACTAATGTTTACTACTGGGTGTATTGTTATGAGAAGCCTCGAGTAGGAAAAGACATCCCACACATTCTGAACACTCAGTCTAAAATCCCCAAGCATACAATGGAGTAAAGACAGAAGCAGAATAGGGACTTAGTAAGCCAAGTCACG
>Ga0153940_1001268_pt1 | contig 11550 bp, 10 predicted proteins | sample TSNJ024MetaG_FD_104736 | JGI IMG/M metagenome (GOLD analysis project Ga0153940, IMG submission 104736) | Attine ant fungus gardens microbial communities from New Jersey, USA - TSNJ024 MetaG | ecosystem: Host-associated > Fungi > Mycelium > Unclassified | place: USA: New Jersey, Brendan T. Byrne...
ATGCCAGCTAAAACAGGTGTTAAAGAAAGAATAACCGTTTCCTGCATCAGACAAGTCCGAATCTGCACTGGTGTAGCTCCGATGCTGGAAAAAATGCCAAACTGATGAATTCTGCTATTCATGGACACGGCGAATGAATTATGGATAACCAGAATCATGGAAAGGCATACAACTACAACTAAACCCGTGTAAAACGGCATCAAAAGCCTGGGTGCTTCGTCTCCAGGAACGCGGATAAAGTACATGGACAACAATTGGAAATTATATGTGACCGCATTTTCATTAAGTCCCAACATATTTATGATTGAGGGCATATCCTGAAGGATTGTCCTTACATTGTGAAAGCAGATATCAACCACTACTTCCTGCGCGCCGGATAAATCCTCATTGATAACAGCCTTTTCCACATTAGCAAAATGATTGATGACTGCTATATCCTCCTCACTTATGCTTCCGACAATTCGTCCCTGCCAATCACCGTCTTCAAGAATAATCCCTGCAATATCATCTTGCCAAAAATTGTAAAACAAACTACATAGAAAAGACAGAAACAAAGTAGCGATGAATGCTGCCACCATAATTGACATGCCGGAAGCCCGATTGTTTTTCAGATAGCCTGATGAATAATCTTTCCACATTTGTCTACCTCCGTTTCTGATCGCTGATGATTTGCCCATCCGCTATGGTCACGATACGGTTCGCCTCCAATGCGACCTTTTCATCATGCGTAATGAGCAAAATAGTCTGGTTGAGATTACGGTTAGACAATTTTAGCATATCAATGATTTCTTTTGAATTCTTCTGATCCAGATTGCCTGTAGGCTCGTCTGCCAGAAGAATGGCTGGACGGTATACCAAAGACCGGGCTATAGCGGCTCTTTGTTGTTGCCCTCCTGACAACTGGTTCGGAAGTGATTCCAGTTTATCAGCAATCCCTAAAGATTGTACTACCTGATCAAAATATTCCTGATTTGGCTTTTTTTTGTCCAACAGAAGCGGCATGAGAATATTTTTTCGAACAGTAAGTGTGGGGATTAAATTATAAAACTGATAGACCAACCCCACCTTTCTGCGCCGGAAGATAGCTGCTCCCGCCTGATTTAAAGTAGAAATATCTGTTCCTTCAATGATAACATTACCTTCTGTGGGCTTATCCACACTGCCAATAATGTGCAGCAATGTGGATTTTCCGGAGCCGGAATCACCCATAATTGCAACAAATTCTCCTTTCTCCACGGATAAATTAATTTTATCCAGAGCAACAACCTGATTATTGCCAGTACCGTACACCTTCCTTATCCCTTCACATTTCAAAATCTCCACGATTTAATCTCCTTCCTATTATGAACTTGTGTATCTGCAATTTCATTATAGCAAAGTAAAATGACAATTCAGTGACTATGGCTGTGCCGAATAATAACTTGTGCTAATTCGTTTCAGAAACGACCAAGGGCGTGGTCATTTCTGAAACAAAAGCACAACTAATTATTCGGCAAATCCTAAAGCAATATGACATAACATTGATTAAGCCTTGTGGGGCAAAAACGCATATATTGTACATTTTTGACCCACAAGACAAATCAATGTAATGTCATAATGCTATAAAGACGGATTTCAAAACAAGCACCGCCATCTACAAGGTTCTGGGCACTGATTGTCCCATTTTGACTTTCGATAATTGCTTTGGAAAGAGACAGACCTATGCCGATACCGCCGCTTTTAGCCGTTTGTCCTTGATAAAACCGTTCAAAAAGATGGGGGATGTCCTCTTTTGCAAATCCTGTGCCGGTATCCCATATCCGAATTTGTGTATAAAGATGGTTTTGCTCATAGGAACAATGGATAGTTCCCCCTGGCAGGGTATGCTCCATGCAATTTTTCAGAAGGTTCATAATCGCCTCCATTGTCCAGTCCAGATCAACATAGATTACTGTTTCGTCCGACTCAGGTATATTTACAGAAACATTTGACTCCTCAAATAGTTCCTGCAAATTATCGGCGGCAAGCATGAGAATAGTAAAGACATCAACCGCTTTTCTTTCCAGGGATAAAGTTCCGGCGTCAATGCGGGATAACAGTAACAGGGCTTCCTCTAAATGCGTCAGTCGGGAAAGCTGTTGGCGGATCTGTTCCAGATGTTTTAAGGAGGGATTCTCTTTCATCATTTGCGTTAACAGAGAAATAGAGGTAATCGGTGTTTTAATCTGGTGGGCAATATTGGAAAGATTTTCCGCAAAATTGTTTTTGGCTGCCAATGCTGCATCCCTCGTTTGATACAGCATAGTCACCGTCTTATAAATCTCATCCTGCAATTTAGAAAAATCATCTTCGCCAACCTGAAAGAGAAGGCCGCTGTTTCCGGTATTTACCTTTTCCAGATAATCTGTCAGGGTTTTTATTTGTGCGATTTCCTTTTTATGCCAAAGCCAAAACGTGAAAAGAAACAGAATCCCACCCACCAAAAAACCAACTATAACAAAAAACACACCATATCTACCTACTGCTTGCAAAAAGTCTGTCTGTTGATAGCCATATGCTGAGATGATATTTTCATCTGCAGAAATTGCAGGGTTATACTTATATTCCTTCAATGCTGATAATATTGCCTGCTCTGCTTCCGGTTGGTTTTCTATTATTTCCTGGCAGATTTCCCCTAATGCCTGAAAATGTGTGCGATTATAATAATGGGTCAAAAGCATGGCAGTAATAGAAGCAGCGATCAGGCTGACAGACAAAACAAATCCTGTTAGTATCGCTATATTTTTTCTTTCACTCATTCCGCATCCTCCATACGGTAGCCAATACTCCTGACAGTTTTCAGACAGGATGGCTGATGCAGCTTTTCGCGCAGCCGCTTTATGGTAACGGTAAGTGTATTATCATTCACATAGCTACCATTGATATCCCATACATGTTCCAGAATTTTTTCTCTTGTGATGGTTCGTCCTTTATTTTGTATTAAATACAGAAGCAGTTGGTACTCTGATGGGCTTAAGCTGATTTCTTCCAGATTGTTAAAAACCGTCATTCGATTGCAGTCAATCGAAATCTGACTGCAGAAAAGATATTGTTTTGACACGTCTCCCATTCTGCGAAGTAAAGCCAGGATGCGGGAATGCAAAACTTCCAGTTCAAACGGTTTTACTACGTAATCATCTGCCCCATTTTGAAATCCTGAAACAATATCTTGAGAATCGCTGCGGACGGTCAGGAAAATAATGGGCAATTCTTTCCAGTTAGAACGAATCCATCGGCATAACATATCACCGCGCCCGTCAGGCATATTCCAATCTACTAATACAATGGCAGGGATATGATTCTTCAAAGCTTGCCTGGCATCAGCAATCGTTGCATATATGGAAACTCTATAACCACGCTGTTCAAAATATTCTTTTACAACCTGAGAAATATTTTCATCATCCTCAATATAGTATAGTTCAATCATCTTTAGGACCTCCTCTTGTATGCTTTTTGACATTTCTATGTTCTCTTGAGCGTGCATCAGCAGGAGGCCTCTTCTTTTTATTCACCAGACAATTCGCTCCACTGTTTCTTTGTAATACAGGTTATATTCTCCGTACGGATATCATCCATTAATTTCCAATGTATATTTTCATTTGTATGATGATAAATAAACCCGCACTTTTTCTGCACACGGCAGGATTTCTCGTTCCCTGCAAAATATCCGCACCATAATTTCTCCATATGCAATTCGTCAAAAGCATACCTCATCATTTCACGTACTGCTTCAGGAATGAGACCCTTGCCCCAGTAAGGCACTCCAATCCAGTATCCAATCTCTGCTTCCGTATCTGGAATATCAAGGTTGCTTTCCTTTCCAATCATCAGGCCGATGCTCCCCACAGGCAGATTTGTCTCTTTTAAGACTACTGTATAGGTTCCTTCTTTTGACAAAACATCCTTTATAATATCGCGACTGTTTTCCACGCTTGTATGAATAGGCCATCCTGCAATGGGGCCTACCCTGTCATCCTTTGCATATTCATACAGCACCGCTGCATCCTTCTCTTTCCATGGTCTTAAAATTAATCTGTCCGTTTCCAGTCTTTCTTTCATATATACTCCTTTATACTCCTTCTGTTTTTATTCCCGCGAGCAATGAGCAAACCAATCCTTGGCTTTGTGCAGGAATGTAAAACCAGCTTCGCTGGTTTATCTCCTGCATAAAACGGTAACTTGTTTGGCTGGATTATCCGATTACACAAGCTCACGAAAGCATTTATATTAACATGACACTTATTATAGCAAGTGCTTTAATAAGTATCAATCAAATCTTACACATAGTGCTTTTATTGGACTTTTCTATCGTGTATAATTGAGGTTAAAGTAAAGATATTTTCTGTATTGTTAGCAATTACGGTGCGGATGTTTGGTAATCCATATTTCATGCGTTTACCAAAAAGAGCAGACACGGTCAAGCATTCGTTTCTCGTCCGTGATATATTTTTATATAGCGAGGAAAATTATATGCATGCATGGGAAGCCATACAGAAAACGCTGAACCATATTGAGGAGCATATCGGCGAAGAAATGCAAATTGAAGAGCTGGCAGAGATTGCCGCACTTTCACTCTTTTATTATCAGCGGTTATTTACACGACTGGTAAAAGCATCGGTTCGGGAATATATCAAATTACGGCGATTGGCAAGGGCTGCCGTTCCATTGCTTAATAAGAAAAACAATATTATTGATATTGCAATGGAATACGGATTTGGCAGTCACGAAACATTTACGCGTGCCTTCAAGGAAACCTACGGTATTACCCCATCGCAGTACCGGGATAAACCTGTCGGCTTACAGCATTTTGACAAACCTGATTTATTGCTTGGTTACATCATAATAGATGAAGGTGTGCCGCTGATCAGTGAGGGCTTGGTTCTGGAAATGAACCGTAAATCTCTTGAAGAACCGATTGATTTTCTTGGCGTGACAGGATATTATCCATTCAAATATGGTAAAATGTTCGGCGAAAGAACCGGTGTCGACACGGTTGATGAGATTTGGAGCAGATTTTTCAGGGAACTTCCGGATATTCCGCATATTCCCATGGGACGTTTGATTGGTGTTTCATATCACGGCGATGCACCCGACGGATATTCCAGTTATTTTGTCGGTGTGGAAGCCGGAAAAGATAAAGAAAGCCACAATTTTACAAATTGGCAGCTGCCTGTACGGGAGTATGTAGTCTGTGGTTTTGAGGCAGAGAATCACAGCCAGATGAAGATTTGTATGGGTAAAGCTATGAAATATACTCGGTTTTGGTTGAAAAAGCACGATTTGATTGCCGATGGATTTTTTCCCGAGATGTATTATCAAAGCGCGTCTGACATCGCTTATGTAGAGTTGTGGATTCCGTTTAAGAAACGGAAAATTGATAAAAATAATCAGGAGGAAAACAAATGAGTATGTACGAAGAAGGATTGAAATTAATTGAGGAGAAATTCGGCAATGGGAAAGATAACACGATCTCGCTGGCTACAATTGCACTTGAAACAGGCGCTGACGGTAAACCTTGCCCTAATGTCCGTGTTGTGGATGCGTATTATGAAGACGGCACGTTTTATGTTGTCACATATGGAAAATCAAACAAAATGCAACAAATTGCACAAAACCCGGAGGTTTCGATTGCGGCTTGTCCTGAGATGTTTACTGCAAGCGGAGTAGGCGAAAATCTTGGTTGGGTGCTTGACCCTAAAAATGCTGAAATAAGAACCAAGCTTCGTAAAGCTTTTTCAGACTGGTACGACATGGCAAATAATGAGAAGGATGAAAATTGCGTTTATTTGGCAATTCATCTCACAAAGGGAATATTGAATATAAACCATTGGGAGAAACTATATCATATGGACTTTGTTAATAAGTCCTGCGAATAACTACATTAAACATAACCAACACAGGCTGGAGCATTCAATGCTTCAGCCTGTGGATTTGCCGAATAATTATTTATGCTTTTGTTTCAAAAATGACCACGCCTTTGGTTGTTTCTGAAACGAATTAGCATAATCAATTATTCAGTTTATTCAATATTTATAATAATCTTCTTTCCATCAATTTCCTTCTTATTCCATCCAATTTTATTATTATATTATTTTCCATATCTCGCCCTATTGTTCTGGAATTAACAAATTGAATAATTCTATCAATCCCCTCATTATTTGCAAACATTTTCGAAAGTCTTTCAATATCGCATTTATCTACTTTATAATAAGGAATTGCTACTCTTTTAAATTCACTGGGCGTTAACTCCGAAACTCCTCCTGCATAATATCTCCCATAATATTCACACAGCGTCAATGTCAACGAATTATAAAAACAAAATGCCACACTCTCTTTATCATACTTCCCGTTTATCCGCATATTATAAGCAATATCCGTTGTGTATATATCTGCTTCATTCACACAAATTCTCGGTAACTTGTCATATCTTTTAAAGAAAAAAAGATCTCCATTACGAATAATCGGGACGCCATACCAGGGTTTTCTCTTTTTACATTTATATCTATCTCTTAGTTTAATTCCAGTCGAATTTTCCTTGTTTCCGATTTCTTCTAAATATTCCTTCAAACCCTCAGTAAAAAGAGATTCATCAACTTGAGAAAGATTCAACAAGTAAATTCGGTTTCCCTTTTCTTCCAGCTTATGTATTATATTGTGATTTAAAATAAAAATTCTACTCAACATATTACTTTTTGAAATTGTTGGTAACACAAAATCATGGCAACCTAATTGAGTTACCTGCTCTTTCGTTAAAATGAATTCTTGATTTGCTCCGGTTACAATTCCCGGAGATGCATCGCATATCTCAGATACCATCTTATATTCCATACTGAAAAAGTTTAATAAATCAATATCTTCATCTGACAGAACAGCATTTGTCCATTTCTTTAATGGTTTATTTCTTTCTATTTTTGAACAATAGTATGGTATCTCAGAATCCAGCTTATCATAAATTTTAAAAAATATATATGAATTTTGTTCCAATTCATTTGTTAAGTAAACCAGACATGATTCCTGTTCTATTTCAGGAAACATTCTCTCTTTAAAAGTCAAAATATGTATTGTATTAAAATTCTTTTCCAGAAACAATCTGATTTTTTCTGCATATTGAACCTGCAAGAATTCCATAGGTAAAACAAAGAATATTACACCCGACTCCTCTAAGCAGGATACTGCCGCCAACACAAACGCAACCCATATATTTTTCATCAAAGAATCAGATAATTGGTACTTCTCGCAAATTTTTTTGGCCTTTTCAATTGAATCGCTTTCCATATTCGTTATATTTATATATGGCGGGTTTCCTATAATTAATTGGAATTTTTCGCATGTCTGCTCTGAAAAGTCCAAAAAGTCATCTTTAATAATATTTACTGCTTCTGCATATTTTTTATTTTGTAACTGTCTTACTTTTTCCTCAATTAATTCCACTGCTACAAACTTCTGAGTATGTTTATTATCACTAAACATATCTATAAAACGTCCATCACCTGCTGATGGCTCCAAGACACTATTATATGTTTTATGCTCTCTTAATAAATAATCCTTCATAAAACTGACCGTCTTATATGGTGTATAATAAGATCCTGATAATTTATCCTCTATATTTTTCATACGAATTTTCGCCGGTTGTCATGCGATTCCTTCTCATTAATAATAAGCTTAAACATTCTCCCAATTCACTTTTCCGTACTTCATCTTTCTCATTCCGGTATTTACCCTGGAGTTGTAAGGCAAGATAATCCAATCGCCTCGTTTGATAATCCAGACGTAGCTCCTTATAAAATTCATGTATAAACTCATCTTCTTTATATGTATCACAAATCCGGATATAGAAATCTTTATCTCTCATAAAAACTTTAGATATATTCTCATTATCTACATTAAGAATATCATCATATGGAGCGGGAATCGTAATCTTCCATTTTCCCCGATTGCAGGATATACAAGCCCACACCAGATTTTCCAACTTTCCGGCTTCTGCTCTTCCATTTGCTCGTTCTAAAAAGGAAGCCTCATTAATAAAATGATCTACTTCAAAAGACTCCACTGGCAAAAGCCCCCAAATAACACCACAGTATGCACATTTATCATTATATATTTCTGCAAACATTTTATGATACGGACTTTTACGGTCACTCACCTTATTATAAAATATCCTTGTTCTTGGAGATTCAAACTTTATTTTTACCTCTAAATCCTGTTTCTTCTCTTGTACATTATCTAACACAGGACAATATTGAGTATTTCTATAATCTTTATCTTTTGACATTCATCCTACTCCTGCTCGATTTTCTGAAAGGCTGTTATCAATCTGTCAATATCCTCTTTAGCTAAATCCTCATAATTATTAATCCCATTTAATGAGTCTAATGCCTTTTCAATGAGAAATTTTTCTATTCCTTTATTACTTTCCAACTTTCTGGAAATTTTTCGGAATGTTATAACTTTTCCAATACATTCATCTAACTTACTTTTTAACACACGTCCATAGTATTCCATTTCTATTTCAGAACTTCCACTTCTATATTTTGGAATAATATCATACTCTTTATTCTCCCCGTTTTGGGATATTACCAATACCTCAATGAAAGGAAATACTTTCCTCAATATCATTCGAAATTCTTCTCCGGAAAACTTCCCGCTATGTTTTATACTGTCATTTTCAAATAATTTAGAATCTATCAATATCACATTTGCTGAAGCTACTATGGGGGATTCCAACAAACTCTCATAACCCTTCTCACCAATAAATTTAATTTCTTCATATTCTATAACATATTTATCATTCTGATAATAATCTTCCAGATATGCAGATATGGCTTCCTCACGCTCATCATCAATATAAACTATATTTATTTTTTCTTTTATACTCATATCTTACCTCCCATTGAAAATGCTATCACAAATCCCTTGATCCCCTCGATCTTTTGTATTTCTCCTCCTGTATTAATAATCGTGTTATTCACTATCCACATTCCTATTCCATGTCCTTTCTTTCTTGATGTTTCGTGTACTTCCAAAATCCGCATAGGATCAAGTCTGAATTTTGGTGAAAGACCTTTTCCTTCATCCCGATAAACAAAATATATATATTTCCCCTTTATTTCTGCCTGTATATATATTTCTAAAATACTTTCGTCATCATTTTGCTGAATACTGTTTAATATCAGATTGTCAAATATGGCTCTAAAAATATCCTTGGCACTTCTATATATCATTCCCTCTTCTATATTCAGATGAATATTAATCCATGAATAATCCTTTTCCCAGACAGATTTTATGTTATTAAAAAGCGCAAGCACATTAATATCTTCCGGTAAAAACTGTTCTTTTTCAGATTCTAATAACATCACATCCATAAATGTAATCATCTTTTTATTAATTCTTTGATTTTTTTCCAAGAGAGCAGGCACATCCCGATGCATAAATCTCCTGTTCTCCGGGTTAGTCAAAACATCCCAAAGTTCATATCTTTTTAAAGCTTTTGTAATGTAATTAACATTTTCAGCAATACTGTTTCTGTTATTATGCATTTCATGTGCTATGGATGTTGCTTTTAAACCGGAAGTCGCCAGCATATTTAATAAACGAATATCATATTTGTATTTCTTTTCGGTTTCATCTATCTGTCTCTTGCTTTCTTTATTCTCATTTTTCATCTGTACCAGTTCATCCAAAAATGTCTGCCTTTCATCGGATGAGAACTCTGTAAGTTTTTCCGGATTTTTAATTACACTATCAATAACCTTTGACCGATTCTCCTCTTTTTCATCATCTTTCTCTTTCTTTACAATACTGCGAATTATATTTTGTCTATACCGTTCAAAACAGTTGATACCAGAAGTAATAATTCCGATAAACAATCTGTAACTATCATTTTCCACCATTCCTTGTCTAGTTATTAAATCTGATAGTCCGCTGTTCGCCTTTTTATCGATAATAATTTTACCAGACACCTGATTTTCACGAACACGCCAGGCTCCCGTAGGATGAGTTGCCGCAGCAGGAGATATTCTGGAACGTTTTCCAAATTCAAGCCAATCCTTTTTCCCTTCATAAGATGAAATACTAAATGAATTTCTATATAAAACAACCCCTGCTTCAAACCGCTCATCTAACATTCTATGCTTATAGAAAAATTTTTCTGCATCTCGTGATGATGGATTTTTTAATGAAAAATATAATTCTGCTGAGAAATCTCCCACATTAGTTAATAATTCCTGCCATTCTTTATCTGTATCCTCCTCTGACAAATCCACTTTCATACCCACAAGCTCATCTGCCATATTTAATTCTATTTTTTGATTTTTTATATTAATATCGGGACAGAGTTCTTCCACAATCTCTTTAAATTCGTCTGATTCAATACTGCAAATTAATTCCTGTAAATCTGCCTGATAATTCAATCTTATTACACTGACGCAATTTATACCCAATTGAAATTCACCAAAGTATCTCTTTATCTCCTTCCTCTCACTCTTATATTCTACTTGAATCTTCATTGCATCATCATTATAGGCTCTGGATAAAAAATCACGCAGATTATGTACTTTCGCAGATGTCCAGTTATCCCGAAGCTTTTCAATAATTATTTTGGTTCCCTGCTCTTTCGTCTCTTCACGATATGCCTCTATGGTGTTTATATTCCAGTCAGTCTTCCATAAAACCGGCTCATCATGTTTCTTTTTTGAATAAACCCATGCCATTGCTCCTAAACGGGCAATAGCAAACCTGCCAACACCTTTCGAACCTGCCAATATCCTTTTATCCATGTCTTTTCCAACAATATATTCTTTATCGCTTTTACCTACATGCATCCACGCATCAAGTATTTTAGAACGATTCATGCCTGTCCCATCATCTTCAACTATAATCTGCTCATTTGAAATAATAATTGTAACACTCCATGCTTGGGCATCATACGCATTTTTTACCAGTTCCAATATGGCTGATTCCTCATTATTGAAGTTTTGTACTCCTAAAACCTCCGCTATTGTACTATCCTCAATGACGTATTTCAGTTTTTCCATCATCTGCCCTCCGAATGTTTAAATACATATTAATATTATATCCTTTTATTGACTTTGATACAATATATTTCAACATTTGATAAATGAGTTTCTCATTCCTGTTTAAATATCCGCACTGTGTCTTTCTATAATTGCACTGAAGAATTCCTTAATTACATGGGACAACGAAGAATATCCTTATGATGCATGAAACGCTAATCAGACTCTTACGTCTGCAATGAATTCCTAACAGCAACAGCATAGCATTAATTGCTCCGAAACCAATCTTCCAAAACCAGTCCGGCCTTTTCCACAACATAACCGCTTCCGCCTCTTCCCTTCACATCCTCTACCATGCTTACAATCAGAATCGGTTGTTCCACCTCCCTTTCAGCAGTGAAAATGGCAAACCACCCCAACTCGGTACCAGTTGTGTCATCTTTAGATAATTTAATTTCTGCAGTTCCTGTTTTTCCAGCCAGAACGATATCATCACGGTGAGCGGCGTATCCGCTTCCAT
>Ga0153940_1001272_pt1 | contig 11522 bp, 12 predicted proteins | sample TSNJ024MetaG_FD_104736 | JGI IMG/M metagenome (GOLD analysis project Ga0153940, IMG submission 104736) | Attine ant fungus gardens microbial communities from New Jersey, USA - TSNJ024 MetaG | ecosystem: Host-associated > Fungi > Mycelium > Unclassified | place: USA: New Jersey, Brendan T. Byrne...
AAGATGGTCTGTACAGGGAATGCAGGCTATGGCAAACCTCAGGGCTTGCAAAAAGGCTAATCAGTGGAAAATACTTATCGATTGTATTAAAGGGGCGGCTTAATGCAATTTGTCATGCACCCGAATCGTTTCTTCCTGTTTATCCTCTATAATTTTTCTTCCGCAGGTAGGACAAAAGTTGGATTCGGGCATTATTTGTTTTTCCTTTGCATCATCTACAATAGATTTTTCTATGACTTCATTAGCTGAAAAATTTGAATCAACATCCATCTCTATCTGTATTAGGAATCCGGAAAAATTATCGTTCGATTTACCGGAACAAATTTCTTTTATTTTATTTCCTTTTTCTTTAAAAGATACTTCCAATAAAATAATCTCAACTAATTCTTTGTTAGTCATGCATCAATTACGCCATCGGTACAAAGAAAAAAATAATCGCCGGAAAGAATATCATCCAACTCGTTTATTTCCAATTCAATTGGTTTTAGGGAATGAGGTTGTACGCATCGGGTAATCAAATTTCTCTTCGGATGCACCCGCGCTTCTTCTTCTGTGATAATTTCATTGTTCAGCCATTCCTGTACCTGTGAATGGTCTTTAGTGCAAAATAACAACCCTACGTTTGGACGGATATGATATAATCGGCTGTCCCCTACGTGCCCGACCAATACGGACGACTCAGTCAATGCAGCCAATACAACGGTCGTACCCATTTTTCGATCGGTGTCTCCGTAAATGTCTTGCTCATTCAGGCGTTCTATGGCGTAATTCAAGGCTGCCTGCAAATTGTTTTTTTCTGCCGGAGCAGGCAATTCCTGAAAAAAGTAGTAGAGGCTTTCGGCTACCGTTTGGCTCGCGACTTCTCCGTGACCGTGTCCTCCCATGCCATCGCACACGATAAAACAGTTGTTTGCCGAAGCAATAAAGTCCTCGTTGTTTTCACGGATTCCCTTGTCGCTGAATTGTTCTTTGTTCGTTATTTTTATCATATTTAGCTATTGTAAAAAACACTGAGAAGCAGAAAAATTAAACTAAAAAGCAGCCCTATAGCAACTGACCATATCACCCATTTCTTCGCACGAGACGAAGCTTTTTGTGCCTCTGCATATTGGCCGGTCGCATATAATGAACTTATTTTTGTTGATTGAATGATTGAAACGATACCTAACGGTACACAAAACAACACGGTAACTATAATTGCCCAGACAAGATAATCTTTCGGCTTGGGTGGTTTCATATTCATGCCGCACTTACAGCAAAACCTTGCATCGTCGGGATTGGAACAGCCACATTTATAGCATTTCATATAGCAGCTTTTTTAATTAAGCATCCACCAATAACGTTCCGCAATAATTGCAATATTTATCAGTTAAGTCATATCGCTTGTTCTCTCTGGGACAATGGAAATTTTGACATTTCTTCTTGGTAACTGGCGGTTGTTTTATATCATGTCCGCAATTGGAACAAAACCTGTTATCTTGCTCGTTTTCCGTGTTGCATTTAGGACATTTTTGTTTGGATGGTTTTATCACTGTTTGATTCGTTCCGCAATGCGGACAGAATCCTACCGATGAGTCGATAGGCTTTTTACATGTGGAGTTGATACAATTTTTTGTTGGCGGTATCGGATTGTCGATATAATCCAGAATTTCTGTGCATGACTGAAATCGGTCTTTTCTCCTCTGTTGAGTGCACTTATTTATAATATATGCAAAAGGCTCTATGCTTGTTGCTATATCCATATCCTCGCTTCCGGTGGCAATGTAGTGCAAGGTTTTTCCGAATGAAAAGATATCGGATGTTGCATCTAATGAAGTTCCGGCTTGTTGTTCGGGGCTGGAATAAGCAAGAGTACCTCTGAATGTTGATTCGCCGGTTTCGGTTTTATGGGTTACCGTTTCGGAACCTTGAATATTATCGGCTTGATCTCCCACAACTTTAGCTATTCCGAAATCGAGTAATTTTATGTACCCGTTTTTTGTGCGGAAGATATTACTTGGTTTTATGTCTAAGTGCAGAATGCTTTTGTTATGAGCAAAATATAAGACTTCCAATATTTGTTTTGAGATTCTCTCCAATTGTCCTCTATCCCTTATCCCATCCTCGGCTTGTTTTTTGACATAATCGTCAAAATCCAGTCCGTCCAGAAACTCCATTTCCAGCACTGTCGTATTGTCATGGACATGTACATTTTCAGCCTTTACGATATTGGGATGTTCGCTCAATTGCTTTAATAATTCAATTTCTTTCAGGAAACGGGCATATAGAGCCGGATTGTTTTCGGCTTTGTCGGGACGTACAACTTTAAAGGCCTTTTTGAAGTCGTTTTTTTCTCCTTCATAAATAGTAGCCATGCCACCACTTTTAATTTCACGGATTATGCGGTAACCGTTGATTGTTTCGTTTATCATATAATTATTGAATTATTTATACTCACACTAATTATTAATTCCAAATCTTTTTTATTATTGCATTTCCAATTAAAAGTAACATCGCCGTTGCAAACAGGTTCCCTATTATGTGATCGCTTTCCTCCCAGCCTACTCTTATTATGAGAAGTGTTATGATAATTGTTATTATTGTTCCGAATACTTTTCCTACGTTTCTGCTGCGGTATGTTTTCCCGCTTGACGAATGGGATTTCGGGGTTGAATATCCGGTTGAAAACTTACCGCCACACACCTTGCAAAATATTGCATCGTCTGGATTATCACTATTACATTTTGAGCATTGAATCATGAATTCATTTTGTTTTTATAATCCGGTAAAATAGAAATCCACACAAAAGTCCGATTGGAATTGACAAAAAAAGAGATCTCCTAATTTTGGATTTCAACTCATTAATAACCATTATTTCTGTTTTGCAATTACGATAAGAAGGAATATACCAGCCTCCTACGATCTGACTAAAAACATTACCATAGCTGCCAAATATACTTACCCTATCTGCATCTATACTGTATTTATTTATATACTCGTACTCAAATTCTTGTTTATCCTGATCGTACTTATCAAAATTATGTTTTTTATATCCATTGTCTTCAATCAGAGAGTATAAATCACTGTTATAAACCATAATTCCATCAACGGTGACTAAAAAGCAATAAATAGCGAATACCAATAGAACCCATCCCATTATTTTTTTTAATGGTGATTTTTTGGGCGGTTTGGGTATTGAAAAACTGTTACTGCAATTCCTGCAAAATTTCGCATCATCGGGATTTTCCACGTTGCAAACTGTACATCTTTTCATGCTCATTATGTTTAAATTATAAATTTAAATTTTGTGTTTCCGGCTACGATTTTTTCCCCGCCGGTCAAAGACGCTTGTTGAGAGGCAAAAGCATATTTATCGGTCAGCGACATATTGCCGACAACCGTTCCGCCCTTGCTGCCCAAATCTGTTAGCAGGTATTCGTAAGCATCGCCATGTTTTATTACTTCTATCGAAAAATGGCTGCTGCTCATTTTCCCGTCTTCCGGAAAAGAAAAATCCATCAAAGTTGTCTCCCTTCCAAAAGTATTGACGCCTTCTTTTAAACGATAAATCTGTCCATTACTGCAACGTTTCAACACTCCGATATGAACGGGCGGCTTGGGTAAAGGCATAAAATTCCGCACTGCGTAGACCGCTGCACCTAAGGCAACGGCAAATTGCGGATCCATGGATTTGCCGCTCTCGGTTCGACGCCAGACTACGTGAGCATTACCCATGTTGAGACTTTGCAGATATTTTTTTATTTTTGTCTGCACCAAAGGAATGTTACACGAGCCACCAATAAGCAGCACTCTATTCAACTCTTCCCATTTAACCCCGGCAACGTTTGTGAGTTTTTCGCATGCTTGCAGGGTTTTGTCAATATACTCTGAAATCATGCTCTCAAAATCACGACGTGTAATCGTATAGTTTTGTTGATGCGACACCGGAAATTCGCCGTTTTCCTTGTTGGACAAATGGCGTTTTATTTTTTCGCATTTGGAGAGGATGGCTTCCAGTGAAGCGGAATCGGAATAGTCAATATTTATCCCGGTCCGCGTGAGATAGTGCTCCGTGATTTTCTCAGTAAAAAACTTTCCGCCTATAGCCAACCCGGAACTATTGCCGACGAGTTGATAATCCGATCCTGTATGTTTGATAATGGCGGCATCGAACGTACCGCCTCCGAGGTCATATATCAGCGAATACCCCTGTGCGTTTTGCTCTATGAAATCGTAATAGATAGCGGCGGCCTGCGCCTCCTTAATGAGTTCGGTTTGCTTGAACCCGGCCTCACGTGCGGCGGCAAGCATCACTTGCTGTTGGACCCCATCTCCGTGCCAGGTAGCGGGAAGCGTCAATATTACATTTTCGACAGGATCATCTAGTGATTTTTCCGCAGCGTTTTTCAGAACTTTCAACACGGCAGCCACAATAGCGGTGTAACTGACACACAGATCGGGAATCACCCCACCATGAATATCAAATTTAAATTCGCGTAAGAACCGCGAGCAGTCGAAGTCTTTCATCCGTTCGGCGTCGTGGCAGGCGGAGATATTTCCGTTAGATTCGAGATAAACCACGGTTGGGAAGATCTTACTCCCCGTTGCATCACAATCCAGCGGCGTTGCCAACTCAGGTTGTCGGTTTCTGATAATCGCGGCAACCGATGAACTTGTCCCGAAATCTATACTCATCCAGTTTGCCATATTCATTTACCAAATAAGAATTTCACGGATGTTTCCCATTTCTGTCTCGCCGAAGTTATATCTTCCAGCAACACCGAGTATAAACCGATCATTTGTTTCATAAACGGCTCCTGCGAGGGAAAACACTTACCTCTGGTATTGACCAATCCACGCCAGTGTTTCATTCGTTCCATGCAAACACCTATCATATCATGCGGCGTAGCGTTTTCCCCCAATCCAGTACGTTCAATGCAGGAATAACCGAATTCACCGTTTATCCGGCGCAGTTCATCAAACTCTTCGGAGGCGATAACAAGTCGTCCCTCGTAATAGTCTTTTGCAGTACTGATTGTATTGGACAGTACCGTAAGCATTCGTATTAATTCGTCTGTTTCGCGGATCACATTTCCGATGACATATTTTTCGGCAGCACTACAGGGAAACTTTTCGTTGAACTTGTGGATATTATACGAAAGACGGAGTATTAAGCTGTATACTTTGATCAGTGCGGACTGTTCGCCAAAATGATTTTGCAAGATTCCCATAAAATCATGGTGCCCGCTTTTTTTCATTAACAAGCCCTGTAAATCTACATCGTTTGCGTTCGATTTCTCTTTCAGATAGTTGATAATCAGCCACGCTCCGTAACGTCCGTAAACCGGCAGCAATCCGGCACGTTTGTCGGCTTCCACAGGCACATCCTCGTAGTCTGTAATAAAGCGTTTTTCGGATTTGAAAATGCGTAATAAAATTTCATCTGGTAATTTAGACATTGTTTTAAACGCCTCCATATCCCCTGCGGTAATCCGGCTGGCTGCCAGAGCCGTGAATGCGGAAATGGGGTAAATATTGAACAGTGTGCTTTTCACTATTTCCTGCGACATCAGGCTGCCGATGATGCGTTTACCTTCATCAAACGGTTCCAGGTCAGGATCGGATGCCCATATGTCGTCGATTTTCGACATTACCCCGATAGCATTGACCGGCGAGAATCCCGTGCCGATGCCTTGTCTGAAATCTTCTATCACCGATAAGGTGTCGGCATTGATATTTTTAGAAAACAGCATAATCACGGCATCGGGTTTTATCAGTTTCAGGAAATCCAGCGTATTTTGAGAATCTGCGCCGTAGAATGAATCCAATCCCGGCGTGTCAATGATATTGATTTTTTTGAGTATCTCGTGCGGATAAGCCACTTCGATATAGGAAACAGCGTTTTTCAATTGCTCATTGCCTTCGCGTTTGCGATTTGCCCACTCTGCCCATCGGGTGCGTTCCACCGTTTCGGCCGGTTTGGTCGTGTCCTTATAGTGAACCACAACCGGCGTGTTCGGATCGCCGTATTTCAGCCAGCTTACATTCCATGTTTCTTCCATGGCGCCGGTACGTACGACCTCGGCTTCGCCCAGAATGGCATTGACCAAGGTCGATTTTGACGAACTGATTTTACCGACAATGGCTAATTGCATCGGCTCCTGCATTTTTTCAGGGATAATCGAAATCTGTTTGTCCAAATCCCCTAACGACGGATAAGTAGAAAGTTCGATTCGAACTTTCCTTACCATACCGTTGATTTTGTCGGTAATATTAAATCCTTCCGGCATATTTTACTGTTTTTCAAACGGGTTACTGAGGTACAGTTTTGTGACAGCGATCAGGTTTTCCACGGGTTTCAGTTCTTCCGTCAGCAGTTTTGATTTTAATTGTTGTTGCTGGGCTGTTTCCGCACTTAATTTGGTCAACGCATTGACAACCGAACTTTTATTTTCCTTTACCCGCTGTATTCCGTTTTGTAAAACTGCAACCAGATCTTTTTGAAATTCGGTAAACCGCGAACTGATATAACTATTCAGATGTTTTATGGCTATATTGATTTGCGGATTCAGTTTGGAGATGAAATTATGAGCCTTCTCATGTTGGGAACTGTCTTTTGCACTTTTAGCGACGTAAGCGATAGCGGTTCCTGCTCCCAGAATCAAGGGTATCAGCCCTCCTGAAAAAATACCGGCTATAGTACCTACCAAAAATGAAACGCCCAATGCCGGTAATGAATGTTTTACTGCATTGTGCGCGACTGTCCCCAAGGACTTTTCAGTGGGTGTAAGATTTACATCAATGTTATAATCAAACTGTAAGGTAGATGAAGAATAATCCTTGTCGCTCCCAACTATCAACATAACCTGATCGAAGGCTGCGTCGATCATCATATCCAATTCGGATGCCAGGCTGCTGATGGCGTTATTGACCTGTTTCAGTAGCCAGTCGTGATTTTCTCTCGCCTTTGGTGAGTTGGCCAGTTCCTGTAGTTTGGTTGCAGACAATACAATGCTTTCTTCCTGCAATCTTAACTCAACTCCGTTTCTTGCCTGATTGATAATAGAGTTCAAGTTAAGGCGATATTCAGAGTTGGGGTCGCTCAACTTGCGTTCCTGTTCTTCATATGTATTCAATTCGGCTTTTAGCCTTTTTATCAGGTCAGGATCTGGCAATTTAATTTGTTCAATCTGCATTACCAACGGTTTATGAATTTCATCCAGCAAATTCAAGATCCAGCTTTTCAGATCTAGCAGCAATTTACGTTTGAATGTTTCGGCTTGGGAAGCGATTTCTCTTTCAATCGCTTCAAAATTCGATTCTTTCAAATCTTCGACATCTTTGCTCTTCAGGTAATCCAGTTTTAATTTGGCGGAAACAGGTATCACATTTATATCTGTTTTAGCGGCATTACACTTGTTCCGTACATCGGCAACCCAACTTTCCTGCTCGTTTTCATTTTTGAATTTATCCGCTTTATTGACTAATATCGTGCTTTGACGTGAATAGGGGGCAATTTTCTTTTCGAAGAACTCGATTTCCGCTGCCGACATAGGCGAATCCTTATCGGTAACAAAAAGCGTAATATCTGCTTTAGGCAGAAAATAGTTGGTAAGGAACGCATGACGAGGGTCAAGACCTCCCACACCCGGCGTATCGATCAACGCAATACCGCTTTTCAATTTTTGATTTGGAACTTCTATTTCGAGTAATACCGTGTTGTCAATCTCTTCTGCTTTTCCTTTAGCATAGCGTTCTATCTGGTCGAGCGAAGCCAGTTCTTCCGATTGTAAATTGCTGAAATCACCGTATTGACGGGTTATTTTAACTTTCTCGCCATACCGTATTATCGATACAGCAGCTGTAGCGATGTTGGTATCTACCGGACAAAGATCCTGTTCGAGAAATGCATTGATAAATGATGACTTGCCACGTTTAAACTCTCCGCAAACCAAAATATTCGTTTCACGTTTTTTGATGTTTTGCAGGAAATCTTCTACTGTTTTTATCTCTTTTTGTTTGTTCTTTTTAGATAGAATCGCTTTCAGCGAGACCACTATATTATCCATTGTGGAAATCATATCTGTCATAATTAATCGATGATTAGTTTAAAAAAGCGTATAAGTATCCATAGGGTTTATGTCTAAACCATCGCACAGGTCCATATAATTTACTTGCTGATGAAAGAAATCCGCCAGTTCAGTATTGCCTGCATTGTCGAAAGTGAGTGCTTGCGTATTGAAATAATCACACATTGTGTTCATGTCATGATTAAAAGCAAGAAAATTCTGCATACCGGACATCTCAAATTGAAAATCCTGATACAACTGATTGAACCCCAAATTGTAGGTTTCAGTAAAATTGGTAGAAAACAACGCTGGATCAAGATGCGGATAGAAATCGAAATGATTGAAATCGCCGAACCCGATCGCATCCTGTCCATATTGAAAATAAGCATCCATCAGAGAATGAACAGGATGACAGGGGTTGCTCGTGTAATCCCATCCGTTCATGTGTGGCAAGGCATCCGACATGTCATGGAAAAGTTGGAAATCATCGTAATTAACACCTGCGATGTCGGATAGATGCAATGACGGTCGATTGTTTAATATTTGATTCGCGGCAAATTCAGCCGGTGCAATGTCGGTCGAAACCATAAAGCAACTTGAATCTCGCCACGCATTCATGAATTGTTCCAACGGATAGTGTCTGATTTCACCGGAGCCCGGGTCGGTCAGAACCACGCGCGGATCGTTGGGATTGGTATTGTCTATGCTTGTAACAATCAGGGCATGATCGGCAATTTCGTTGCCCCACAGATCTTCCCACCATTCTTTGAACTGTTCCCAAAGACCTCTATCCCTTGCCCATAATTCGCCAGAATCTACTCCGACAATCACTTTATGACCTTGCGCCAATTCGTTGGTCAGGTCAAAAATTGTAGCATTGGGGGTTTGGTTAATTGCTATCCCGGCATCGTCAAGCAAAATGCCGACATGCTGGGCAGATGTTCCAGTCGTTCCATCACTGGTATAAATTCCAAGGTCCAATGCCCGCTGGACTAACTGCTCTTCAGTGGCAGGTATTCCAAATTGCTGCATGATAAGCTGTTGTGACTTGATAGCGCAAGTGTCGCCAGCTTGTTGTTGAATAGGGTTTTCTCCTACGATTTGATTTGTAAGCATGTTATTATTTGTTTTATCGTTCATTCAATTCATCTTCATTCCGCCTCCAATACCCATTCCGTTTCCTCCCATGACGTATTTCCATCCAGAAAAGCGGCCACAGTTCGTCAGATATATTTTCGTATTTATCCCACATAGCCGTCCTCCTTTCCTGCTATCCGGGCCAGTTGCAGTAAAGCCCTTCTTTTGATATTGTATAAATTGTCCATGGTAATATTCATCTCGTCTGCCACTGCCTGCGGCTCTTTATCTTCCAAAATCAATTTTTGTATCACATAGCGGTACCTTTCGTTCGGTAATTGTTTCAATAACGTTTCCACATCCAATCGCCGGTGTAGCTGCCGCTCGAAACTTTCGCCTTTTTCTTTTATTAGAGTATCCAGTAATCCGATTCCTAACAGTTCGGCGCGTTTTTTTTGGAAAAAACGAGTGGCTACCACCGAAAGCCAGGTAGTCAGTTTGCTGCGGTAATCGAACTGCCGCAGTTTATACCACTCCTTTTCCTGTAAATAGCAAAAGAGTTCACCCACCAACTCGTCTTTTTCAACTTGCCCGTTGAATATCCGGTTAACAGCATGGTTGAATATAGGCGCACATTTCTCAAAAAAGAAATACCGAAGGATGAGATCTTTGCTGCTGCCTGTCCCCTCGTCATTTACTATTCTGTCAATCAGCTCCCTGTCTGAAAGATTTTCCATCATGTCCGCGCCATTGATTACTGTTTATTTGAATGTTTTTGTATAAGAAAGCACTAAAATTACATTCAAAAAGGCTGCCTTGAAAGAGGCAAAAAACGGGTTTGCTGTTCAACGGGAACAGAGACTGGTTAAGTGGTAAAAAATCATGTTTATCCGGTAGAAAAAATATTCTTAAATGATTTCCAACGCTTCTTTTATTTTTGTGTAATACCGCCTGGAGGCGAACAGTTCTAATTCGAGGAAAGGGGGTTGCAGCACGCAACGGAAGGTTTTATTTTCAATGGACATCAGGTAGTCTATATTGAGGATACATTCCTGGTTGACCTGTATGAAAGAAATGCTGAGGTTAAGCAGGTCTTTTGCCGTGGTATTCAGGCGCAGTTTGTAAGTGGAAAGGTCGGTCAGGGTCATTTGCCAGCAACGGGAGTTCGCTATGTATTGGAAGCAAAGAATATCGGAACGTTTCAGCAACAACAGGCCGGTGAGTGTATGAATAGCGAACTTCCGGTCATCGGCTAACAGTTGGCGTATCGACTGTTCGAAATTGACCTGCTGTTTTTCCAGTTTGTCTTTCACCCGGCTGACAATCAGACTCAGTTCTTTAGGCAGATAAGGTTTCAGCAGGTAATCGAAAGCCGAAACGCGCAGGGCGTCGATCATGTATTTTTCAAATGCACTGTAAAAGACGACGCACATCCCGGCATGTACCGACCCGCGGACTTCCTGTAACAATTCTATCCCGTTCATTTTCGGCATCTCCACATCCAGGAAGAGCAGGTTGGGTTGCTGTTTGATAATTACTTTTTTTGCCTTTTCCGAAGAGGTTACCGTTTCGATGATTTGAACTTCCGGAAAAGCAGCAAGGTCGTTGCTAAGGCTTGTGATACAAGCCGGCTGGTCATCTACGATGATGGCGCTGATAGGTTTCGTCATATACTATAATTATATTCTAAAGGAATGGAGATATACACCTTCGTTCCGGTTAAACCAGACAATTCATTCATATTCCGGATATCGAATTTAATCGGAGTTTGATTTTTTGTATTCAGCAATTCAACGGTTTTGAACAGAATCTTGAGACCGTTACCGGTACTTCTTGTATCGCCGGAGTATTTACCCGGATTGAATCCTATCCCATTATCTTCTATAATTATATCTACCGACTGAGAATTTTGGATCATGTTTATTGTTACCAGTTTATCTCTGTTGTCGGCTTCAAAAGCATATTTAACGGCATTTTCGACCGGTATTTGAATCATCATGGAAGGCAGCAACACTTGCCTGTCGACCTCTTCACTAATATTCCACTTGATTTGAAAAAAATCAGGGTAGATACTTTCATGGAGTTCGATATAATTTTTTACCATAGCAATTTCTTCTTTCAACGGAATGGCAAGTTTATCGGAGGCTTGCAAGTTTCCGCGAATGGACTGTACCAGCAAATACAGGGGACGCGAAAGTTCCTCGTGTTGGCGGAGTGCGGGAATGACCGCATTCAATACATTAAACATGAAATGGGGCGAGATGCGGTTTTGTATGTTTTGCAAACGCAACACGGCAATATGCGCCAATTGTCGCTGAAGGCGCATTTCGCGCTGCTTGTCCTTGTATTTCCAAAGAAGAACGGCTGTCAGGACAATCAATATAAAAATAATGATTA
>Ga0153940_1001273_pt1 | contig 11518 bp, 8 predicted proteins | sample TSNJ024MetaG_FD_104736 | JGI IMG/M metagenome (GOLD analysis project Ga0153940, IMG submission 104736) | Attine ant fungus gardens microbial communities from New Jersey, USA - TSNJ024 MetaG | ecosystem: Host-associated > Fungi > Mycelium > Unclassified | place: USA: New Jersey, Brendan T. Byrne...
CTTACAATGGAAGGAGAGATTTCCTTTAATGGTCTTGCACAGGCATTTGGGATCAGCGAGAAGATTGACGGATATATCGAAAAAGACGGTAAATTGCTTCCAAGCCTTGAACAACCGGGAGCGAAAGAGCTTGTTACATACCTGAACAAGCTTTATAAGGAAGGACTGCTTGATGCGGATTTCCCTTCCAATAAGAATGACGGTATGATTAGTAAAGTGGCAGCAGGGATCGCCGGCGCATGTAAGATGACACCCTGGGAATCAGCGGCACTTAAGTCTCTGCGTGAAAGTGATTCGAATGCAACACTGTCATTTCTGGAACCTTTAAAGGATGCTGACGGTAATCAGGCTATCGTGAACAGAAGCGGTTTGAAAGGATTTCTGATTGTCCCCAAATCATCCACGAAGGTGGAAGAAGTAATAAAATACTGCAATGATTTTCTTGATCCTGCTAATTATACGACTTTGATACTTGGGACTGAAAATGAGACTTATAAAATGGAAGACGGTAAGTATATGCCGATTCTTCCGGGATTTGATATAATGAATAAAGGCAGATGGTTCTATCCCACCAATGTAGGTGAGATGTATACACCGCTGTTCAGTGCAAGAGCTCATAAGGAAGATGAAATGGGTGAGCTCTGGGATGATATTAATGCAAAGGCTGGGGATAATAGTTATGAATACATTTTAAATTATTCACCCACATTGCCGGAAATTGAAGAACTCAAGCAGAAATTAACGGAGCAGACAAAGGAGAAAATCATCAAAATGATTATTGATGAGAATGAATTGAAGAATTTTGATGATTTTGTTGCTGAATGGAAAAGCAAAGGCGGGGATCAATTGACAGAAGCATACAACGAATGGTATACAAACCGATAAAATATAATGAAGTTCAGTGGGAGAATTCTTTCCACTGAACTTCGTTGTCAGAATATATGCCGGGCAGCCCGGAAGATACAGACATCATAAGAAAGGATGTGAAATAATGAATTCTACAGATTACCTCATTGCCGGAAGTAGTTTATGTGCGGTTTCCGCAGCATATACACTGGCAAAAGCAAATAATCGTGTTACGCTTGTAACAAAAGAGACTTTTTTGGGTTATGAACCGGGTATGTATGGTCAGGCCTTCCTGCCGGAAAGCTCTCTGGCGGATCCGCTTGTCAAAACTTTTTTTCCGGATAAGATTCTGCAGCCCTCTCTTTTACTGGGAGGATATGTTCCAATCCATCCTGACCGGATGAAAATACATTTAGAGGATCTGCTAATGGAAAAGGGAGTCCGGATAATTTATGGAGCAGCCCTTATGTCGGTGTGTCAGAAGGGATCGGATTATATAGCAGCTGTTGTCTCAAAAGGAGGGAAGGTTGAAAGAAAGTCACTTTCAACTATTGATTTTGAGTCCGCTGAAACGGACATGGGATATAAAGATGAGATTGTCTGCAAAGGATTTATGACAGATCCGCATCAATCTGCTCCTGATGCACCTTCTGATGAAATGAGAATTGTGCATTTTACGGGTATTGAGGGTGGAGTGAAAAGGCTCCGGGAGGAGATAAACCGGTTGGGACTGAATGATTCCTTTAAGGTTTACCCGGGATACTGCGGCGAAGGTCATGGGTTAATTGGAGTTGTTATGAATATCAGTGAAGTAAAGGTTGAAAAAGTGCATTCCAACCCATTGAATTTGAGACCAAATGCTCATCACGCTAAGTATGCTCATCAAGCTGCGTATGCTCATCAAGTTGAGCATAAGGCAGAGATGGTGTATAAAAATGTAGCACATAAACAATATCTGACGATGAAAATCACACTTGATCAGATTGAAGCACTGCAAAATGCTTTGCCATGGCTCCGGTCAGCCAGTCTGGGACGTATTGCTTTAAAAGCGGGAGATGTTCATATTAACTTTTTAGAAGAATTGCATAGGGGAGAGACCTGTGCAATGACATTACCGGATCATTCCGATCTGAAAGAGATATGTCCGGATATTACCAGGATTACCTGTGATCTGGTAATAGCCGGAGGCGGAACATCGGGAGTTCCGGCAGCATATTTTGCCCAGGATGATTTACATGTTGTCTTACTTGACATGAATCCGATTCTGGGAGGAACCTCCACCATTGGTGGTGTAAGCTCCTATTGGTTCGGTAATCGGGAAGAAGCCTGTGCACAAGTGGACAATCGGACCCAGTTACTCCATCAGCGGCTGGGAGTGAGTTATCCGGGAATGTGGTGGAGCAGGCATGACTGTTGGCATAATGAACTAAAGTCCTTTGTTTTGCATGACATGTGCATGGAAAAGGGGATTGCGCTGTTCCTGGAAACAATCGTATTCGATGCGGAAGCTGTTGATGGAAAGATTACCATGCTTCGCTGCTTTAACAATGGTAAGATAATTGAAATATTGCTCCAAGGGGTAATTGATGCCACCGGTGATGGGGATATTGCATATTTTGCAGGTGCGGATTATACTTATGGCAGTGAAAAGGGCGGAGTGACCTTCTGGGCGTCATTGGGACAGTTTACATCACCAACGGATCATCAGAATAATTTCACATCAAATGTCCGTATAGACGACATATACGATTATACACAATTTATTATGGTAAACAGGCGCAGAGGGGAGACATATGACCACTGTGCCTATGTGGCACCAAGGGAGTCGCGCCATATTAAGGGAAGAGTAACCCTGACCCTTAAGGATCAGCTGCTGCAAAGACGGTATGATGACACGGTGCATAGCTGCTTCAGCAATTACGATCCCAAGGGAAAATCAACATCTGATATTATCTATGTTGGATTACTGCCTCCCAACCTGAATATCAATCTTCCCTATCGCTGCCTTGTGCCTGAATCACTGAATAATATTTTAATAGCAGGAAAAGCATTTTCATGTGAGCATGATGCATTTCCGGCTGTTAGGATGCAGCCCGATCTGATGGAGGTTGGAAGAGCCTGCGGCTTACTTGCTTCGTATTGTATTACCAATGAGATAGTATTTGACCGGATTACCCCTGAAGAAATACGTGCTGTTCTGGGGAGAAGTAAGCAGGAGGATGTACCGCAGGTTGATCTGGAAATACTGGCAGATTCTATGACAGGTGAAGAACAATGGGATTGGATTGACATGGAAGTGGATGAAGCGGTAGATGATATACCTATGGTTGCGGCATTTATGTTTGGTGAGAGGGAACAGGCAATTGCCGCACTTAGCAGGGTAATGAAGGAGTCAGAGGGAAACAGGTGTCTGTTGGCAGCAAAATTACTTCTATGGCATCATGACGAAAGCGGATTTGATATTTTACTTCATCATGTCGAAGCCTGTATTCGGGAAAGTACATTGTTACCCAAGCGAAAGGGGTCCATTCGGTTCTGTCAATTATTACCGGATCACGGCGTGATGGCAGAAGTAATATATAACCTGAATTTACTCACATTCGCACAAAGCGACTATAACAGAAAGAGGATTGTTCCCATATTCAGAGAGATTCTGCATCGGTTAAGAGATATGGACAGAAATTATTATGATATCAGGGAAAGTATCTACCACTACGTGGAAGCATTTGCATATGCGGCAAATCAGACCGGTATGAAAGAATATGTGCCAATGCTGGAAGCCATTACTTCTTTTGCGGAGTTCTCTTTTATAACTACGGGCAGAAAGACGAATACATCACATATAATGGCAGAACGATTCCTGATCCTTTATAAGGAGACAGCAGAAGCACTCTATCATATAGACAGAGAAAAGGGCCTGGCTGCCCTTGCGAAAATGAATGTGTTACTTGCCGGGAAAGGATGAAGAAGATGGTTTCTGTATTGATTGCAGAAGATGAGACCACATCAAGAAATTCCATCAGAGATTGTGTTGCTGATCTTGGAATAAAAGATATATTTCTGGCAGAAAATGGAAGACAGGCTCTTGAGATCTATAAGATCCGAAAGCCGGATATTATCATAACAGATATAGAGATGCCGGTTATGGATGGTATTGAGCTGGTTAATAACATCTGTAATATCAACCAGAATACTGCCATTATCTTCTTAACCGCCCACTCTAATATTGATTATATGAAAAAAGCCATACGTGCAGGTGTTATTGATTATGTTCTTAAACCGGTATCTGCGGACGAGCTGGAATATGCTATTACCAGAGGTATAGAAAAAATTAACAGCTTCGCCAGAAATAATCTGAATGTTCTGAGGGAGAAACTGTTTAAAGATATTATTGGCGGCTACAGGGATTATAGTGATGGTGAATATGCAAGGATGTGCCGTGAACTAGAACTCCCTGTAGATCATGCAGCCTATACAGTTATAACTATCCGGTTATGTAATACAAATGACAGGATCTTTGATATTAACAAACCCCTTGCCTTACAAGCCACACCCATTGGCGGAACTGTTTACGCACTGCTGAAATCCTGTGATTTTTATTATAGCTTTGTTTCAGACTTTCATGAGATCATATCAGTATGCTGTAAATCAACATCAGAGAAAAGCCTGGATGATATAGAACAAGAATGGATGGCGCTGGCCATACAGCTCGGGGAAAATATACAGAGTAATTGTTTGAAAAAAGCCGAGGTTAAGCTGGGTAAGTCAGTCGTGTCCCTCAGCCTTCTCAGCCGCTGCATGAAGACTCTTAAAACAGTTTATATGCAAGATGAACCGTCACAGAATCATGTCGCGGCGGCAATAACAGAAAAGGATAAGCATGTATCGGAGAGAATCAAGAATATAATCGAAGAAAATTATGACAATCCATCATTGAAGGTAAATGACATTGCGGAAGAATTATATTATACAAGTGCTTATCTCTGCATGGTGTTTAAAAAAGCAACCGGTATTACAATTAATGATTACATGAACATTTACCGCATTAAAAAGGCAAAGGAATTCATGAAAGACAACTCTCTCCGCATTATTGATATTTCCATAAAAGCGGGGTATAACAATGACAACTACTTTAGCAAGGTATTCAAAAAATATGAGGGAATTTCACCGAAAGAGTATCGGAATAAAATTACCGCACCTGAATAAACACGGCAGGTTATTTATGAGAAAGTTACAGCTGGGACAAAAAATATTTCTGGCTAATTTTCTCATTGCACTTCTTTCACTGGGATTATATGGCAGCTATAATTACTTTCAGACAATTACAGTGAATAAAGCCCAGCTTATCGAAACCGTCCAGGGAAAGATGGATGCGATCAGCAGCCATACGGAAAGTATTGTGGCCAGAGTTGAAACCCAGGCAAGCAGTTTTGTTTTAAGTGAGATTTTTAAAGAAAGCATCCAGAACATGGAACAAAAGAAGCCTGTTGAATATTATGATGCTTATCTTAAGCTTGACCGTTATTGCGCGGATATGGAAAATCTGGACAAATTATATACCATAAATGTTTACTTTGAGAACCGGTATACCATGTTTAATAATCAGGAACGTTTTTTCTATGATAACATTAATGTTATAAATAAACTTCAAGGGGAGTCAAAAGGCTGGTTTTATGACCAGGAAAATTTTGCAAATAGTATTCTGTATGCCAGAAAAGTGAACAGTGGAACAGAAAATGAGGTTACAGTGCTTTTTATATTGCCGGAAAAAGCATTAATCAGTTGGGGCGATGGTTTACTGTTCTATGATGATGAAATCACCTTTATTGGGATGGCAAACCGACAGTTCCCGTCCTATGACACAGATGGCATGAAATCCATGATTTTAGAACAGGTGATATCTTCCGGTTTATCCAATGGAAGTTTGAACATGCGGATTAACGAGAGAGAGTATTACGTTTTATTTCAACGGGTAGTGAGGACCCCATTCTATACGATATCGGCTTATCCCACGGCAAACATGGAAATCCGTGCGCTTCAATCCGTACGTGGTATGTTTTATATATTACTGCCTATACTTTGTGTGGCTTTTATGATCTCCGGATTCGTGTCTATAAAGATATCAAAAAGGCTGAAGCATCTTGCAAAGGTTATGGATCATATGTCTGAAAATGATTTTAAAGCACAGATTGATGATGATACTGATGATGAGATAAGCAGACTGGTTCAGTCTTTTAACTATATGTCAGAAAAAATCAATAATACAATGGAAGAAATCCGATCTGTTCAGAAGAAGCAGGCGATGGCTGAATTAAGGATGCTGCAGGCACAGATTAATCCCCATTTTATCTATAATACCCTTGACAGCGTCAGCTGGCTTGCAATAAAGACAGATGCGCCGGAGATCAGCTATATCGTCAGGAATCTGTCAGAATTTCTGCGAATGAGCCTGAATATGGGAAATCAGGAATCTACTGTCTTAAAAGAAGTGAAACATACAATCGCCTATTTTAATATACAGCAATTCAGATTTGAGAATAGAATACGCCTTGTTGTTGACATTCCTGAAGAAATGAACGACATCGAAATTAATAATCTGACACTGCAGCCATTGGTTGAAAATGCAATTGTACATGGAATACTTTCAGAGGAAGGACGTACAGGACGAATCACTATATATGGTGAGATTGTAGAAGATGAGGCGGTAATATATGTGACTGATGATGGTATCGGAATGACAGAGGAGGAGGTGCTGAATGTTTACAACCGCATAGAAGGCCGGGGTATGCCAAAAGGATCAGAAAGAAACCATGGATATGGGCTATACAATGTCCATCAGCGGCTGCAGCATCAGTTTGGTAATGGTTATGGAGTTAATATTATGAGCAGTAAGAATGAAGGGACATCGTGTATTATTATATTGCCAATTAACAATTTATCTGCTGAAACGGGAGAAAGGTGAGGAGAAAATAACCAATAGGGTGAGTCGAAGTATGATCATTGATATTTCAGGTACGGAGATCGCTGTCATGATACTTCCATAAAAAATTTCGAAACAATAGTATACAAATTTTGGTATAAAAGTATATACAATAACAAGATTATTTGCTATAATTTTCTAAATATTAAATCGGGATATAATTATGATAGGTTTATGGATTAGTATTCAATAATTACGATCTCGCAAATTATTTATGTATTTTTGTGATAGGAGATACTATGATATACATACCGATGTTAAAAATGAGAACTGAAGAGTTAAAAGTTATTAAAAAAATGAAAGATTATTTTTCAGACAATATTATTCCTTTGATAGAAATATTAAATGATATGTATGAACCGCGATATAAAATTGATCCAATAACAAGTGAATTTATTTATAGAGAAGTCGGGAAAAGCAGGAGGCGTGTCACTGAAATACCAAATGAAAATGATATAATCACCTTAGAATTTCTCAATGAATTAGTAGAAGGAAAACCTTTATTTATTGATTATTTTAGATTTACACGAAAAAAATATGGGAATCAAATTGATATAAGTAAAGTTGAATTAGCATGGAAATTAAATAATAATGAAGAGTTATATAAAAATAAAATGCGAGATATTTCAAAATTTTCAAATATGATACCGGTGATATCAATAAAAAATGAATATGGTATGAAAAAAAATGATTTAAAGAATTTTTTGATAGAAATGCAAGAGAAAAATTATAGCATTGCTTTAAGAATAACCGAGGAGTGGTTGGACGAATATGATGAAGTTATCAAAGATGTATTGACAAGTAGAGATTACTTGCTATTTGATATTGAAGAACAAAGTCCAGAAACAAAATTTATGGAATTAGAAGAGCTTATTGAAAAGGATTACAAAGCTGACATTGTTTTGCTTAACTCACCACGTAAACTATCAATTAAAAATGGTGATTATCCTGCTCATGGAGTAACTGATTTAATTGACAATTCTGCAAGGGATAAAATGTATGAATACAACCTTGATGGATATGGAGATTATTGTAGTCATAAAGATACTTTGCCAATGCGTGGAGGATCATGTATTGGTGCAGCTTTGGCATTACTCTATGACTATAATGAGAATGTGTTCTATTCATATGTTAATAAAGATATAACTCTAGGTATGCGAGGATACCTTACTCTGATTCCAATGATATTAGCTGAAAAAACGACTTTAGATCCTGATAATGAATGTATAGCCTTTAAGGAAATTGAAAAATTAGAAAGTTCAGGAAATTGGGCAACATGGATTAATGTCTGTATGACAAGATATATCCATCAAATATATAAACACATGAAATATAATTAAATAGTCTATCAAATATGATGAACAACTTTAATGATATATTATTTGTGGATTAATTGTATTTTTATAAAACCACTGATAATCTATTTCGAGAATGTCTTTATGGTAACATTTAAAAAAATCCCATTGATTTTGATAACGAATTTTCATTATTTTTTTAAACTGGCTGTTTATGTATTTAGGAGTATACCTGGTATAAACATAATTAATTATATCATTTTTATACTGTTGATTATTAGTAAGAAAGAATTTATTTATCTCATCTTTTTTTAATAAGGCTAATTGATTTTCAGCATTTAGAGTTTGCGATATTGATGCATGCCGGTTTAAATTAAAACTAATTCCTCCCTGCCGATTTATTGTATAAGTATAAATTCCGCATGGCGGAAGTATATTTTTTTCTATTACGGATAGTTTTTTACTCGAACAAATAATATATACATTTTCAAAAATCTGCAGGTAATCATTTATTTGTTTATTTAATCTGGATAAATTATCTAAATCTGTTTTAATTTCATAAGCAGTACTTATACCATTCACTTTACACAAATCTGCACGGCTTTTTCCTATTGGTAGTTCAAAAATAGTAACATGATTTTTACCTTTAAGTAAGTTTTTATTAATGAAATTGGATTTAATGCAGATTTCGTTTGGATAATATTTTAAAATAATGCTATTATAAATTTCACGAACACTTTGGGGCGATAGTGTTTTTAAAAATGTTGAGTCAATAATATCTATCAAACTATTATAAAGGGATTTATCAGTTTCTATGGTTGAATAGGAAGCATATAATAATTGAGCATCCTTAAATGTAGGATATAATATATTAGTGTTTACGCTCATAGCATAAAATCCCCTTTCTATACATAATAGATACTTAATTATAGCAAAAAAAGGTAATAAATTACAGAAGAAATAAATTGACCTCACAGGTTAATTCATGTATTATTATAAAATAAGGGAGGAAGTCAATGGAAATATACTATTCATCAAATAAACAGAAAAAAATACTGACGGATATGAGAATGCTAAAAAAGCATTATGCCAATGATTATGTGAAAATTAGTAATAGATTATCTGAATTACGAGCAGCAGAAAATTTAGGTGAGATTCCTGAAGTTCCTCCACCCAGAAGACATAAATTATATGGGGAGTGGCAAGATTGCTGGGGAATCGATTATTCTAAAAATGACAGATTAATAATATGTCCGGCGGGCGAATATAATATTAGTGATTTAACTTCAATTAAAGCAATTACGATTGTAGCATTAGAAGATTATCATTAAATGAAAGGGCGTGATAATATGAGTAATGAATTTCTTGTTCCTACTGGAAATATAATAAAGGAATACTTAGAAGAATATGGTATCAGTCAAAAAGATTTATCCGCTCGTATAGGTATGAGTGAGAAGCATATTTCTAATGTTATAAATAGTAATGCAAGACTGACTGAAGAATTTGCCTTGAAATTAGAGAAGATACTAATAGGGGTGCCGGCTTCTTATTGGCTGAATTATGAGGCTAAATATAGAGAACAGTTGGCAAGACAGGAAGAGCTATATAAAATGAGTAATTGTAATTTAAAAGAATTAAGCAAACAATTTCACTTTAATGAAATTTTTAAGGGATTAGATTTACCCATCGTACAACAGGCAATTGAGATGTTAAAATTATTAAAAATAAGTGATTTTTCAAATTTTGACAAAGTTTATCAGAATTTGGTGGTAAACTTTATGGAAGATGGTGGAGAAAAAGAAGCTATCGCTATTTGGCTGAATCTATGTGAAGCGGAAATTGAAATCCAAAATATGGATATCGACAATATCCCATATGAACAAGGGAATCTTGAGAAGTCATTAAGTAGATTTAAAATATTGGCACGTAATGAGAATATTGAATTGTCTATAAAGAGTTGTAGAAAGCTATGCAATAAAATAGGGGTATATTTAGTATTATGCGAGGCAATAACCAATAGTAAAGTAAGGGGTGCCTTAACAACATATAAAGGGCATCCGGCAATTTATCTAAGTGGTCGTTTTAAATCTCATGATCATATATGGTTTGCCTTTATACATGAAGTTGCACATTTGCTAATGCACTATAATAAAAAAGATATTTTAATTTCATTTGAAGATGAAGAAAATAAAAAGGGTCTAAATAATGGTATAGAAGAAATGGCGAATTTGTTTGCACGTGACTTTTTTATAAACCCTGAAGATTATGAAAAATTTATTACTGGTGATTTTACAGAAAAGAATATACGAGTATTTGCAAAAGAACAAAAAGTTTTACCGGGGATTGTTGTTGCCAGATTGCAGCATGATAAAAGAATTGGGTATGATCAATTCACCTATTTGAAATAAATAGCAGGCTCAAACCGATAATCTGGAACTGGCCGCTCATCAATTACGTAAGCAAGAAGTATTCTTACAAAATGCAAGGGAGAGAACTCCGTGCAGTTCCACTTGGCAAATGAAGGTAACAAAGATAAGAAGAATTACCTAGTAAAAAAGAATTATTGTAAATAATAACGTTTAATTGTATTATATTAAGTATGGTAATGGAGGAGTACCATACTGCAGCAATCATGTACTTAAAAAATTGTGAGGGGGTGAATTATGTTATGCACAAAAAGATAATACGCTTATTAGTTATGTTTTGCATGATATTTGTTGTTGCCGGATGTGGAAACGCAAAAACAAGCAAAGCATACACATTTTCTGTAGAAACTGGTGATACAATAAAAATATCTTTAGATACGTCAGATAAATACAACCTGACATCAGACATGCCATTTGTGATTTCATGCGATGGGGAGATACTGAGTCAGGGAACGTTTATCACAAGCGAAGTCTATGAGCAATATATGGAAGCAGTTAATACAGATGAGAAAGCAAAATTGATTGATTCAGGTATTAATAATAACAATGAATATATATTTTGGTCGTATAATGAATCGGAATTTAATTATGCCATTTTGGTAGGTGATTCAAAGACAGGCGTCCTTATAGGAAATAATGTTTCGCAGGAATCTGCAAAGGATTGTTTTGATAGAATTACATTAAGTGTAGAAGACTAGAGTATAGTAAGTGCCAATAGACTGTGATTCTCTGCTGCAGTAAAGTTGTTCCTGTGTTTCCGGCATTAATATCAGTTTCCATACATACAATAGGGATATGCAGGAATTATCCTTCCCTCGTTTTTCAGGGGTTATATATTTAGGAGTGATAAATTATGGACGTAGCTTCATTGGTTTTGGGAATATTAGGTGTCGTAGCCTGGTTGCTTCCTTTGTTTGGATACCCTATCAATATCGTAGGGCTTATTTTAGGGATTCTATCTAAAAAGAAGA
>Ga0153940_1001280_pt1 | contig 11483 bp, 7 predicted proteins | sample TSNJ024MetaG_FD_104736 | JGI IMG/M metagenome (GOLD analysis project Ga0153940, IMG submission 104736) | Attine ant fungus gardens microbial communities from New Jersey, USA - TSNJ024 MetaG | ecosystem: Host-associated > Fungi > Mycelium > Unclassified | place: USA: New Jersey, Brendan T. Byrne...
ATAAAGCCTGAATAAACATGGCTTGGGACTTCATCCATTCGGTCACTTTACATTTGATGATATTTGTGATTTCAGTCGGAATATTACAAAGCTGCTCCACAAATAGAGTCATCAGGCTCTGCAGTGCATTGGTTAAATCCATGTCCTGTATATCCTCACAGAGCATGAAAAATAATTCGCCCTAGGTCTTCTGGTCATTCTGGTTTCTTCTTATCCATTCCAGCACGATATATCTGGTAAATACGATTGTTGTATGACTTACTATGGCATCAAAACTGCGGCTCTGAAATTCAGCCCCCAGCTTCATAAACGACTTAGTTGCTTTGAAAAAACATTCAATCGACCATTTGTTTCCATAAATCCGTATGATTTCGCTTTCATTTAAGCTTCCTTGTTAATGCAGCGAAGGAAGAGGTTACCTTAGCTGCAAGCAAAAGAAGAAATTTTCGCCAGTTGTAAGATGTCTCATTGAGAAAACGATAATACGCATTCTTGGAAACCGCCTGATCCTTATGTTTGGAATTCAGGAACCGATAGAGATTCTTTCCCTGAAACACTAACAACAGTAGAAATTGGAACACTTCATATGCTGGCACCCCACAGGATTTGGTGATATTGGATTTTCGTAAAAGTTTTCCGAGCTGCAGCTTTTTCATTGCGACAGATGGGTCTTTTCAATTTCAGTATTTTGGTTTATCATAAGAGTGTGCATCTTTCGCATTTGGTATGGTTTTTGTTCGTGCTCTTATTATACCAAAGAATGGTGCACTTTTCATGTCAATAGAACTGTTTTACCTAATTATATTGCTTGAATACGCTGCTTCTATTCTCCTATATTCCTGCTTATACATCATTCTCCAACTACCCGCTTCCCCACATAGGGGTGAGACAAGCTAAAGACTTCGTTCAGTATACGCTTTCGAATGATAGTCCGAATATTGTCTACATATATTGTGTTTTAATCCACTCACCCGCAAGGGGTGAGACCATGTTCAACATGACCAGCGACAGCTGTATCGCATTTCAATCCACTCACCCGCAAGGGGTGAGACTATTATCCCATAATAAGGCGATCTCGGCGGCTGTATTTCAATCCACTCACCCGCAAGGGGTGAGACATCGCCTCGTTCAGCATCGGGTATGTCGCCCAGACATTTCAATCCACTCACCCGCAAGGGGTGAGACTGTACGTTGACCCACCATATCTATTAGGCACTAGATTTCAATCCACTCACCCGCAAGGGGTGAGACTCATCCCAGAGCTGCTAGACGGTGAAGCTAATGAATTTCAATCCACTCACCCGCAAGGGGTGAGACTGTCCATAGCCGGGATAATAAAAAGGTATACAACGATTTCAATCCACTCACCCGCAAGGGGTGAGACTTATGAATACACAGGTCATATATTTAAATCAGAGATTTCAATCCACTCACCCGCAAGGGGTGAGACATGAGTGCCTTAAGCCTTATCAAGATTTTGAATTATTTCAATTCACTCACCCGCAAGGGGTGAGACCTATATGACAAAGATGAAATAATAGGCATCATGGATTTCAATCCACTCACCCGCAAGGGGTGAGACTCGTCAGATTCTAAAGTTATGCAGGGATTCAGTATTTCAATCCACTCACCCGCAAGGGGTGAGACTTAAAAATAGTGTTTCAGGCGTTATTCCCTTAAGCATTTCAATCCACTCACCCGCAAGGGGTGAGACATATCTCCTGCCATAAGATATTACGCCGTTTTCATTTCAATCCACTCACCCGCAAGGGGTGAGACACCAGCTTTAATGAGATTGTTGCGACATTCTATATTTCAATCCACTCACCCGCAAGGGGTGAGACAAGATAAAACGTTTATTAGTGCAAAATTGACGATATTTCAATCCACTCACCCGCAAGGGGTGAGACCTGCCTAACATATCCAAAATATTCATAGCTTACAATTTCAATCCACTCACCCGCAAGGGGTGAGACGGACGTTTTTCGTCAGCAGGTCTTGGACTTTATTATTTCAATCCACTCACCCGCAAGGGGTGAGACAGATAACCGAAGATTGATGGCAGCCATGCAAATATTTCAATCCACTCACCCGCAAGGGGTGAGACTGGCAAATGAAAGGCTTCAAGGCGTGCAGATCGAATTTCAATCCACTCACCCGCAAGGGGTGAGACGCGCCTGAACCGATGCCGCCCCAGTCAGCCGATATTATTTCAATCCACTCACCCGCAAGGGGTGAGACCAGACGAAATAGGGTTTAACACAGTAATGATTTGTATTTCAATCCACTCACCCGCAAGGGGTGAGACGAAATCCGAGAGGAGACAGACTCCCTTATACGAATTTCAATCCACTCACCCGCAAGGGGTGAGACGTAAAGAGTTTGATATTGTAACACCGTTTAAAAGATTTCAATCCACTCACCCGCAAGGGGTGAGACAAGATCGCAAATGACGATATTTGACTTAGGGATAATTTCAATCCACTCACCCGCAAGGGGTGAGACGAGTAATTCGTGTTGATGATATAATCCCCCAGATCATTTCAATCCACTCACCCGCAAGGGGTGAGACCTCCGGCACCCACGCCTCGTTGCGCCCCGCCCATCTATTTCAATCCACTCACCCGCAAGGGGTGAGACGGGGCTTCTGTATGGTATTCTGTAGGGGATTCTGTATTTCAATCCACTCACCCGCAAGGGGTGAGACTATTGCCGGCTGACGATGGATAAGGCTGGGTTCCTATTTCAATCCACTCACCCGCAAGGGGTGAGACAAGGATATCTTGCGAAGGAGATCAGGAACAGGAAAATTTCAATCCACTCACCCGCAAGGGGTGAGACTTTCATGCTCATTGCATTCATCGGAAAGCATCTTTATTTCAATCCACTCACCCGCAAGGGGTGAGACCTGGAGGTTGGCGCCAGATAAACCACTCTTCGTTATTTCAATCCACTCACCCGCAAGGGGTGAGACTAAAATTGATTATTAAAACGCTTGAAGGAAATATATTTCAATCCACTCACCCGCAAGGGGTGAGACGCGATCGATCACAACGCCAAGCGCCGCGGCATCGAATTTCAATCCACTCACCCGCAAGGGGTGAGACAGCAAAATGTAACAAAAACAAGCCATTATTAACCGCAATATTCATATAATAAATATAGTTTTCCCCATTTTGCAGTTAAACAACAAGTTATTTAATAAAGAAAATTACAAAAAAGATGATAACAACAGGTGCGAACCCTTCAGTATCTAATGTTCTCTTCAACTTCGCACCTACACCCGAAGCGGCTAAACAAATAGTGTACCCTCAGCATCATAAGATTCTTTTATCCCAAAATGTTCTATTTTAGTTTTATAGTTGTTACCCAAATAATAAAACCTCAAACTATCTTTATTTAAATCAATAATCGACAATAACAAATGTTGTATTTGTTTGCCCTTTGCAGCATCAACATTACATTCAAATACAGAATTCTGAACACGCTGCCCATAATTCACGCATTGTTTTGCCACCTGGCGAAGTCGCTTACGCCCCGCGGCATCTTCAGTATTAACATCATAAGTAATAAGCACTAACATAGTAAATATCATTCTACCTTTCTATTAACCTATAATTATTTCCATAAAAATGGAGGGTATGCATCCAAGTCTCCTCTCAAATAACGAGCTAAAAGCAATGCTTGTACATAAGGAACAAGACCCCATGGCATTTTTTCTTTCAAGAAAGGATGTGTAATAGTTTCCTTTTTTCGTTCTTGCCAAGATGATAATAAGATTTTCCTGCCATCATCCGTTAATAGAATAGCACCATTTTCCTTTTTTACAAAGTGCTTAGGCTGTATACTTTTCCCATTAATTAATGTAACAATAAAGCGGTCCACAAAAATACTCCGCATCTCTTCCATCAAATCTAAGGCAAGCGATTCACGACCTGGGCGGTCACGGTGAAGAAATCCAACAAAAGAATCCAAACCTACACTTTCTAATGCTGATGCGCAATCATTAGAAAGTAATGTATAGCAGAAAGAAAGCATCGCATTCACATTATTAAGAGGCGGTCTGCGAGTTCGTTCACGAAAGAAAAAATCTTGTTTATTCTGTAGAATCAATTCATCTAAAACACTAAAATATAGCTTAGCCGCTTCACCTTCAAAACCTCGCAGTGATTCCATACTTGTACATTCTGCAATAGCTGGTAGAGCTTTAGACATTGCAGCAGATGCTGCTTTTAATTTGGACACGTCCACTCGCAAAGGGTGATCGCGCGTTGCTCGTTCCAGTATCCAACGTCCGTTATAAACTTTTCCAATAATAAAACTAACTGCAATTTTACAGCTTTCTGTCTCATTGTCCGATATACGATATTGTTGTTTGCGAAGTAATACATTGCCCCATGATTTACCACAGACGCGCGCAAGAAACTTTCCTCCTGGTTTAAGAAAACATAAGGAAATTCCATATTTGGCACATGCTCCCATCAAGGCCGGACTTGCACCTTTATACCCAAAATATAAAATACACTCAAATGTGTGTAGCGGGAATCTCCCTTTCGTTTCATCACCACATAAAATAACAATATTTTCACCATCAAGAGTCAGATAACTATCTTCCGTAAGCACAAATAGCGTATTAAGCAAATGTCTCATAAGCCATCCTCCATAATATGTTTATGAATATAATCTGTCGCCGAAAGACTCTTGCTCAATTTGGGTATACATAAATCAGCAAGGGAGCATCCGCTACAGGATTTTTTGGGCTTTGTTTTCGGCGTATGCCCGCGGCGAAACAAATCATGCATTTCACTTAACATCACTTCAACCCGCTCACGTAAACAATCAGTAAACAGCACCTTATTCCTGTGGCGGGTCCGTGCATAGTATAGATATCCAAAAGGAATCTGACAAACTAACATTTGCTCCAAGCAGATTGCCTGAGCACAAAGCTGCAGTTCATCTGCTTGATGCTCCTTTGGTTTGCCTCTTTTATATTCTATCGGAACTGGCTGCCACAAATCAGTTCTTCCAGCAAGTGGTATGCCGCCTGGCGAAGTGCGGAATTCGACCACATCACATACCCCTGTAACACCCAGTGTCTGTGAGAAAACACGCATTCCACGACTAACAATACTATCAACCCTTTTTTCTACCGAAAACTCATCATGCACACGTTCATGAAGAATATTTCCTTCAACTGTTTGTACATTTTCCCCCCAGAGTTGTTCGATATGTATCAACGCCCATTGTCGCCTGCAAAAAGCAAAATGCTGAATTCCCGATAACATCAAAAACTCTTCTTCTGAATATCTCATTGTGCCATTTGTTGACAGGTCACACCCGCCGGAATGCTCTCTTTTGCAATTGAAACATCATAATCGTTATAATTTCTGGGAATTTCAACTCCATCTTTTCTTTTTACAGTAATTGTATCAAATAATTTATGTGCTGGAGCGTTGCCCAATTCACTTTCATGCTTAAAAACAATCAACTTACGTACTGCCATTTTTCCTCGTGCGGCAGAATGATCATGCTCAAACATATTTAAAATGGCTTCCCATAATAGATTGATATCTTCTTCAGAAAATCTGGTGACTTTTCTGGCCAGATTAGCTGAAATGTATCCTTCCACACGATAAAGAGCATACGGCACAATATACTTACGCCCCATTTCTGTACCTTTTTCTTTAGCATCCTTTTCTGTAGTAATGGCTACACGAGTGATTGTGATTTCTTGAGGAATGATTGGGTCAATCGAACGAGCAAATCCTAGTTGAACTGGACCACGCACCTGTCCACAGTTAAGTGCCGCTTTTACAAAAGTTGTCATCACCGCACCAAATGTGCGAATATCATAAAAATTAGCACACATAAAATCTCGTATTCTCCTATCAATATCAGGATCTTTTGACTTTGCTTCCTTCACACTCTTCTCATCAGTTCCAACGTGAACATAAGCTTCAGCATCGCTGCGATTTAAGGGCACTCCATCTTTAATATAAATACGATAACCAGATTGATCTTCTTTAGCTGTCTCAACATAATTGCGAATTTTTCTTTTCAAGCAAACATCGGTAACAAGACCATGACCACTCTCTGGATCAATGCGGGGCAAGTTTCCTGCATCTGGATCGCCGTTAGGATTTCCATTTTCCACATCAAACAAAATTACAAACTCATATCTATTTTTAATTGATTCTGACATATTAGTTTCCTCCCTGTTCCTTCTTTTGATAACGCTTCTGCGTCTGATGATAATAGCCAATAATAAATGCTCCTTGGTCTTCCAACTTCAACCGACTGGGTAATCCATGAGCACCACCCTCTAGTTTTCCGGCAAGTTCTGTTATCTGTTGGTTATAAAAAATCCGATGGCCTTTTTCTAATTTTCGCATATGACTATTAGAAAGCTTTAGTAGCATGGGGAATATTGCTGCCGGAGTGGCACATGCTGAATTAAAATATTTATCTTTAATCGTTGCATTGATATTTGGATTAGCCGCTTCCTGCACTGCTTCTAAAACAGAGAATAACCTTCCCAATACATATGGTGCGTAGTCGCCATTTTCATTTGCACTCACTGTCATTACCTCCTTTATTGTTTTACTGCCGTTTTGTAACCAATATGCCTTAATAATCGCCGCTTTACCGTAAGTAACATTTTGTTCTGCACGAACACGCATATGAACACCATTAAGTAATGCGGCAGGGTAAGGCGCACCTGTAAGTACCGAGCGAACAAAGGCTCCTCCCATTAATGGATTTGCTGCTTTATCACGAGAATTAGGATTAACCGTTTCCCTTAAAAGCTTCCACATGGGCAGATACTGTGTTTTCTCATAAGCCGGCTTGACAATCTCAAGGCGTTGATAATGCTCTTTGATTTTATTAATGAAATTCCCGAAACTGTCCTGCAAAAAAAATCTAACCGAAAGCCGTGCGGCATTGGGTGCAAGGCCAAGTACATAAAAATGATTATCCCATTTTATTTCGGATTGCTCTATATCTATGTCACTGCCTTTTATAATGTGCTCCACAAGGTAATGAAGATCAGAATTACCCATTGTATTCGATTCCTCACCAAAAGCTGCCATTCCAAATAAATCCTGATATATCTCCTGCCCATCTTCTGCCCAATAGACAATTGTAGCATCCCCCAACCACTGCACATGCTTTTCGTCAGAAATCAAGTGGTTCAAGGTGGTCGTATATGCGAACACTGCTTGCTCACTGACTGGCGCATTATAGCTTTGCTTCTTTTCATAAGATTCATATGCAGTTGCATTAAAAGAAACTAATGATGCGCCTACAGACTGCGCACCTCGAACTCCTTTTATAGACGAATGCAAGCGTGCTATCGGAGCTGAATTTCCATTGACTAAACATTGCATCACTACATCTGAATTCTGTGTTCGATTATTCCAAGCGTGTTGTATCGCCTCATCATCTTGGACAAAAGCACCAGCAAATCGAAACACAATATTAGCACCAGCTATTATTTCTTCATAATAAGCAGCAAGCACAGGGTGATTTTCTGCTTCCATAGGAATCCAATTTTCAAAAAAAGCAAGTACAGCTTTTGCCGCTTTAGATTCAATCCCCATAAGAATTTCTTCGTGTAATAAGCGGCATGCCACAAAACATTGCTGTATGCGCCCTGCATTTCCCTTGCTGGCGCAACCAAGTAAATATGCCGCATTCTCACATAAAAAATTAGAAGCAATTCCTGAAGATTTTTTTACTTGTTCTGGGACGTTTAGCACCAAAGAACTTTCGATTTTTTTTCCACCGCGTTCCTCTTCTTCCTTTAAAGGGATAACATTCACTAACGCTCCTTGCTCATCTATACCAAGAGCAAAGGATACCTTCGCTTTTCCCCATCCGGACTGCGGCACTTTATTTTCGGCTGACAGTACATCATAGTACTGTGTAAGCGCCTGTAAGATCATCGAAACACCTCCTGTCCTGCTACTTCAACAACGCCATTTTCCATCACTGCATGGAAAAACATCGGTTGAATGTTTTGAGGATCAGAATAGTCCAGATCATAAAGCATAAAGCCTAAATCCCTCACCTCATTATCATACGCAGTTCGTGGTCTACCTCCTTCATAAAGACTGAAATTCGCCGGAAATTCTCTACATCCGAAACATGGTTGATGGTAACACTGACCTCTTCTTAGACGACGCATGATAATATCTTTAAATTTCCCATGGTTATCTCTGGGTTTTGCTTGATCAGTCATTTCAAAATGAGCCTCAATAACATAATTTACATCTCGCAATACCATTGCTGCACGTTGTTGAATATCTTTGTTCCGGTCAATGTATAATGGCTTATTGGAGCCAGCTATGGCTGACTTTACATTTGATGCCAAAATCTTTGAACTGACCTCATTTCGTCGAATGTTTGTAAAACGGATGGGGTTCATTATATAAATCCGATCAACGCACCAACGAAGACCTGGGTGGAAGAAAACAGAATCTAATATTCCACGTGCGGCAGAAGGAGTCATGACATCGTAACTAACTCTTTCTACTTTCATTTCCGGTCGGGTAAAGAGAGCGTAATCGCCCCATACCTCAACCATCGTATTATAGCTCATTGCATCAACTCTTTTCTGCTTATTCATTGTCATCTTGCAATTATAGTTTTCTTATTTGTATACTATTAATATACTTATAAAGCTATATTATAGTATTGCTGCTCTCCTGTCAATACATTCCATAAAAAACTTGAATGATTTTCAAATTTATGTTAATTTTAATATGGTCTTATGTGTTTGTCACATATGTGGGTTGAAAATTATTAGTATACTATGCTTTTATTGCATATCAGGACTACGGCATCACTGATGCCGTAGTCCAAATTCTAAGCAAAAATCCCTATCCCTTCTTCCACTGTGATGCAAAGACCTGTCTGGCTCGAATAACTATCTTGATCAATTAATATTGCAATCTGCTCGTCTAATATTTCAAGCTTCCCCGAATTAATTAATGCATTAAATTGATTTTTGTATACATTAACCGAATATTGTCCCGCCTCACGCAACAGTGCTCTGGAATGCTCCCCTTCCCTAAGTCTCCTTTCCACGTCAGCGGCACCATCTTCAACCAATGGGATCAGAATCATCCTTGTGTCCTCTTCTATTAATTTAAAGATCGATGCAATTTGCTTAAAGGGGAAGCTGCATTCTTTATAACCTTCCTGAAATTCTCTCAAAATTTTCTTTTCGTCTAAACGCTCTCCCTTAATAGCATGTAATCGGTCAAAATAGCTCTTGATTGCTTCTGAAGATGTAATATCATCATATTCTTCAGCGATTTCTTGTTCCATTGCAATCGGAGTCTTTAGAGTTGCTGGATAGCGTTTAAAATAGCGCTGTTCCGGTATGAAAATATACACGATGCTTTGCTCAACATCACGCTCACCTTCTCTGTTGCAACGACCTGCCGCCTGAATTTCTGAATCAAGTCCTGCCTGCGCTCGAAACACCACCGGAAAGTCCACATCAACCCCAGCTTCAATAAGACTTGTAGCTACCACACGACAGGCTCTGCCTTCCTTTAGGCATGTGCGTATTTCAGCAAGTGTTCTGCTACGATGCACAGGCGCCATATATGTCGATAGATGAAAACAGCCTTCTGCATCTTTTAATAAAGCATAAAGATTTTGTGCCTGTCTGCGGTTATTGACAATACATAAAACCTGTGTATGTTTGCATAAATGCTGTGCTATTGTTTCATCACTTAACGCTCCTATCTTTTCTATTCTTGTCCGGCGAAAGAATTCAAACAATCCTTCTGTATCAGGATAAATTTCTGTACTGCTCATCGTTTCCGGAAATAATTTCTGGATGGATGGCTGTGTAGCTGTACATAACACGATGGAACAACCATAATTTATAACCAACTCGCTCATCGCTTGAACACATGGCTGCAAATATGGCAATGGAATCATCTGCGCTTCATCAAAGATAATAACACTATTAGCGATGTTATGTAATTTACGACAGCGGGAAGTTTTATTTGCAAATAAAGATTCAAAAAATTGAACGTTAGTAGTTACAATAATTGGTGCATCCCAATTTTCACAAGCTAAACGTTTATATTCCATCTGGGCAACATCTTCTTCTGTATCATTGCTATCGTAAGAAATATTGGCATGGTGTTCCAGTACATTTTTTTCACCAACAATGCTCTTAAAAACCCCAGCGTTTTGTTCAATAATGCTTGTGTATGGAATCACGTATATCACTCGCTCCATATGGTGGTTTTTAGCCTGTGTTAAAGCGAAAGCCAGGGAGGAAACAGTTTTACCTCCTCCTGTCGGTACCGTTAGTGTATATAATCCTTTTTTTCTATGTCCGCAATCAATACACGCCTGTAAAACTTCACATCTCTTTTGATTGATTTTAGTTATCGCTTTCCACCATGGCTCAATATAAGCCTGCAAATGCTCCAATAATGTTGGAATAGAGTCATAATCATTTTCCCTATTAACTTTTCCACCGGACATAAACCTTTCTGTATTCAGAAAATCAGCATCCACCAAGCAAGAAAACAGCATTCTTATAAAAAAAGAGACACAAAACCCTTCAACTCCCTTAGTTAGTTTCAGTTCTGGGAATTTTACCCTTTTCATAGCAATTTCCTTCTCGTAACAACGATAGTCGGGAAGCTCTTTGCCTGGCTTTTGCTTAATCCTACCTCTTAACGTAGATTCTCCTGTCATATCATATTTTGATCCACCATTAGGAAGACCGCCATGGTGACCTGCTATACAATATGCAGAAATATACCCACAAAACGGCAATATCTCAATGGCTCCAGCCGTAGAGTGGTCTACTTTTTGCCCTTCCCCAAGAAGTCGCTTTTGCACTTTCTGAGCATATTTTCCAATATCATGTGCCAAGCCTGTTTGCCAAGCTAAATCTCGGGCATTAAATGATAATGCAAATCTAGCTGCTATTTCAGCAGTTTCTTCTAGATGTTCTTTTAATAGCTGTATTTTCCCCTCCTCCGTGCGGTGTCCTATATACATATTTCAGTCTCCTTTAAATTTACTTAGTGATACAATTTTAGTTTTACTTAATATCAGTATACTCTACCCAATACTCAATTTACAATAACTATTTTTCAATCTTACAACCAAGCGAAAGAGCAGAACAATTGAACCCCAAAACAAGAATACACATATAAAGAAGACTCCCCCACCCACAAAAAAAAGATGCTGCCACATTAATTTCTAATGCAACAACACCTTATCAAATAGTTAAGCTCTCTTTCTTTTCCTGTGCACAATCCACACAGCTATCAGCAGAGTAAGCGATATGAAGATCACACTGATCCAGATTATAATATTGCTCTCATCCCCAGTAGTAACAGCGCCTAAGGAGGTCTGACCTGCTTTTCTCTGTTCCGGCGTCTGCTCTTTTGTAGCGACAACTGTCCATTGAGCATAAAGAGTAATATTATCGTTCAATA
>Ga0153940_1001283_pt1 | contig 11456 bp, 8 predicted proteins | sample TSNJ024MetaG_FD_104736 | JGI IMG/M metagenome (GOLD analysis project Ga0153940, IMG submission 104736) | Attine ant fungus gardens microbial communities from New Jersey, USA - TSNJ024 MetaG | ecosystem: Host-associated > Fungi > Mycelium > Unclassified | place: USA: New Jersey, Brendan T. Byrne...
CCTGTTGGGTATCCACTTCAATTGTTTTGCAGGCTTCTTTTTGTCAATTCCCTTTTTATATGAATTTTATCGGTGCTTTTTGTCAGCTTTTGTCAGCTTCCTGCTAAATTGACGACATTGAATCTGAAAGTCATAAACGATACGCTAGTAATTACGGAGTATTCCCCGCGACATCCGGCGAAAAGGCATTAAGCCTGCTGAAAAACGTGCGGCCCGTAGCTCATGACGGCAAAACTAATGAGGCAATCTATTTCTGATTATGTGCTCACGAGAAAACGGGACAGTCTGATGGGGACTGTCCCTGTAGGTTATTTATATATTAAAATATTATAGTTATTCTAAAAAGAAAGTCACCGTATATCCCGCAGTCATATCTCTTTCATGTCGTCCTTCAGATGATTGTATAGCCGGCGATACAACGAATAGTACCTGTTGTATTCGGCATAGTGATCCTTGTTCGGGAGCATCTTATCACCCAGCACCTGCCATCGCTTCATCTCCTCCAGGGTAAGGACTCCTGTGCCCAGCCCGGCCAGCATCACATCCCCCAAGGTAGCCTCCACGTCGTTGAGGGGACTTACAATGGCGTACCCTGTCACATCGGCGAAAATCTGCCGCCATAACCTGGATTTGCTCACTCCGCCGGCCACCAGGATGGTATCTCCAAGGTCGGCGCCTGAGGCTTCAATGGTATGGCGCAGGGAATAAGCTACGGCCTCCAGAAAGGCGCGGTAGATATGAGCCTTGGTGTGTACCAGCGACAGTCCAAAGATGACCCCCTTGGCATCGGTATCCCAAAGAGGACTGCGTTCCCCCATGAAGTAGGGCAGCACCACCAGTCCCTGGGAACCGTGGGGCACCTGCTCGGCGGCTTTATCCAGTTGGTAATAGGCGCTTTTTCCGCCACGCTGCTCCTCTGCCCTTTCCAGTTCCGCAAAGGTATCCCGGAACCATTTAATGATGGCGCCCGCTGTCGCCCCACCACCGAAAGAGTAGGCAAGACGCCTGGAATCGTAAACATAGGGCCACTCAATGAGATCGGTGGCCCGGATGGGCTCACTGTGGATGAGGGCGGCGCACATGGAGGTTCCGATGGCCGCGGCAAACTCCCCGGAGCCGAAGATTCCCAGCCCGAAGGTTGCCACCCCGCAGTCCACGCCGCCGGCGCAGACCGGCATCCCCTCCCACAGGCCCAGCTCCCGGGCGCTTTGGGCGGTGAGTCCGCCCACGATATCGCTGGACTGCAGCAGCCGATCCGGCATCATGGTGCGGGGAATGCCCATATCATCCATCAGCTCCCAGGACCAGGAGCGAGTGTTCATGTCGAAGATGCCGCCTATGTTTCCGGCAGAGGAGTAGTCAATGGCCACCTCACCTGTGAGCCGGTAGATGGCATAGGCGTTTGGGGGGAGGAACAGCCTGGTTTTAGCCCAGTTTTCCGGTTCGTTGTCCCTGATCCACAGGATTTTAAGGTACCCATAGTAGGGGTCGGTGCCGTTGTGGGTAATCCGCCGCAGCTTCTCGCCGCTCACATGCTCCTTGACCCACTGCTCCTGCCGCCCGGCCCGGCGGTCCATCCAGATTAGGCAGGGCCGCACCGGCTGCATCTGCTCGTCCAGGGGGATGCCGCTGCCGCCGTAGAGTCCGCTGATGCAGGCGCCGGCGATGTCGGCGGGTTCTACGCGGGAAGCTTCCACTATATTCCTGATGGAGCGCTTGACGGCATCCACCCAAACATCCGGCCATTGCTCGGCCCACAGAGGCTTCGGAGTCAGTACGTCGTACTCCTGCAAATCCTGAGCGATCAGCTTGCCGCTTGTATCCATCAGGATTGATTTTGTGCCGGAGGTGCCGATATCCGTGCCGATAAGGTATTTCATCTAAGCGCCTCCTTTTAGAAGGTAATGGCTACCTTGAGGTCGCCATGCTTTCCGGTGGCGCACTCAAAGGCCTCCTGCCACTGTTCCAGGGGAAAGGTCCGGCTGAGCACGCCATTTGTTCTCAGGGTGCCGTCGGAAATACTCTCTATGACGAAAGGAAAACAGTAAGGGCTCAGGTGAGAGCCCAAAACGTCCAGCTCCTTTCGATCCCCGATGATGGACCAATCCAGGGTTGTGGGCTCGCCGAACACCGAAAACTCTACAAAACGTCCCAGCTTACGGATCATCTGCATCCCCTGAGTTACAGAGGAGGGGTGCCCGGTGGCTTCTATATAGATATCGCAGCCATAGCCTTCGGTCAGCTTCATGATCTCGGCCGCCACGTCCACCTTGCCGGGATTGAAGACGAGGTCTGCGCCGAACTCACTGGCCTTTTCCAGGCGGTCATCCAGCATATCCAGCACGATAAGCTTTTTGGGGTGGCGCAGCCTGGCGTAAGTCACCATACCCAGTCCCAGCGTCCCTGCTCCCGATATCACCACGATATCCTCCACACCGATCTGGGCCCGGTCGACGCAGTGCTTGGAGCAGGCGTAAGGCTCGATGAGCAGCGCGTCGGACAGTGGCATGTCCAGGGGTACCCTGTGGATAACGGACCCCTTGGGTAACCTAATGTATTCGGCCATACCGCCATTGGCCTCTTCGAAAAAGCCGAAAATTTTATGGGGCTGGCACATCCAGTAGTGTCCGTTTGAGCAAAAGCGACACTCCCAGCAGGGCAGGATCTGATCTGCGGCGAGACGTTCACCGGGAACAAAGCCTTTCACGTTTTCGCCCAGCTGCGCCACCGTCCCCACAAATTCATGGCCGGGGATGAAAGGGGGATGTACCCAGGCGGGCTGCATCTGGTCCCCCCAGAACATGGCCGCGCCGTGCCGGCACTTGATATCCCCGGCACATATGCCACAGCCCTCTACTTTCAAAAGGATGTCGTCGGGGCCGCAGGCGGGGACGGGATAATCCGGCACCAGGCGGTAATCGTCTTTTCCGTAGGCCACCAGAGCCTTCATGGTTTGCGGGACATTCATCTGGCCACCTCCCGGCTTTCAACCGCCTGATCCACACTGAGGATGGCGCCATGGCGCAGGAGTATTTCCCTTACCTGGGCGGGGTCGACATCCTTGGGTTCGATGTCTTGGCTGGCGGCCAGGGCGGCGCCGGTTCCCGCGCCCTCGCCTACCGCCATGCAAAGGGGCATGATGCGGGAGCTGCCGAAGGCCACCGCGTCCACGCTGATGCAGCGCCCTGCCATCATCAGTCCGCCGATATCCTTGGAGACGGTGCAGCCATAGGGAACGCCGTAGGGATCCTGGACAGTTTTGGTAAAGGTCTCCCGGCCGTCGCCGCTGTGGATGTCGATGAAGTAGGAGTAGATCCCGATGGTGTCGTCAGGCACGTTGCCCGCCATAACATCCTCCTTGGTAAGCTTTTTGATTCCCATGATGCGGCGGGATTCCCGCACGCCGATCACCGGGTTTACCGAGGTGAGGTAGCAGTTTTCAAAACCGGGCGCATGCTCCTTGAGCATTTCAATGATGGGAAGGATTTGCAGGTGGGCCTCCATCTCGCCACGGCTCAGGTCGTAAACATCACTGCCGTCGCAATTCAGGACGCGGATGGTGTTAACCGCCACATGGCCGGGAATAGGCTGGCGGATGTAGATAACGGTGTCCCGGTCAATGGGGCATTTGCCCTCGCTGCGCAGCCGCTCCACCAGACCGTTCAGGCCGAAGAAGACATGCCCCGGGTTATGGCGGAAGAAGTCCGCGTCGTAGCCCGGCTGGATGTGGGGCAACCCCAGGGCGTAAGGCAGCTCCTCCGGGTGAGCCTCGATATAGTCGAAAAAGCGGTCGAACTCCACCCCTCCAAGATTGAACATAAGGGTAGGGGGCTGCAATACGCCGGTACCCTCCTGACCCTTTTCGATGGTGGCGCCGCACATAAAGCCCAGGTCTCCGTCGCCGGTGGCGTCTATGAACACCTTCGCCTCGATTTCGATGGGCGTTCCCTTGCCTGTGACGGTTACGGAGCGCAGCCTGCCCGCATCCACGCGAACACCGGAAAGCTCGCAGTGCATCAGCAGTTCAATGCCGTGCTCCTTTGCCAGTTCAAAGCAGAGAATCCGGGTGTAAAACTGGTTCATGGTGGTCACCGACAGGTGAAAGGGGCAATAGCTGTGCCCTGCCGTTCCTCCCATTTTGTCAAGACGCTCCACCAGCTCCTGTGCAAGTCCCCCCACGATCCGGCGCCGGTACATGTCGTAAAAAGCCAAAAACGGCAGTCCCGAGCCAAGCTGTCCGCCCAAAAAACCCAGCCGCTCCACCAACACAACCCTTGCGCCCTCGCGGGCCGCCGCTACCGCCGCGGATATGCCGCCTGGGCCGCCGCCGATCACTGCCACATCCGTCTTTATTTTCTCTCTCACTTCGTATCACCTCTCTGTTTTCCGCCAAGCATTCGCATGACAGGATTATCGGAAAAGATGCGCTCCGCCTTTTTGCGGGCGCCGAACTCCATATCGTTTACCGCGTGGTTCACCAGCACCCTGCCGGCAGTATTTTTTTCCTTTTCCTGAGCCGGCAGCTTGCCTCGCAGCTCGTAAAGCGTGCGGGAAAACGCGTGGGCGCCGATCTCGGAAAGTGCCCGGATAGAGGATTTCCCGAAGCTCCAGCGCCCGATTCGGAAGGCAGGCACCTTGTACTGCTCCGAGGTCAGGCCAAGGCGGGCACACTCCAGATGGTGGAACACCTCGTGGGACAGGATCAGCTCCTGGGCCTCCTCGGGGGTAAGGCCGTTGTTCCGGGCCCACAGCCGTATAGAGGGCGTATAGAGGATGATTTCTTTCCGGCCGGAATAATATTCACTGAAATACCGGACCTGTCCGGCCACATTGTCCTTCTCCACCCGCCGGACGCGCAGCCCCTCAAGCCTGGCGATCTCCTCCACAGAGCAGCCTGGGTACAGCTCATGGATTTCCCGGGCGGCGCCGGCACCTGTCTCCCAGGCTCGGTCGGCGATGGCCGGGCATTGCTCCTTGGGGATTTTACGGTACAAAAGATCGCGGTTTAGCTCCTCACGGGAAGCTCTCTTTTCAGGAAAGGGAAATGCTCGCACGCTCAGCCCTCCTTTTTATGGTCAGCCCCGCTCATTTTCGGTGGTCATGGTGCAGACCATAATCAGCTTTTCGTCCTCGTGGACGCCGGAGAGCTCCACCTCGCACAGGGATTTGATCTGGGCGTGGCTCTGCATCCCCGCAAGGTCAATGATCCGGCTGCCCAGCACCACATAGATGTTGGGAATCTCGGCGCCGCCGTCGCCGTAGATGGTGTGATCCTCCAGAAGAGTGTTCAGGGTGCGCGCCCACTGTGCGGGCATGCAGGAGGCCACAGTGGCGTTTTTCTTTTGCAGACGGATGACGCCGTCCCGGTCTATGAGGCGCAGCGCCTTTACTTTCTTTTTAAAGACAAGAAAATGCTTTTTGACCATGTCATAAGTAAAGGCGCAGATGCTGCCATTGTCGGCCTCAAGGCTGATTTTGTCAGGGCTTACCTTAAGGTTTTCCGCTACGATGGCCAGCAGCTCGCTGTCGGATTTCTTCTCGCTGCTCAATTCCTTGGTACGCAGCTCAGTCGCGCCGGTGGCGATGGCCCGCACCTTCTGGTGTTGGGTATCCACCTCCACCTTGACCTCTATGGTTTCGGGGTTCGCTCCCGACTGCACCGCCTTGCGCACCGCCTCCCGCCGGATGGAGAGAATCTCCTCCTCAGTGGGATTGGAAATGGTGCGCTCCACCATGTCCCGGACCATGGCCAAAGCCACGCCTATGGGTGAGATCACCGCGGCGTTCCGGGCGATTTTGTGCTGTGTGCCGAAGACGTCCGCCAGATGGGGCACAACGGTGGAAGCTCCCCCGCCTCCGCCAACAAAGACGATGGAAGAGAGATCGAGGCCGTAATCCTCCACCAGACTTTTGACCACCTTGCCGTTTTTGGCTGCTGAAAGCTCCAGCACCTTTTTAGCTGTATCAATAACGCTGAGCCCCATGCTCCCGGCCAGGGGTTCCCAGGCCTTTTTTGCCGCCTCCTTATTGCCGGAGGCATAATCGTCTTCTTTTACATAGCCCGCAATGTTGGCGGCGCCGGAAAGGGTCAGAGCGTAGCGATTACCGCCATCGCACTCGATGTATGCGTATTCCGGGTCTCCCTCGGCAGGGCATATCGTCTTGAGCACGGGATTACGGATATCGGACGCCTCTGCATACACCTCGTAGCCCAGGTTTGCGATATGGGCGCTGCGGGGGCCCACGTCCACCGCCTTGCCGCCGGAAATCTCAATCATACTGCCTCCGCCGATGCCCACGGTGCGGACGTCCAAAGAGCTTAGATAGGTCTTGTGCCCGCCCACCTCGGCGTATTTTATCACCACGCTGCCGTCCTTGACGCAGGAGATATCGGTGCTGGTGCCTCCCACCTCGAAGAAGATGCCGTCGGTAAGCTTTTCGTACATCAGCGCCCCGGCGACCCCTGCCGCGGGGCCGGACAATATGGTCATGATAGGGCGATTTCGCACCTCGTCAACCGTCATGACGCCGCCGTCACAGCGCATTACCATCAGCGGAGCGCCGATATCGGCATTTTTGATGCTCTCCTCCGTCATGTTGGCGGCGTCCAGCATTTTGGGCAGGATGCTGGCGTTGACAACGGCCGTGCGTGTGCGAACCTTGAGGCCGTAGAGCTTGGAGACGTCATTTCCGGCTGTGGCCGGCAGGCCGCGCTCCCGACAGAGCGCAAGAACCAGGTTTTCGTTTTCGGGATTGTCCACGCTGAAAGCCTCGGTTGCCACTATAGCCTGAGAGCCCTGAGCCGTTAAACCGTCCAGGGCGGCGGAGATCTGTTTTGTCAGGCCCTCCGCGTCCGCCGTGTTGACAAAGGCCCCGTGGGTGTACAGCCACTTCCCGGCGGCAAGCTCGATGTTTCCAATATTGGTGTCCCCTTTGGATTTCATCCCCTGCACACCGCTGCCCAAAGTGAGTATGCCCACCCGGGCCACATCTCCCTCCAGAAGCGCGTTTGTGGCTTGGGTGGTTCCGTGGGCGATAAAAGTAACGTCCTCCGGCCGGATGTCATACTGCTCCATGATCTTTTGCAATACAGCCACAATGCCCGCCGCAACACCCTCTTTTGCCTCGTGGGTGGTGGGCATCTTGACGCTGCCTATGAGCTCGTAGGTCTCGTTGTCGATGGCCACAGCGTCGGTAAAGGTTCCGCCCACGTCAATCCCGATTCTTACTTTCATGACCACACTCCTAAATAATCTAAATTATTGCGGTGTGGGAAAGAGCAGATATCCTCTTTCCCGCACCTTGATTCATATACCTAAAAATAGATGAGTGTCATTATGACTACGGTGACCGCAGTAAAAATCCAGTTGGGCAAAAATACCTTGTTGGTGGTGGTGATGGGGTCAAAGCCCACATAGTTGGACGCCCACACAACCTGAGTAGAGGTAGGGCAGCTCTGGGTAGGCCAGCGGAAGGCTGCGTAAAACACAGCGGAAAGGGCCGCTACCGGCAAAACGTTCACCGCCAGCATGCTGGCCGCAAGCCCCGCTCCCAGCCCCAGCAGGTTGAACGGGCCGCGGTAGAGGCCCAGAGGGCATAGCAGGCAGACAAACACAATAAGACCCACTGCTGTGGTTGGAGTGATGGCCTCCATGAAGGGATTGATCGCCGCCTGGGTTGTGGGCGCTGTCATAGCATTGATAATCATACCGATGCCGAACATCAGACCGGTGGTGGGCGCCCCCTCCTTAAAGCCCTCGTAGCAGCTCTGGACGATCATTCCTGAATATTTGGACCACTTGCCCTTGACGGTGAAGATCATGGCCCACACGATGCCAATAAGGAATACTGTAATGGCCTGGAACTTGAAGATCAACATGACCAGCACAACCACCAGAGGGGTCAGGCAGGCCATTAGTCCGCGCACTCCCTTGACCTGCTCGGGGCGCTCCTCCGGTTCTTGCTGAGCGGAATTAATTCCGGGAACTCCTTCTTGTCTAACGGCGCCGTCAACTGGTGCTGCAAAGGCGAACTTTTTGCCGTTCTTTTTAAAGCTCAAAGCCAGATATCCAAGGCAGAACACACAGCTACAGGCAGTGAGGATACCCGCGCAGAGGTACATGACCGAGGCTTCCACGCCGGTTATGTTGGTAATGGCCGAAATGTTGGCCGGGTTGATGACATACCCGCCGGTCATGGCCGCAAGAAAGGCATTGCACGCAACTATAGGCGGAACGCCGACCGACAGCATAATGGGAAGCACTATGGAGCCCACCATGGCAACCGCGCCGGTACCATACAAAACCGTGAACAGGAATACGGTGACCGCGCAGAGGCAGATGCTTATGACAAAGGGCTTGTCGCCGCCAAACTCCGCGGCCTTTTTGATGATGGTGTCGGTCACGCCGGTGCGATAGAGAATCTGGGACAGCCAGCAGCTAAACAAAATCGCAACGTAGGTGCCGGCCAGTTTTTGGGCGCCGGTAGAAAGCACGTAGGTGAGAATTCCCTCGTCACCGCTGGCAGGCAGGCCGCCCGCAATACCAATCAGTACCGCCATAATGGGAAGAGCCAAAAGAGCAGGAATTTTTCTTAGCATCATAAGAAGCGCCATCGCAACAAAGATTACCACAACAATAATACCGGTTAACATGTTCTACCCCTTTCTTTACGCGAAATCTTACTCTAGCCTCCCTTCCGTAGAATCTTGATACACCATGCAATTTTGTAAATCGGTTTTATAAAACTAATATTATTATATTTTTTAGTTTACGCATTGTCAAGGACTCCTTCGGTTATTTGTATGTTTGAACATGTAAAGGCAAGTATAAATAAACAAATCATACAAATGACTTGCACTTTAATAAGGTTTATGATACTATTTTTATAAAACAGATTTAATAAACTTTTATTCCATTTCATTCATGAGGTAAGAAATGACAAAGAAGCAGACCGCAGGTATGGGGATCAAAAAACAGAACCGCACCGACATTTACCAGCTACTGCGGACAGAGGGGGCGCATAGCCGTCAGGAAATATTGCAGAAGCTACTGCTTTCGCTTCCAACCGTCACACAGAACCTGGAACAGCTTGTGGAGGAAGGTTTGGTGTCAGAGGCTGGCTTTATTGGCAATACTGGCGGGCGCAGGGCAAGAACATATGATATTATAAAAAATGCAAGAACCGCCATTGGCCTTGATATAACGAAGAATCACGTAACAGCCGTCGCGATTGATTTGACGGGCTCGGTGGTGGCAAACATCCGCCTCAAGCGAAAGTTTGAGCAAACCGACAACTATTACAGGGATCTTGGGGCCATTGTGGAAACGCTGATCAAGGACGCGCTCTTGGCTGAGGAGAGCATTCTTGGCGTAGGAATCGGTGTGCCGGGGTTGGTGACCAACGACAACCAGACAGTGTTTTACGGCGAGATCCTGAACTTTACCGGGGCGACCTGCGCCCAGTTCGCCCAGTATATCCCCTATCCATCCTCTCTGCACAACGACGCCAACGCTGCCGGCTTTGCCGAAATCTGGGCGCGCCGGGAGATCGACAACGCCTTTTACATCATGCTTAGCAATAACATCGGCGGTTCCATGGTCATTAACAGCCAGATTTACACGGGTGAAAACCTCCGCGGCGGGGAGGTCGGCCACATCACCATCGAACCGGAAGGGCGGCCGTGCTACTGCGGGCAGCGGGGCTGTGTTGACGCCTATTGTGCGGCAACTGTCCTCTCCTCCCTGACGGGCGGAAATCTGGCGAATTTCTTTGCGCTGCTCGCCGCAGGAGACAACACGGCCGCAAAACAGTGGGATGAATACTTGGATTGGGTGGCGCTTACGGTGCGAAATGTGCAGGTATTATTCGACTGCACGATCATCCTGGGCGGATATGTGGGCGAATATATCACCCAATACCTGGAAGATCTCAGGCAACGTGCTGCGAAACTCAACTCCTTTGCAAGAGACGCGGATTACCTGCAGATATGCCGTTATCAAACGCATGCTATTGCAGCGGGATCGGCCCTCAACTACATCTCGGAGTTTATTCACTCGATCTAGCGCCATGTCTGCTATATTGATGTATATATATTTATAGTATTTAAGTGTAACCGTCAAAAAGCCGTCACCTTGACAGTAATCAAGAGGTGACGGCGTGGGTTTTGCAGGAATCGGGCACAAAGCCAGGCAAGAGAAGTTGCAAACAATCCAAATTGTTTCGAATATCCCAGTTGGGCGCGTTTTTAAAGATATGGGTCAAATAGGCGAAAGGGTTCAGAACGCCTTCCTTAGGTTTGAATAAACCGTACAATTGCCAGGATATGACCCAGGTGCCGGGACAGGCGCAGACACGATATAATCCGGCCGCAGCCCAATCGCAAACTGCGCATTCAGACGGCGGCCGCCATCGGAGCCGATCATTCAGCACATTGAGGCTGCAACTAAAAGTGAGCGGAACTTAGTTCCCACCGACGCTCCGCGGGAAGACATGACGATCGGCACTTTAAGCCCCAGAACGGCGGTTCCGACTTTATTTCTTCCGGTTCCTATGATGATTTTAATGCCAATATTCGCGGCCTGAAGGTCGGGGAACAGCAACAGGTCGGCCTCCCCGGCTATGCGGCTTTTAATCCCCTTGATTTCGGAAGCCGAGCGGTCGATGGCGCAATCGAAAGCCATGGGGCCCTCCACAATACAGCCGCTGATCAAGCCCTCTTCGTTCATTTTCTGAAGCTCCGCGCCGTCTACGGTCGCCTGAATTTTTGGGTTTACTTTTTCGATTGCGGCAAGACAGGCTACATAAGGGCATTCCCAGCCCATTTTGCGCATAGCGTCCACAGAATTCTGAATCATCCACCGTTTCTGGGAGACATCCGGCGCTACACATATGGAGCCGTCGGTCATCGCCAGCATCTTGTGGTGCGTTTCGATTTCAGCGAAGCCCAAGGCATTGACAATGGATGCTTCTGTGCGCAGTCCATTCTCCCGTTTGAGAGCCGGGCCCATGATATCGGAAGTATCCATTTGCCCTTTCATGATAAAGTCGGCCTCGCCATCCAAAATGCAGCGGATCGCGCGCATGGCGGCTTCTTCTTTTGTATCACAGGGGTAAAGGGTATATTTTGCGTCCCCTCCGCCGTACTGTTCCAGAAGTTCTATGGTCTTTTTTTCTTCACCGCAGAAAATCGGCGTTACCAGCTTATCCTTTATGCCGAGAACAATCGCTTCCATCGCATGGTCGAAATGGGAGCCCGCGACAACCACCCGTCTGACACGCCGCTCGGATTTGACGCTTTCCAATATCCTGTCAAAGGTTTTATCCATGGTTAGGCCTCCTATCCTTCTTTTTTATGGCTGCTGATCGCCCTGTAAAATTCTTCGCGCGACCCGTAACCGGCAGGGGGAATATCGTATTCCTTGGCGTCTGTTTCGTGGTTTAGAACGCGCAGGGCA
>Ga0153940_1001286_pt1 | contig 11437 bp, 12 predicted proteins | sample TSNJ024MetaG_FD_104736 | JGI IMG/M metagenome (GOLD analysis project Ga0153940, IMG submission 104736) | Attine ant fungus gardens microbial communities from New Jersey, USA - TSNJ024 MetaG | ecosystem: Host-associated > Fungi > Mycelium > Unclassified | place: USA: New Jersey, Brendan T. Byrne...
CTGTAGGAACCGATAAAGTTGGCCCCAAGGTCGGTATACCAGCTCCAGAAGATATTGCCGGAGCGCACCGCGTCGTGAGCCAGCATGTAGAAGGGGATCTGCTGCACGTTAAAATCCCCGTAATAGATGAAATAGCCCCTGTCATAGATGATGGCGGGGACAAAGATCAGGGCGGCGGCGAAGAATGCCAGCAGAAACGCCTGTGCCGGCAGGGGCAGATTCCTGTGTTTACGGGAAAGCGGGGTATTCTTTGCTGTCATAACAAGCTCCATTAAAAATGATTCCATATCATCCGGCGGCAAATTTCCTTTTGGTATTTTCCCCTCCGGATGGTATAATAATCATGGGTAGATGAACCAATGTCGTCAACTTAGTGTACAAAAGCCTTAAGGCACGGCTTTTGTACACTAAGTTGACGACATTGATATTTATAAAATGGTGTTTGATGATATGCAATGATATTAAATAGCGGGACAGCAAAATCCCCATTAAATCAAAGGATATTCAACGATACAGAACGCCGCAAAATGGCTATTACAGTCCTCAATGAAAATATTAACCCCGCCCTTTGTGATGATATGGGCGGGGTTTTGTGTTGTTGTTAGGTAAACTGCCTTAATTGCGCGGTTTTCGTTGTTTGCGTTTATGGCGTACCCACTAAGGGAAAGCGCCATCCTGGGGGTAGAAATCAGATCATTTTCAGGAAAGCCGAAGCCTCCAGGGAGAGCTTTGTAGTCTGGTTCCAGACGAGACAGACCCGGGGGCTGAGAGAAACTGAGTCCAGTCGTTTTATGACGAGATCGGGATCCGTATTTATAATGGCGGAGGTATATGGCGCAATGGCGATGCCTATGCCGGCCTGCGCCCAGCTCAGGGAGGACTGTATCTCTCCATTTTCGCAGATGATGTGCGGACTGAACCCCTTTTTGCGGCATGCGCCAAGCAGCATCTCCCTGTACCGCTGATGAATGACCAGCGGCTTGTTCTTCAGTGCCTCAAGCGAAATGCTTTTTCCGGCTGCTCCGTTGTCTTCGCTGTCGTAGAAATGGGATCGGGCGATGGTGACGAAATAGTCCGTTTCGTCAGGGCGCAGGACAGGATCCTGAATATGTTTTGAGCGGAAAGAAAGAATATTGAATGGCTCTCGGACAAAGCCAAAATCGATATTCTCTTCCGCAAGGTTTCTGAGTACTGTGTCTGTTCTTCCTTCCACCACAAGGAAATTTACGTATTGGTATTCGCGGCAAAAGTGCGCAATGATCCCCGGCAGCAGGCGATTGTTCACAGAACCGATGGTTCCGATACGTAGGGTCACCTTTTTATTCACCGACAAAGATTGCATATCCCGCACCGTATCCTTTAACAAGGCGGTGACGGCGTTGAGCCGCTCCTGCAGCAGCTTCCCCTCCGGCGTTATCTTCAGCCGCCGATTATCCCGGGCAAACAGGGGCATACCCAGCTCGTCCTCTAACGCCTTAAGCTGCATACTAAGGGGAGGCTGTGAAATATTGAGGTATTGTGCCGCCTTTGAAATGCTGTTCATTCGCGCAATTTCTAAAAAATATTCTAATTGCTTGAGAGTCACAGGAATCACCCGTCCTTCCTTGTATTAAATGACATATATATAAAATATATATGAAAATCCGTTTTGCTAAAAATAATATATTTGTAAAATTCGGGTTAAAATGATAAGATATAATCAATATTCGGTTGTCTATTTGTTTAAAACGCTCAAGACTGGAGGGGGTGAGGGGGATGACATAAGGATAGCCTATAAAATCATTATAACATAATCCATATGTTGAGCAATAACAATTGTGAAAAGGAGTTTTTCTATGAAGTCCATTGTCGTTCAAAACATCGGAATGATTCTAAGCGGAGAGATCGGCAACCCCGTGATCGAAGGGGATACCATCCTTGTGACCGACGGTAAGATTGCTGCTATAGGCGGTGCTGAGGTGGCAAAAGGCGTTGAGGCGGACAAGATTATAGATGCCGCCGGCGCCACTGTCACACCGGGTTTTTTTGACTCCCATGTGCATACTGTGTTAGGTGATTACACCCCGCGGCAATTTGCCAGCAATTTCCTGACAGGAGAGCTCCATGGCGGTGTGACCACGGTCATTTCTGCCGGCGAGTGTCACACGCCGGGCCGTCCGAAAGACCCCTCTGGAACCAAGGCGTTGGCGGTACTGGCCCACAAATCTTTTAAAAACCTTCGCCCGGACGGCATGAAAATCCACGGCGGCGCTTTGATCCTTGAAAAAGGCCTGACGGAGGACGACTTCAGGGAGCTCAGCGAGCAGGGCGTATGGATAGTCGGCGAAATCGGCCTTGGAAGCGTAAAGGATCCCGCCGATGCGGCTCCAATGGTCGAGTGGGCGCACAAATATGGCTTTAAGGTTCAGATGCACACCGGCGGTACCTCTATCCCCGGAAGCTCCACAGTCACTGCTGAGCAGGTCATTGGCACCAAGCCCGATGTCATCTCCCATATCAACGGCGGCCCTACGGCAGTTTCCCTTGCAGAGGTTGACAAGCTCATGGATAACACAGGCTTTGCTATGGAAATTGTCCAGTGCGGCAACCCCAAGGTGGCTGATTACGTAGTGCGGCGGGCAAAGGAGAAGGGACAGCTGGGCCGTATCATATTCGGCAACGACGCCCCCTCCGGTACAGGCCTGATTTCTCTTGGCATCCTGCGCAATATCTGTCAGATATCCTCCATCTCCGGCATTTCCGGTCCAGAGGCTCTGTGCATGGCGAGTGGAAATACCGCCGGAGTATACGGACTCAATACCGGCATCATCGCTGTTGGCCGTGAGGCTGACCTTGTCTGTATGGACGCGCCTATGGGCTCCGTTGCGGAAACCGCGGCCGAAGCTTTTGAATGCGGAGATGTCCCGGGTATCAGTATTGTGATAATAGATGGTGAGATCAAGGTTACAAAGAGCCGCAACACACCACCCTGCAAACGCTCCGCCAAGGTCTTGTGACCCAAAAGCAAAGAAGCGCTGCCACAAGTGTAACAGGCAATACATACTTAAGGGGATGAGTCCTATGGTGGTAGTCGATCAGAAAACCTGCAAGGGCTGTAAGCTGTGTGAGGCGAACTGTCCGCTGGACGCTGCTCACATCGTCGACCGGAAAGCCGCAATAATCAAAGAAAAGTGTGCAGAGTGTGGGATATGTACCCGCATATGCAAATTTGGAACAATCGTTAAGTCGCAAAACCCCTCCGACGGAAGCGTGATTTGTTTTTCATGTCCGGTACAGTGCCGTGTACCCGTTGGGCGTACAGGCGCTTGCAAGCGCTACTCCAACGAAAATGGAGAGCTTGTGCGCAACCGTGGGTTGGTATTGCGCAACGATGCAGTGATATATCCCGATTCCAGACTAAACAATCCTGTTATTACAGCCGTGGGTGCCGGTACAAATTATCCGTGCATCCGTCCAGCCCCCCACATAGTCTCTGAGATCCGTGCCGGTGTAGAGGTCGTGACGGTGGTCACTGAAGCGCCCCTGAGTTATTCCGGCGTCACCGTAAAGCTCGATACAAACACCTACATAGGTGAAGAAGGGGACCCTGTTTACAGTGAAGAAAAACAGGTCGGTATGGTAAATACCGAGGAATACGGCTCCAAGATGATTGCTGTAGGCGGCGCCAACAAGCTCACCGGCCCTGACGGATTCACAGTGGCACGTACTATCGTTGCACTCGCAAACGGCGAAGAGGTTGAACTGGCCGTTAACAGGAAGATAAAGATCAAGATTCAGCTTGGCAAGCCCCCTGTCATAGACGGCAGGGTGGAATCCAGAATGCGTATTGGCTGCGGCAGCGCAGTAGTTGGCCTTTTTGCTAAAAAGATGAAAGAGACTGTGGACGAGGTCATTGTTATTGATCATCATGTGGTTGGTTTGTTTACTGAGCATCCGGCGGGGGCCGATGTCGGGATGTCGTGGAGCGGCGTGATTCCAAACGCCATCAAATCCTCAAAGGGCCGCTATTTTGGTAAACACGGAAGCGGAATAAGCGGTACCGCTATCCAAACGCCGAGAGACGCCGTCAGGAACATTGACATGTCCGTGGCTTGGGCGGGAATGCAAATATTGATCATCAATACAACCGGTGAGATACGCGCCTTGTTTCAGGTTCAGCCCGACGGAGATGTCAAAGAGATCCCGATGACAAGGAAAGTCATGGTACTTGCCGACGACATCATGGAAAACTGCGAGTCCTCCCTGGCCTCCGTTATGTACGCTGGAGGAACCGGCGGCAGTGCCCGCGGCGGCGTCTGTTCCAAGCCTCTTGCTATTACAAGGGCTGTGCACGAAGGAACGGCTGTGCTTACGATTGGCGGTGCGCCGGCATATATTCTTCCAGGCGGTGGGATAAACTTTATAGTCGATGCGGGCAAGGTGGTCAGTCACGGCTTTTCATGGATACCCACACCGGCCACGGTAGCGCCTGTTGAATATACAATGACCAGAAAAGCTTATGAGGATATGGGCGGCCATGTGGACTATATACGTCCTGTTGAGGAGCTCCGCGGGATGTTGGAGGCAGGATGGACCGAGGATACGGAAAAGCATGGTTGATGATCATGTCCGGATCCTGTGTCCGGGACAGGTGTTCTTTGATTACGGGCCGGTATCCATGGTGGTTTCCGCCACACGGGAAGGCAGAGGTGATACCGAGCTGTGCCGGTCGGCAGTCCATATAATAGAAGCCGGCCTGGGTGAGCTGCGCCTTTCCCTGGAGATGCTCCGACGCTATCCCCCGGAGGTTGAGCGGGAAGGACTGTCAGGGGTTGCGCTTGCGATGGCGCAGGCGGTGTTGGCTGCCGGCGATCCCTATCTCACACCCATGGCGGCTGTTGCGGGTTCGCTGTCCGATGCGGTGGCGGATTATCTCCAGGCACAGGGCGCTGAAAAGGCTGTGGCAAACAATGGCGGTGACATAGCGCTGCGATTGGGTGCAGGCCAAAGCCTCTCTCTGGGTATTCTCTACGATATTTGCAGCTCAGGCGTGGATCAGGTGGTGTGCCTGAAGACCGGGAAAGGGATCGGCGGCGTCGCCACCAGCGGGCTGGGCGGACGCAGTCTGGCTACAGGCATCGCGAGCGGAGTCACTGTATTCTCAGAGCGCTGCGCCGACGCCGACGCGCTTGCCACGCTTCTGGTCGGCCGTTCGTATATTGAATCTCCGGCTGTCCATACATGTCGGGCCGGAGAATTAGACCCGGATAGCGATATATCCGAACTACAGGCAGTAGTTGGTCTTGAACCGCTCAGCACCGGGGAAAAGGCCCGCTCTTTGGAGCAGGTTATTGCCGAAGCCAAGCTGCAATACCACAGGGGCGGCCTGCTTGCCTGCATTGCCACCGTACAGGGAAGCACCACACGCTATGACCCAAAGGGTTTGTTGTAGATAAATCCGACAGAACACAATTTGAATAACTTGAATAAAAGGAGTTTTCATCATGAAAGAGCCTACCATCAGAAAAATTGTTACTAACATTGAAGAAATCCGCAGTGAGGGCTTCGCCCCGCTGGAAACCCCGATCAAGCGCTGTACCGTTACCGCTGTTATCAAAAATCCTTTCGCGGGCAGCTATGCCGAAGATCTTGCCGAGCTTACAGAAACAGGGGTTTTTTTGGGTGACTATCTGAGCAAGATCGCCGCCGAGGCGCTGGACGCGCCTATCCACAGCTACGGCAAGGGAGCGATTGTAGGACTCGACGGGGAGCTTGAACACGGCGCCGCTATCCTTCATCCCAAGCTGGGAAAACCGATGCGCGATGCAATAGGCGGCGGCAAATCCATTATCCCCTCCGCGAAAAAAGCGGGCCCCGCAGGGACTTCTCTGGATGTCCCACTGCATTATAAGGATGCCGCTTTCGTCCGCACCCACTACGACGCCATGGAGGTGCGTATTCCCGACGCGCCCAAGTGTGATGAAATCGTGGTGTCCCTGGCTTTCACCACCGGCGGACGTCCCCATCCCCGTATCGGCGGCCTTCAGGTTTCTGAGATCAAGGGCGAGGACGGCCTGCGTTGATCCTACGCGCAGGGCCCGGAACCAAAACAATACGAACAGGAGTTTTTGCGTGGAAATTGGATTTATTGGTTTAGGTGTCATGGGCAGACCAATGGCCTTAAATCTGATGGGTGCCGGATATAAGGTGTACGCATATGACGCAAGGCCCGAAGCTGTCAAGGAGCTGGAAGAAGAAGGGGCTCATGGCTGCTCAGCGATCCCGGAGCTTGCTGCCGGCGCGGATGTGGTTATCTGCTCTCTGCCAAATGCAAAAATCGTTGCGGAAGTAATGACAGGCGCGGATGGAGTTTTTGCAAGCTGTAGGCGTGGCGCCGCGATTATCGATATGAGCTCCGTTTCTCCCGGCAGCTCCAGGGCTATGGCCAAAGAAGCCATGGAGTACGGAATTGACTACGTTGACGCACCGATCAGCGGCGGGAGTTCCGCCGCCGCCGCTGGTACGCTCACGATTATGGTCGGCGCGGAAAGCGGGGCGTTTTCAAGGATTAAGCCGCTCTTTGAAGTGCTGGGCAGGAACATCTACCATGTCGGCGAAGTCGGCTGTGGAAATGCGATAAAAATGATAAACAACCTCCTGCTTGGATGCAATATGGCTGCGCTGGCGGAGGCCCTTGCTCTTGGCGTAACCTTTGGATTGTCCGTAGACGCCATGAGAGAAATCATATCCGTCAGCTCGGGCCGCAGCTACGCGCTCGAAGCCAAGCTTGAAAAATTTATCATGGCGGATGAGTTCACGGGCGGCTTTGCCGTTGACCTCCTGCATAAGGATCTGGGCATTGCTCTGGATGCGTCAAGGGATAAGGCTGTTCCCCTTCCAATCACCGCGGCGGCGATGCAGTTATATGAGGCGGCCAGAGCCAAGGGTCTCAACAGGGCCGATATGTCTGCGGTTGTAAAAGTTTGGGAGGATCTGACCGGGGCAAATATCAGCGGAACCGGAAACCAGGGAGCGGCCTTTCATGAATAGTATTGAAAGCTATTTGGCAAAAGCAGCCGGTCTGCCGCAGGTAAGCGCCGGACAGGACATTTCCTGCAAGGTAAGCTTTGCCGCCGCCCATGATGTCACCGCGCCAATTGCGCTGGATATGTTCCGCAGGATAGGCGTAAACAAGGTATTTGATCCGGACAGGGTGATTCTTGTCGTTGACCATATCTATCCTGCGGCTACCGAGAAAGCGCGTGACAACGTTTGGGCAATGTATGATTTCGCCCGGGAGTTTGGCGTTCATCTGTATCAGCGGGGAGAAGGCGTGATACACCAGCTTATGTATGAGAAGCATTGTGCAAAGCCGGGTGAGCTGGTCGTCATTGCCGACTCTCACACCAGTACCTGTGGCGGCTACGGCGTGATAGGGATCGGCGTGGGTTCAACGGAGATGGCGGCGGTAATGGCAACCGGCAGGCTGGATATTGAGGTGCCCGAGGTCGTTCAGGTATATCTTTACGGGCAGCCGCCCTCAAATGTCTTTGGAAAAGACCTGATTCTATATTTGGGCAGGCTGTTCGGTACGGATTATCTTGTGGATCGTGCGCTGCTGCTTACCGGTCCTGGGGCCAAGTCGTTCTCTGTTCCGGAGCGGATGACCATATGCAATATGGGCATAGAGCTGGGCGCTATGACAACCTTATTCGGCACAACCGGCCTTGAGCATAACACCGCGGAGCTGCGGGAAATAGATTTGAGTACGCTGGAACCGCAGATAGCATGTCCGTTTTCGCCGGCCAATGTTGTGCCTGTGCGCGAGGCAGAGGGAAAAACGGTTACGCAGGTAGTGGTCGGTTCCTGCACGAACGGCCGATTGAATGATATTGCCCAAGTGGTAAAGGCTTTCGAGGGAAGGCATGTGCATCCCGATGTGAATACTCTGATCATTCCTGCCTCCCGCGAAATACTAGGCGAGATGGAGGCGCGCGGCTGGTGCAGGATGATCCGCGAAGCCGGCGCGACCATACTTAATCCTGGCTGCGGCCCGTGCTTTGGCGCTCATGAGGGCCTTGCCGGCGAACGGGACGTAGTCGTATCGACTACGAACCGAAACTTTCCAGGGCGCATGGGAAACGCAAAGGCGGGAATATATCTGGTTTCGCCGGCGACTGCCGCGGAAACAGCGGTGGTGGGGAAAATTACCATGCCAAGGAAGAGTGACTGATGTGGATATTATTAAAGGCAAGATCATCGTTCTGGGGAATGACGTGGACACCGACCAAATTCTTCCGGGATATGCCATGACAGAGCCATATGACCAGCTGGGTAAATTCGCTATGGCCGGCCTGGCCGGGCTTGATTTTAAATCGGTCTACATGCCCGGCTCCATTATAGTGGCTGGGCGGAATTTTGGCTGTGGTTCCTCACGCGAGCAGGCGCCGATCGCGCTCAGGCAGCTTGGGGTTTCTCTGTTGATCGCCAAGGGCTTCGCGCGGATTTTCCGACGTAATGCCATCAATATCGGGCTTCCTGTCTGGACAGCCGATGTTGTGGACAGCGTAAAGACAGGAGATTTTGGGGAAGCGGATTTGGAAAAGGGCCGGTTAACTGCCGGCGGAGTTGTCCTTGCGTTCGCGCCCGTATCCGGGAGTGCGCACAAGACGCTGGAATGCGGGGGCCTGATACCTCGTGTCCGTGCCGAGCTGGGAATAATTTAATGTGAGGGTCGTCTATGCAGGAAAAAACTAAGAGAATTATAAAAGAAGATATTGAATCCGTACGCGCTTACGCCGACTGCTTTGGCGTGGAGATGCCCGATCTTGATGAAAGCGATGAGGTTGTCGGCCTTCCCGCGCCATATCCTCGGGAGGTAGCCGGTATCGTGCGCAGCGGATACCGTATACACGAACTCGCATGCAAGGCAAGAGAGCGGGGCTGGCCTGTCCAGAATCCGATACTTGGCCGAAATACCGGCGAAGAAACCATAGAGGAAGCGGGCAAAATGTACGCTTTTGCAGAGAAGCTGGGCGAAACGCTGTTTCATTTCGTTCACAGCGAGGCCACCCGCCATATCGACCCTCTCCATGGGCGTGAGCTCATAGAACAATCCCGGGGAAAGGGCGGCATTACGCCTGAGGGTGAGCGGCAGTTTATTCAAATGGGCGGCGGCGCAAAGCACCCCCTGCGCATCAACGCTACGGGAGATACGGCCCACCTTTCCATTTTAAACGCGTTTATCGCGGGCTTCGACGGTACCGATATCGGCCCTGTTATCCATGTTCATTTTGGAGGACGCGGGATACACGACTACAGAACCAAGGTGGAAAACGGCTATAAAGCCCTGCAAATTTGCGCGGAAAACAATATTTATGTCCAACTGGATTCCCATAAGCACTTGAACAATATCGGCGGTACCGACGGCATGGCCCTCGCAATGTGCCTGCTTGCGGAGGGGTTGGCAGTCCATGCGGGGCTGCCCCGGGAGCTGTCCGCCATACAGATGAATATCGGCGGCATTAATATTTTTGCTGACCTTGCGCTTATGCGTGCTTTCAGGGAAACACTGTGGAGCGACGGACTTATCGTAGTTCCAGAGACATTCCAGAGCCCGCCGGGGGATTTGATCGCGGAGGCCGCGCACTTTGCGCGTATGGCGGTAAACGCCAAGCTGGGCGGCGCCGATTTCTACCGTCCAAAGGCGGCGGAGTCTGTCGGAATTCCCACAGGAGATTCCATGGGTCGCGCAATATGGGGTACGCAGAACGTATTTACAAACACTTATGCCGTGGATATTGAGGACAGCCGCTTAACGGAGCGAAAAAAAGAAATACTTGACGAGGCTATGGCTGTTGTGGAGGCTGTGCTCAACCTGCCAAACCGCAGCCTGAGCCCAAAGGATATTACTCCCCAATTCTGGCTGCGGTGGCCGGATACCGAGCTGATCAACCTGATTGTTGAGGGCGGGAAGTGCGGAAAGATGGATTGCCCCCGGGCCGGAGGCTGGGATCTCAAGCGCTTTGTCAAGGTTAACCGCGACAGAGATGGAATCAAGCGCTATGTACCCGGATATACTCCGTTAACGCTTGATTCGTCCCGCGTAGCGGTTACCGCCGAGGCCGTACATGTGGAGCCGGAGCGGGAGCCTACGCGTCCGGAGAAGATCGTCCTTGCCACTGTTGGTGCGGACGCGCATGTTAACGGTATCAATCTTATTCGTGAGACATTTCAGTATGCAGGCTATGATGTGGTTTTCCTGCGGGGCATGAACCTGCCGGAAACTGTGGCCGAGGTGGCCGCGGAAGCGGACGCTGCGGCTGTTGGGGTCAGCAATCTTCTTGGCTTGGGATGTACCCTGTTTCCGCGCGTGGCAAAACGCTTGCAGGAATTGGGTTTAAGGGACAAAATGATCGTTTGGGGCGGCGGGCGCATCGCGGAGAAGGAGGAGGAGCACAGGTATTATGAGGAAAAAATGAAAAAGGAAGGGATAGGCTTTCTCGGCATGGACGCTTTCTTCGGTGCGGAGTCAACGCCAGAGCAGTGTCTTGAGACGATCAGCCGGCTTATAGCGGAAAAAGCAAACAAATAACCCGCGCGCCATAGAGGCCTTGCCGAGCTGCCTCAAAAGCCTGTAATGCGATTTTTATCAATATTGGAGGTACTGTGTCATGAGTGAGCAGAAGCGAATTCCAGTTGTGATATTGCGCGGCGGAACCAGCAAAGGGATTTATATCAAAGCAAACGATCTTCCGGCCGATCCCGTACAGCGGGATGAGGTTATCCTGCGCATTTTCGGAAGTCCGGACGTCAGGCAGATAGACGGGCTGGCGGGAGCCGACCCATTGACCAGCAAGCTTGCCATCATCGGCCCTTCAAGCAGGCCGGACGCGGATGTGGACTATACCTTTGCGCAGGTGTCCATCAATGAGCGGGTTGTGGATTACAACGGTAATTGCGGCAACATTTCCTCCGGGGTAGGGCCTTTCGCAATTGACGAATCAATAATAAAAGCGCAGGAGCCTATCACGAAAGTTCGTATTAACAATACCAATACGGGAAAGATGCTGTACGCGGAGGTACAGGTCAGGGATGGCAAGGCCCGGGTCAAGGGCGACTGCGTAATCGCGGGCGTACCCGGAACCGGCGCGCCAATACTGATGGACTTTGCATCCACCGCCGGCGCGGCTACAGGAAAAGTCCTGCCAACGGGCAACCCGGTGGATGTGCTTGAAACAAAACGGGGCCCGATTAACGTCTCAATTGTGGATGTTGCAAATCCTTGCGTGTTCGTGCGCGCCGCCGATGTGAACATGAAAGGAACTGAGCCGCCCGCGATCATCGACGGCGACAGCGATCTGCTGGACTGCCTTGAGGAGATACGATCCAAATGCTGTGTGATGATAGGCATGGCCAAGTCCCCTGAGGATGCGATGAAAAACTCTCCCGCGTTTCC